>Ga0224559_1001067_pt1 | contig 15672 bp, 19 predicted proteins | sample 714S33034metaG_FD_180676 | JGI IMG/M metagenome (GOLD analysis project Ga0224559, IMG submission 180676) | Peat soil microbial communities from Stordalen Mire, Sweden - 717 S3 30-34 | ecosystem: Environmental > Terrestrial > Soil > Wetlands > Peat | place: Sweden: Norrbotten County, Stordalen... | reverse complement strand
TCCGAACTGAGAAAGCCTCGTATCAAGGGTAGGTTAGGAACTTTTCATGGCTTGTCAATGGAAATCTTCGAGGAAAGATGAGCAAAGATGGGCAGGTTTCGAGTCAACTGCTGCAACCCTTCACATGGCTCCTGAAGCTCATGTTCGAGAAGACCTGCCGGAGTCGTGAGTGGTTGATGGGCGTCGGGTTCGCTCGAAGCTCGTCCGCCGCTTTCTCGGAGGCCACAGCCTCCGTGCGTTTTCTCAGCTTGCGAGCCTTGCGTCTCGTACGGTCGTTGCGGGTGGTCATGGAGTCTCAGATCTTCTGGATGGCTGAACCGAACTCCTGCGTGTCCGTAGTACCCTTCCAGTGGTCGATGAGAGCTTCTCGGTTCAGCTCGATGAAACGAAGAACCTGCTGCTTGAGCTTCCCCGGCAGTTTACCCACCACCTGCGGCGGGTCTGTGAGCTTGACGAATACGGCCTTGTTGATGGCTTCCACCGTGAGCTTGTCCCCCATGATGACCTTGATCCGTGGGCCATGCTTGAGTTCCGCACCAGAAGACTGACCCCACGAAAGCCAGATGATCACACCCGCGATCCCGGTGGCTTTCGGGCGAAGGTTAGCCATCGCTGCCAGTTCAAAGGCCAGCCTTTCTTGGTAGCGGGCCACGACCTTCTCGTTGAACTCCTTGCTCGTGGTCTCCGTCTCTCCGGCAAAGCCTGCCTCGATGGCGGCATCGACGTGAGCCCAGAATGCTTCCGTGTCCTTGTCGTCGAGCTTCGAGGGGAGCTTCGTCAACTTGTAGTCGCGCTTCACGACATGCTCAGCAGACCTGCGGTAGCTCTCGTCCTTCGCCTTCAGCCCTACGATGACCTCGGCGAGCGCCTTGCGACGGTCCTTGAACCCCCGAACTTCATGCTTGATGACCGTCACCAAGTTCCGGTCGAGCAGGTTCCGCACCTCGGTGGTCCAGTGCTGCACCCACTGACTCTGGCCGATCTTCTTGGCGAGCGTCGCCTTGTAGTCTCCTCGTAAGGAGCCATCCACACCTTCTACACCAAGTCGGCGTGCGCGATTCGCCAACGTCGCCTTGTAGAACTCCAGGTAGGCTCCGCCGACATGCTCCTCAACCTTGTCCTTGAAGGTCTCCCGGTTGTAGGCCATCCCCTGGAGAAAGCGGTTCGCGATCCTCGTTGCCGATTCGTTGTTCATGGTGATCCCTCAGTCGTGGAAGAGTAGGTCGGGCAACCGGATGTGGTTTCGATTCGCCGGCCTCTTGTCAGGCCCAACAGCGAGCGCGCAGTTTTGCTGGTCGAGAGTGACGTAGATGGGTACGGTATCCCAGCTCGGGTGTGCCTTGTATGCGCCGGGGAACCTCTCCCGCAGATCCAGCGTCTTGGTGTAGCTGTTGTGCCCAGGATAGGCGGTCAGCGTGACGATGCTGCCTTCCAGGTCGGCCCTGAGCCATCCGTTTCCGATCATGAACACGACCCACCTGGATTCAAGCCGTCTGCGTTCTTGATTCACCTTGGCTCTGAGTTCCTTGGTGGGACCACCCTTCAGCTCCCCCTCGGCAAGCTCGAAGATGCGACGCCCTTGATTCTCTAGCCAGAACTTCACCTTCTTCGGCGTGTAGAGCGACTGCTCATCGACCGTCTGAACGTGCATCCGTTCATCTTCGTCGGAGAACCACCCCCAGTTGTGGCCCGCGACATCACGAAGGAGTGCCGCCATTCCAGTTTTGACTTGGAACGTCTTGACGATGTGCCTAGCTAGACTCTGTTTCCTTGCGGCCATGATGATCCTCTATGCTTCCTAGTCCACCGGGGGATCGTTACCCTACGCCAGTCTCTTCAGAACGTGCTTGCCGTTCGGCTTGAGCGTGAGCTTGAAGCGGGCCTTCTCCGCGTTCAGGTCGAAGTCCTTCCACGCCTTCGAGATCATCTTCGCCGTCTGGTTGTTCTCCTGCGCGGGGTCGATGAACGGGAGGTCCTTCAGCGAGATGAGCCCGTAGTCGTAGACGGGCGCGTCGTCCTCGAAGTCCTTCTCGTTCTTGGTGATGAGCACGCGGTTGAAGAGCATCTTCTTCTTGATGTCGTCGTCCGACATGCCCTTGGGGAGCGTCGCTGCGTGGAAGTTCTGCGCCTTCAGGGGGTGCTCCAAGAACGCGACGTTCTCATCGACGACAAGACCACCGCGCGCCATCGAGATGCGGACTTCGACGAGCATGACGTTCTCCTTGGGCGTACTAGGTCGCGAACGAGGGCCTATCAACCGTGTCTCCAGGGCTCGCGTGCTGCCTTGCGGTCGTGGTGTCCGTGTCCGTAATAGGCGCATGAACACCGCCGATCAACGCTCTTTGACTTTTTTGGGAAGAATCGTCTTTGGTGTTGATCGGTTCCTCTACCAAGCCTATTACGATCATGACCACCAACGACAAGCTCACGGAAGCACAGGCGGCCCTCACGGCGGGCCTCACCAATCTCGTCGAGTCGGACGGGTGGAAGACCTACCTGGAGAGCCAGGCTCGGTTCCACAACTACAGCTTCTCGAACGTCCTGTGGCTTCTCGCCCAGGCGTCGGGTCGTGGGGTCTCGGTCAGCCAGTTCGCGGGCTACCAGACCTGGTTGAACCTGGGCCGCCATGTTCGCAAAGGTGAGGTCAGCTTCCGAGTGCTTGCGCCCTGCGGGTACAAGAAGCTTGACGAGTCCACGGGTGCGACATCCTTCCGTATCAGCGGCTTCAAGGCTGCTCCGACCTTCGACATCAGCCAGACGGACGGGGCCCCCATCCCCGAGGTCGTCACGCTCCTTCAGGGCTCTTCCGAGGAACTTCGGGCAGCTTTCGCCAAGGTTGCCAAGAGTTGTGAGGCCCGGGGCCTCAAGGTCGAGCGCCAAGAGCTGAACGGCCAGGCCAACGGCTACTTCAGCCGCACGGAGAAGACCATCGTCGTGGACAGCAAGCTGTCCGACCTCCAGGCGTTCAAGACCCTTTGTCACGAGACGGCACACAGCCTGCTCCACGACTCGGAGGAGGGTGACTCCAGGGGAACCAAGGAGGTCGAGGCAGAGTCCACGGCTTTCGTGGTCCTCCACGCGCTCGGCCTCAACTCAGCGGAGTACAGCCTCGGGTACGTCGCAGTCTGGGCGAAGGGCAACTTGAAGCTGGTCCAGGACGTTGCGAACCGCGTCCAGAAGACGTCCAAGACCATCGTGACTCTCTTCGAGGTCGAGACCAAGGAAGTTGCTCAGGCGGCGTGAGCCGGTTGATCGAGGACCGCGAGGAGCCTAGTACGGCCATGAAGAAGCCCGAGCTAAGCAGCATCGAGTCCTTCGGTAACTTCCTCCTCGCTGACGATAGGACAGAGTTCACTTTCAACGAGGCGGTTGCCTTGGCAGAAGCCCTTGGCCAGTCCGTTCCGGTGTACGTCATCAAGGGCCTCAAGGCTCTCGGGTTTACGATGGAGCCGCGCGAGGTCCCGAAGCACGTCAGGGGCTTCACCTCAAACTCTCATGACCGCTGGAGCGCATACCCAAGCCATGGCGGGAGCGGTTGGGAGCAGATTTCTGGCTTCGCTGGACAGGAGGGCTGAACATGACCACCGAGATCAAGTGCCCAACCTGCAACGGCTCAGGCGTCGTGAACAAGAAGGTCTGGGAGGACGTGCGCGCCGTCCCTGGTGTCCATCTGGCCATCCTCTCGGGTACGCCCGCTCAACGGACGATCAAGCAGTTCCCATGCCCCGACTGCAACCTGGTGTAGAAGAGAGTATGCATTTCCCGTACGGCATCCTTCCCGACAGTGCGATTCGAATGGCGGTTCGTGATGGGGACATCGAGATTGACCCCTTCGACGAGCGGAACTTGAATCCTGTGAGTTACGACCTCACGCTTGGGGACGAGGTCATGGTCTACAAGAAGTGGGTCGGCTACGACGCAAACTATGACGTGTGGCCCTTCGGAGGGAGACCCAGCGCCGAGCCCCGAGACGGCTCGAACATCACCTCCTACACGAACGACAAAGGCAATGTCCTCGATGTAAAAGAGGAGCCTGAGGTCGTGAAGTTCAAGATCGACCCCGAGGCTGGCTGGCTTCTTAGGCCGGGCATTGGGTACCTCATGTGCACGCGGGAGCGTGTGGGAACAAAAAAGTACGTTCCCATCCTTGACGGCAAGTCAAGTACAGCCCGCCTCTTCATGATGACCCACTTCTGTGCTGGGTTCGGCGACCCAGGATTTCTCGGTCAATACACAATGGAGGTCTCGGTCATGCACCCCCTCAGAGTTTACGCGGGGATGAAGATCGCGCAGATCCGCTTTCACACCATCGGTGGCTTGGGCAGGGTCTCCAAGCTTTACGACGGCAACTACACGGGCGAGGCTGCGACCGGCCCCGTGGCTTCCAGGGCCTTCCGGCAATTCATTAAGTAGCGAAGACGGGAGCCAACGTGGGGACCCAGAGGTCGTCTGTGGTGTCCCACGTCAGGTAGTCCGCCGTAAACTGGCAAAAGCCGTTGAGGCCCCAGGACGTGCCCCACGAATTCTTGATTTTGTACAAATTCGTCGTGGGGTCGTAGCCCACGACGACGAGGGCGTGACCTCCGAGGTCATCGTCGAGGATACTCAGGGGGCCGAGGCTCCCCGAGAGGTTTTGGAAGGCGGTACCCACGTCGGTGGCGATGACGACCGGGAGCCGGTTATAGAGCGCCGTCTGGACATCCGAGAGTCTTTGGTCGCCCGTGGATGTGATGCGGTAGTATGCGCTGGTCTTGTGCCCCGCCGCCTGCTGCTGGGCGATGATGGACGGGGGCGTGCAGACCTGAGAGAGGTCGTAGGGCCAGAGGGCCTCCGTGCAGCAACCCATGAGCGTCAGCGTCTCGAAACAGGTTCGGACGTGCGAGCCGGTGTCCTGGTCGAGGCTGCCCTCGATGGTACGCGCCATCGCGTAGGTGAAGAGTCTGGACAGGAGGACCGCGTTGCCGGTCGCCATGTTCTCCAGCATCTCCAGGGCTTCGCAGGTCGCGTTTCCGGTGCAGGACTCGGCATTGTACTGGTCCATGGCGACGCAGTAGGATGACAGGTCGACGACCCCCGCCCCCTTCTTGAGCCCCCGCTCGGCCACGAGTGTCTCGAACTTCTTGTCAAGCGCGAGAAGGTCGATCTGCGTACCATCCGGTGCGAGCTTGAACCGGGGGTCCTTCAACCAGCCATACGTCGTCATATCCGAGCGCAGGCATTGAAGGATTCTTGACTTCCTCCGCCTGAAAGGCGAGGTTTCCGCTCGTGAGGGCAGATGAGGGGATCGGTTAGTCCTCTTGTCCCGAAAGCATGTTGAGATGTTCAAGCTCCTATCCGCCCTCGCCCTTTCCGCCAGCACCTGCCTGGTTCCCCCGGTTCCGCAGCCCGGCCCGCAGCCGGACTCGTCCTACTGCGCGGCCATGTGCGCGCACATCGGGCCACAGGGCCTGAACTGCCCCGAGGGGATGCCGGTCTACGACAACACCCTGCCACCGAGTGACGCAGGGGCGGGCGCTCCGAACGAGTCCTGCACGGACTTCTGTACGCGGCAGCAAAAGAACGGAGTCTGGATCAACCCGAGGTGCGTCAGCCAGGTCACGACCTGCGGTAGCATCGAGGCCGCCCGTCTGAAGAAGTGCAACTGACCGAGAGGTAGCCCGATGTCCACACCGTCTCCCTCCGTTCTCGTTTCTGACAACAGCGGTCCGTTCAACGACCCCGGCACCACGGGCCTCAACATCGTCGCCGGAGATCCGACGGCCATCACGCTCCAGGTCTTCGCCGGGGTTTCGAGCTGGTATCTCCAGATCGGCCTCGTCAACATCGTGAACGGCAAGCCCTTCGTCGTCCCCTTCACGGGGGCGGACGAACTCACGGCGCTGTCCCCTCCGACCCTGACGGGCGTGGACTCCTCGGGCCTGGTCACTGGGGGTCCCACGGCGACGGTCACATTCACGTTCCCCGGCGCGGGAACAACTCTCCTCTTCAGCTCAACCATCGTGACGAGTTCAGGAGGGGTCATATCTACAACATTCGCCCTCTTCTGCCCCACGGAAGCGGGCTACCGCGTAGGACCGGCAGGACTCACTCGCGAGGGGGGCGGAGTCGCCGGTTGGGCAGCTCTCGTCAACCCGGCCATCCGAGCCATCAACACGCTGTGGGGCGTCGAGGTAGCCGCCCTGGCAAACGGCTTCATCTACTACAACGGCTCGACCCTCACCTGGAATCTCCTCGGGGGAGACATCACCCCTGGCGCCACGTCAGGCGGAACGCAGGCCCTGGAGGTTACGGGCATCCGCAACGTTTCGGTGCCTTCGCTGACCTCGGGGTGGCTACACTACAGCGGGGGCACGTTCTCGTGGGACAACCCTCCTGGAGCTGCCACCACGGGGACCGGGCTCTGGTACTCAGCCTCGTCGTCTCTCCATGGGAACGCCATCACCCTTGGAGGGGACCTCACACAAGGGGTCCTCACGGGCGACAACCTAGCCTTCACGGTCACGGGCCTCAAGGGCACGTCAGTCCCCACCCTGGCGACGGGGTTCCTTTACTACAACGGAGCAGCCTTCTCTTGGGACACCCTCGTGGGAGACATCACCCCTGGGATTACAGCAGGAGGTACTCAGGCTCTTGAAGTCACGGGCCTCAAGGGCACTTCGGTACCCAATCTGGCTTCAGGCTACCTGCACTACAGCGGGGGTACGTTCTCGTGGGACACTCCCTCCAGCGGGGGTGGAGCCATCCAGACCAAGATCGTGGACTGCACGGGCGCCGGGACGGCTCATGCACAGGCGAGCGTCACAGCTTTCGACGGTACATACACGACCATCACGGGCTTGGGGGCTACAGGTGCTGCCCCTCCCGTATACCCCTACACTGATCTTACGTACGCAGCCTTGTATGGCCCAGCCCTCTCAGGGGCAGCAGCCACCGTCACGGCCTTCGACGGCATCACGAACTACTCTACGATCGGGGGTCTGACCGGGATGTACCCGGACATCGTCGGGAAGTCCATGACGTTCTCATTGTTCGGGCACGTAGGGAACAACGGCACTTTCGTCATCGTCGCGTACGTCAGTGCGACCAGTGTCAAGGTTCTCAATGCGAGCCCTGGCGTATCACCTGACTCCGGCGGTACTTGGGACGTAGCTGCAGGCGCCCTCGACGGTGAGACCCTCACCATCCTCGTTGACGTCTCAACCTTGGCTACGGTGGTCAACGTCACCAACCACGAGGGGTTGTTCAAGATCCAGACGAACATCGCCACCTCGTTGATCACGGGAGACACGGTCACTTTGACGGGGATCTCTGGGGGCGGTACCATCATCAGCGCCAACGGTACGTTTACCATCACGGTCCTCGATTCGACTCACTTCACCCTAGATGGGGGCATCTTCGGAGGGGACTACGTGAGTGGAGGATTGGTCCAAACGGGACCGTTGACTTTGACCTTCAATGGGGCGACCACCGCGCTTACCAGCACGGCCCTGCTTGCAGCTATCGAGGCGACGTGGCCGACTATGACGGCTACGCTTGGGACAGGTTACTACGGGCCGGGTACGACCTTAGTCCTTACAGGCACCACGCTTGGGCCCACGGGGTCCATCAACGTGCAAGGAGGTACTGCGCAAGGCAATCTCGGCCTCTACTACAGGGGCTTCTATTACGGGGCTGCCGGAGTGGACGTTGGGGGGCCCCTTCCGACTGCCCTGACCCTCGCAAACTTCAACCATACGGGCAACAACGGGACGTTCAACGTCCACTCCTGGATCGATTCTTCTACGGTCACGATACTCAACCCCGCAGGAGCGGCCCCTGACACGGGCACCCACGCCATTTTCTCGACGGGGGACTACAACAACATCTTCAGCGGCGCGCTCTATGGGCCTGCGTTGTCTGGTACCGGCGCGTCCATCACCAGCTTCACGACTCCCCTCGCGACTGTTGCCGGCCTCACGGGGATGACCCCGGCCATCGTCGGACAGTCCATGACGTTCACGGGGGGCGATACCATGAACGACGGAACGTTCGTGGTCACGGGGTACATCTCCGCGACTTCGGTTACCATCAACAATTCTGGAGCGGTGTCCCCAGACGCAGGGCCTCTCAATTGGAGCGTGCCCGCAGGAACCCTGGACGGCAAGACCATGATCTTGACCGTGGACGGTGTGGGGCCGACCACGCTGACGTTGAACGGTGCTACCAGCGCGTCATCGATGGCCAGCTTCTTCGCAGCCATCGAGGCCCAGTGGCCTGCGCTCACCGCGTCCGCAAACCCTACCCAAGGTTCGCTTGTCCTCACGGAGAACAGTCTCTTCGGCCCGAGCAGCAACATCACCGTGGGTGGTGGGACTGCGAACCCTTACCTGGGGTTGTACGGGGGTCCCTATGTAGGCCTGCTTGGCAACGCCACGTTCTCCGTGAGCCTTGCAGGAGGCTCACCTCTCATCACGGAGGCGGGTGTGCTGTCTCTGACGGGTGCCCCGGCCACTGACTTCGACCTCTGCACTCAGGGCGTTGGAGCGTTCCGGTGCCAGGTCGATACAGGGGTCTTCAATTCCACAGCCAGCTTCGCGTCGAACACCGGGGTCGTGATGGGTGGAGGTCAGAGTGTTGCTGTCTCTTCGGATGGTACGACGGTCAACTACGACACGACCATCCCTGTCCCTCCATCGTACGCCGTACAAACCCTGAACGGGATTTTGTCTGGGAACGCCGCGTATATAAACCCTAATCCAAACACACCCTTCGCAGGCTCAATAGGGGGGAGTGGGGTGGGGGTAGGGGTCGTCAACGTCCAGCAGACACCTTTCTACGGCCTCATCGCAAATCAATCCACTCTTCCCCTTACGGTGGCCGACACAGCCGACAGGACGTTGCCGAGACTGATCGGCGTGGGTCAAGCCGCACTGGTAGTCTCGGATGGGCGAACGGGCATCTGGTCGATTCCTACCATTACGGAAGACAACGGACGAGCCAAGCGGTACGAGAAGTACCTGACCGGAAGAGCAGCCACCGGGGCAACCCTGGTGAACGTCGTCTCCCCCGGAAACAATGGGGGAGACGTTCTTTGGGGCACATCCATTCAGGGGGGCCCGTACAACCAGGGCGTCACGGCCCCCTTCATGGATGGCTCGTTCGACACCACGATATCGGACAACCCTGAGCCCAACGAGCATGCAGCGGGCTCAGACATCGGGGTGCTCGGCAACGTCCTCTACATGGGCGGCTTCTTCGCTGCCACGCCCTCTATCTGTGCGCTCAGCCTGAGCACGGGCAAGGTGCTCGCGAACATCCCAATCTCAGACACCTTCCTGCCCAACACCCTGGTAGCCTTCAAGGAAGCGTCCGACCTGACCCCTCACATTGGAGGACCCTCGGACTGCGTCTTCATCGTGACCGATAGCACGGTAGGCTCTTGGGGACTTGGTGTTTCTTCGGCAGGATTCCAGTTCTACCAGAACCAAGCTTTCTCAGGTTCATGGCCTGGCTCCAGAGGCGTGCTCCTCCTTGGTGATGACGCAGACAACAGCGTCACGGGTAGCCAGTATTACTCCTCCATCGGCATCTGGACAGACCCCAACACAGGCAAAATCTGGGCTGCGGATGTGATCCGTGGGTTGGGCGGTCTAATGAGCATCTACGCGGGGGGCAACACCCCTCGCGCCATTTGTCTCGACAAAGACAACGAGTCCTTCTGGGTTGTCCTTGAGGGTGCCAGCACGGTCAACCATTTCTCGGTCAACATGCTGTCAGAGCCTGTCCTGGCAACGCAGATCAGTTACTTCACCTGGCCTAACTCGGTCACCAACCTCGACGACATTCTGTTCGATGGAGCCTTCCTGTGGGGCCTCGACAGAGCAAAAAGCACTTACTACCAGTTCACCCCCAACGGGTTCGTGGTCACCTCCTTCCAGGTGACTCGTGACACGGGGTTCTCCGTTTTGATGACCCGAGACAGCCGTCTGTACTCGGACGGTACCTACGTCTACATCACGGGCCTGTTCAATAGCAACCAGGTATCGACAGTCGTTCGCATCCATCCAGGGACGGGGCTGCCGGTCGAATACTTCACGTTCCCGACGTTCTCTACCCGAGGTATGGCCTTCCGTGGCCAGGACGTGTTCGTTGCCACGGCCCCGACCATCAACGTTAGCAACACGGGAACGACGGGGGCTGTAGGGAAGACAGGGTCCACCATCCTGTTCGACGACGCTTCGGCCAACTGGACCGACGCCAACAGCGGGAATTACATCTACATCTTCGGGGCAGCCAACCCTCTCAACAACGGGTTCTTCCAAATCACCGGGGTCAACCCCCCCACTGAAGTGGTGATCTCCAACCCAGGCTCTCCTGGAACGGACGCCAACAACGGGTCCATCGGCTGGCAGATTTACGGAGGCAACGCCAGCGCTACATGTGGCATCCAGCGCCTGGCCTCGGAACCACCGGGGACGGACTTCGGGACCCTAGACTCCATCATCCAGACGCCTGCTGTGCCTGGCTGGAACGCGGGGGCCCGTATCGGGGCACGTGTCGTGGAGTACACGAACTACGGAGGCAGCCCGTACACGTTCGCGATAGCCACGACGCCCTTGCCTGGCACGAAAGTCCTGTTCGTGGACAAGGACGGCCAGGCGGGACGCTACCCTCTGACCATCACGACGGTTGCGGGGACCATCAACGGGCAGCCCAGCTACTCGGTGGCGTCCAACTACGGCTTCGTCGAGCTTCTGTGGGACGGGGCGACGTGGCTCGTCATCCGGGAGTCGTCCCCGCAGGGTTACGCTCTACTGGTCCCCACTGGCGCTCCGTACAACATGACCGCTGTCGAAAGCGCTGCGACGACGGTGGTCATCGGTGCTGGCGGGGAAGAAGCGGACTTCACCATCGTCAGCACCTTCCCGCCCTCTGCGGGTATCCTGCGCTTCCTGCGCAACACCACCATCTTCAACGTCACGTTCCAGTTCTCCAGCGGTGCAGGCGTCACCCTCAGCCCACAACCCTACAGCGCCCTGGTCACTTCGGATGGTACCGATGCCGTCCTGCTCATGGTCGGGACGTGACTAGCATGCCCGACTTCACTCACACCAAGGCGGCCATTGCTCTCTGGGACGCGAGCAAGGCGGTCCGCGCAGCAGCTTGGGACAATGCCGTATCATCTGAGCGTCGTAGCTCATACCTTGCAGCGTTCGGTGGGTCTCCCGTAAAAGAGAGGGATCTGCGACGGATGGGGGGATGCCTTCCGCACGGAATTCTCGGAGGCGGGGTTCGTTGACTCGGGTGACCCCACGGAATCGTAGAGCGATTGTGCCAACTCGACGGTCTCCTGAGTCATATCCGCGAGGGCACGCATGCTGACTACTTCTTCTTTCGACAGGCACATGGGCTACCTTCCTCCCGGACGCGGAAGCTTGGGCCTATCAATGTCGATCATGTCGAGGGAAGCCATAACGCCCCGCAAGAGCCCGTTGGTCGTGGCGATGTTCTCTCGGACTCGCGTCATATCCTCAGCTCGTATCCGAGAGTCCTTCGTATACTCCTCCTTCGACACGTACTCTGTGTCAGAAAGAGTCGACGTGTCCTGCGCAAGACGCCGGAGAGCCTCCTCGGTCTCGTCCTGGAAGCGCGAGAGGCGCTCGTTGAACGTCCGAAGGGACTGGGTGAAGCGCTCTTCGAACTGGAGCTGCGAGGTGATGTCGTTGGAGCTACCTCCGCGCGCTCTGGAGAGCAGACGGGTTGCCCAGTTCGGGGGTGTGTCCTCCCAGCCGTCGATGTCCCGCTTGAGCTTCTTGAGCGAGTCCTCGACCACCCAGACTGCCTGAAAGAGCCCTGACCTCGGATCGAGCTTGCCTACGGCCTCTTCGAGAACCGAAACTTTGGTCTTGAGGTTGCGGAAGCCTCCGAGAAGGGAGGTGACCGCACCGGCACCTCCGGTGAGAACACCCGAGACGATCTGTGTGGTGAGCAGGTCAAGAGACATCGCGCCAACCTTGTGAAGTCCCCCGCATCATATGCCCCCGCGCGGATCGAAACACGCAAGGCAGCGCGGTTCGTACGCTTCTGTACCTCCTATGAGAACAGTCTCGGTCGAGACCACCCGCCGGTGCGACCGGGTCGCGGGCTTGTTGCACTTGGAACACCGGCTCGTGAGCTTCACCACGCTGTCCGCGTAAGCCATGAGCGCGGGAACTGGACCAAACGGCTCCCCCTTGCTTGTGAGGTCGAGCCCCGCAACCACGACGTTGACACCAGAGCGCACCACGTCGAGGATACGGGGGACAGCATCCAATGAAAAGAACTGAATCTCGTCGATGGCGATGAGGGCCACGTCACGCGGGAGATCGGGAGCATCACGCGCGATCCACTCGGCGGGTACGCTTGAGCCGTTATGGCTGATGACCGCAGCGGCTTCGTGCCGCGTGTCCGTGACCGGCTTATAGACGACAACCCTCCCCCGTGTCGTTCTGACGTGCTTGATGAGGGATTCGGTCTTCCCCGAAAACATGGGACCAGCTACGACCGTCAGACAGGCCATACCGAACCCGTTTCACAAGTAGAAGTGCAAGCTCTGGTGTAGATAGCGGCCATGAGCTGCATGAGCGAACTGGCTGCCGAACTGAAGTTCAATCAGGTTCCCTACGAAGGGCAGGACCCTAACTGCTGCACGCTCTGGAGGGACGGAGTGTGCTCGACGCACTACCCGGCGAAAGGGGTGGCCTCGAACGACCACCCCCCGCGCATCACTCTGTCCCCTCGATGACCTTGAAGATGAAGAGTGTAAGTCTGTGCGGGTAGGAAAGTCAAGGTTGGCCGATGATCGCGTCAATTTGGTCGAGTGGGTTGAGCGTCTTGGCGGCGTAGGTGTTCCCCAGCATTCTGCACGACCGACACGAGTGCGTGTTCCCATGACGAAGGTCGTAGCCGGTGATGGTGTGAACATCCCCGCAGGAGCACTGACAGTCGTATAGGGCCTTGCCTCCTGATGCCCGAGCTTGCTTCCCGCTTCGCTTGAGCACCGTCCACGCGAAGAACTTGGTGCCTGGAGAGATGTCGTCGTTTGGTCGTCGCGGAGTGAAGACAGCCTCGCTTGGTTCCCATCCATATTCAAGGCGATCGGTGATGATCTTGCGGCTAACGCCAGATTTCTCTGCCCACGCGGCCACCGGAGCTGTCTCTCCGTCGATGGTCAGGAGCCTGTTGCTTCGCGTGTTCCGTGCCTGTTCCGTTCGTGTTGCCCAGCGGCAGTTCTCAGGGCTGTACCCCTGGTTGTTGTCTGTGCGGTCAAGGGACAGTTCCTTGGACGGTCGTCGACCTATGTCGTGTATGAAGTTCGCGAACCCGTCGAGTTTACGCCATCGCTCGCAGACGTAGATGCCTCGCGCCCCGTAGCTTTTGTACGCTTTGTCTCCAGGCCAGTGGCACCGACTGATCATCGAGAACCAGGCCAGCCACTCGGCTCTGTAGTCTTCTACGAAATCGTCTTGCTCGGGCACGCCTCACTATAGCAGAGAAGCGTACCAGAGCAAATCCGAGAGCTGCTTTTCAGACCACGTTCTCAATCACCTCGACCCAGCTCGTGGCGGTGCCGTTGCAGAAGGCCGCCATGGCATCGAAGCAAGAATCCGAGAATCCACCGATGTTCAGGATGTCGTCTCGCGACGGAGCCTGGGTCGTGGTGTTCGGGGTGATGTCGAGGCAGACCAGCTTCGCGTTCGGAGCGCGCTTCTTGATCGCGTCCCACTCACGAAGCGTGGCCGTACGTGCCGTACCTACGGACGTAGATCCGTACCCGCTCGTGCTCCAGTTGCTGTACTGGCCGTAGGTGGAGGAGTCCAGCCACGACTCGTTGTCCGAAACGAAGACACAGAGCGCGGGGCTGAGCTTGAAGTCGTTGACGGCCTTGAGAGCTGCCGAGCAGTTCGTACCTCCGCAAGGGAGGTTGCGGAGCTTCTCGGCGTTGGTCATCACGGAGTCGCGCGGGTTGAGCTTGAAGTTCGTGATAGCCTCGCTCTCGAACGGGATGATGACGGCATCGCGGTTCGTGCGCAGGAACGAGGCGGCCACGAGGGCAGCCACGTCGATGCAGCGAACCTTGGTCGTGTGCATCTCGACCTTGCCGGTCTTCGGGTTGACACGCTCCCCCGTGATGGGCGAGTGCATCGAACCAGACACGTCCGGCATGACCACGACCTGACCGTCGATGACCGGGACGTTCTCGGTCGCGACTTCCATCGCGTCCTGAAGAGCCTCGGTCAGCTCCGTGGGGATCTCAGGCCCCATGTTGAGGTAGGTGATCATGACCTGGTAGGGCATGACCTTCGCCTTCTTGATGACCTCTCGGTCACGCAGTTTGGAGGCGACCGCATGAATCATCTTCTTGTCCGGCTTGTTCGCTGAACCGAAGACGCCCTTGCGGTTGAGCGTGTTCAGACGCTGGCGGAGCGACTGCCAAGACTGACGGAGCGCAAGCTCCTTCCACTGGTCGGTCGTGAGGGGGAGCCCCTCGACCATCTCGAAGGGGACTTTCGGGATGTCGAGCTTCGCACGCTCAGCCTCGGCGATCTTCCCGAAGTTCTCGAAGTCCTGGACGGACTGCGGGAGCGCCGCGAAATCGTAGTACCGCAGGGGGATCTCCTCGCCCTTCTTTGTCTTGCGGACGAGAGGGGCGCCCTCGAACTTGGCCTGAGTTCCGCAGAAGTACCCGTACAGGGCCTCACGTGAGGGCGTCATCGGACGCGGATGCACCATCTTGATCACGTCCCCAAGGGACGGGTCGTTGCCGACAGACGCGAAGACCAGGCTGTCGTCGTCCTTGGTATCCAGCCAGGAGCGGATGAGGCGTCGAGGAACGGAGCCAAAGGACTTGCGGCCCGTCTCGCCCGAACGGACGATCTGAGCGAAGTTCTTGAGCATCTTCCCGTTGTCGATCACGCGAGGAAACACGTCCCAGAGCAGGGCGTTGATGTCCTCAGCCTCCTTGGTGGCACCGCGCTTCTGAGCCTCAGTCGCGCGGCCCGTGAGCCACGCAACGAGGAAGGCGGGCATGTCCTTGAGGAAGCCCTTCTCTCGGCTGTAGATGGCGAGCTTCCCGAGGAACTCCGGGTCGCACTTGGCCGCGAACTCCTTGACCTTCGTGAGCTGGTCCTTCGCGCTCGCGTAGAAGGTCCGGTGGAAGCACCCCGTGCAGGCGAGCTGCGCGAGGGCCTCCTTCGCGGCGAGACCATAAGCTCGACCGCCTGCGAGGTTGACCGTGTCAGCAGCCGGAGAACGAGACGAAACCCCCGTGTTCTTGAAAGTCGTCTTTGATGCCATGGTTTCCTCCAGCATTCGACTCAGGCAGAGCGCCTGAGTCGACAAGTTATTGGAGCTGGAAGGTTCATACACCGGCTCGACAGGCGTGGGCAACTTTTTAATCGTTAGAGAGGAAATTGTCGTCGAAGATGACCGACCAACTCGTCACGCAAGGCTTTTCTTCTTGAGGTACTTCCGAGATGAGCGTGTTGAGTTCGAAGCCCGTCATCGTAGAATTGGACATCGAGGGCGGTGTCCCCAAAGCGAATGCCCTGAGTCCGCAGCGAGACGCTGATGACATCAGGGCATTGCTCAAAGAGGACGTGCTCTCGTTCGATAGCTTCCGCTTCGCCGGGGACACGGTGTCATAGTAGAGCG
>Ga0224559_1001066_pt1 | contig 15677 bp, 18 predicted proteins | sample 714S33034metaG_FD_180676 | JGI IMG/M metagenome (GOLD analysis project Ga0224559, IMG submission 180676) | Peat soil microbial communities from Stordalen Mire, Sweden - 717 S3 30-34 | ecosystem: Environmental > Terrestrial > Soil > Wetlands > Peat | place: Sweden: Norrbotten County, Stordalen... | reverse complement strand
ATATGATAGAAAACTTTTAAAGTGTTAAAACTCTATATTAAAAGAAATTTAAGAAAATTTCTTGATACTCTAAAATTTGAGTATGGAATGAAATGGGTTTTGATAGTAACAATCAAGATTCAACAAAAAAATAATTATTTGAACAACCTTTTAAGGGTTGGAGGTAACGATATGTTCTCTGAAAAGTTAAATAATGCACCCATGGGGTATACTTTTGACGATTTTTTGATGCTACCATCAGTATCGTCAGTTGAACCGAAGGACGTTGAAACTACGACCCAAATTTCAAGAAATTATAGAATAAATATTCCAATCATAAGCTCTGCAATGGATACGGTTACAGAAGCTGAAATGGCAATAGCTCTAGCACAAGAAGGTGGATTAGGAGTAATACACCGAAATATGACTATTAACGAGCAAATTAATGAGATTAAAAAGGTCAAAAGATCAGGAGACCTTACAATCCGTGATGTTATAACAATAGATCCAGAAGCCTCAATAAAAGAAGCTCAAGAGATCATGGATGAGGAAGAGATAAGCGGACTTCCAGTTGTACAGGAAGGAATTGTTGTTGGGATCATAAGTAGAAGAGATGTAAAACCCATTCTTAATTCAACTCCTCAAGGCAAAGTAATGGATATAATGACCGAAGAAGTGGTCACAGTTTCTGAATCAACAACTCCCGAAGAAGCTTTGGACATTGCATATGAAAACAAGGTTGAAAGATTGCCCGTTGTTGATGATGGGTTTATAGTTGGTATATTAACCATGAGGGATATTCTCGCACGTAAAAATTTCCCAAGTGCTTCAAGAGATAAAAAGGGTAGGTTTTTAGTTGCAGCAGCTACTGGTCCATTCGATCTTGAACGTGCCATGGCACTTGACGATGCTGGTGCAGATATTATAGCTGTGGATTGTGCACATGCACATAAACCAAGTATAGTTAAATTTACTAAGACAATGAATGAAAATATTGAGGCTGATCTCCTTGTTGGTAATATAGCAACTGGTCAGGCAGCTGAAGATTTATTGTCTGCAGAAGTAGATGGTCTCAAAGTAGGTATTGGACCAGGATCAATATGCACAACTAGAATAATAGCAGGAGTTGGAGTTCCTCAATTAACAGCCATATCAAGTGTTGCAGATGTTGCAAAAGATTATGGTGTACCTGTAATCGGTGATGGTGGTTTAAGATACTCTGGTGATGTTGCTAAGGCACTTGCAGTAGGAGCCGATGCTGTTATGCTTGGAAGTCTTCTGGCCGGAACACATGAATCACCTGGTGATGTTGTTATTATGAATGGAAGGAAATTCAAACAATACCGTGGAATGGGTTCATTGGGTGCTATGACTGGTGGTGTTGGAGCAGGAACTGATCGTTATTTCCAAGAAGTTAAGGGACCAATGAAACACGCAAAACTTGTACCAGAAGGGGTAGAAGGAGTAGTTCCTTATAAAGGACATGCAAATGAAATTCTTTTCCAATTAATAGGTGGAATTAAAGCATCAATGGGTTATTGTGGTGCTACTGGTATTAAAGACCTGCAGAAAAAGGCAAAATTCGTTAGGATAACATCCAGTGGAATGACAGAAAGCCATCCACACGATCTTATGATAACCAATGAGAGTCCAAATTACCCAACATCAAGGTTGATGTAATTCCTATTTTTTTTATAAAAATCTTTTCATTAAACAAACCATAATAATAGACCAATATATTAAATGGTGTACAATGAAGTCATTTATATTACTATGTGGTGGTAAAAGTAGAAGAATGGGTCAAGATAAGGGTTCAATGAACTTGAATGGAAAACCCATGATCATACATGTAATAAAAAACCTAATTTCTGTTGCTGATGAAGTAGTAGTTGTATTAAGAGACAAAAATCAGGTTGAGGATTATAGCAAAATTTTTGAACAATTACAATCAAACAGATCTAAACTCCATATATTCACAGATACTTTTGAGGATAAAGGACCTCTTGCAGGTATTTTAACAGGACTCGAGAATATAAAATCGGATAAAGCAATGGTAGTTCCATGTGATTCTCCATTTGTTTCTGAATACTTTGTAAATAAAATTTTTCAATATTCAAGTGAACCCGAATTTGATGCATTTGTTCCAAGATGGCCCGATGGCAAGTTAGAACCTTTACATTCTATTTATAAAAAAGATCTAAAATCTAATATTTTAAAACTTTTAAAGAGAGATATAAGAGATGTTAAGAGTTTGATAATGGAATTAAATGTAAAATATATTGATGTTGATTCTTTGGATGATACTGGTAGAAATTTTTTTAATATAAATCGTATGGATGATATTTTAGATTAGAGAATGTGAAGGTGAAAACATGAAAAGAATAACTCAAAAATCATGGTTTGGTAAAAAAAGGGTTGGATATGGACCAGCGCCAGCTACATGGCAAGGATGGATTATAACATTACTCTTAATATTAACTATAATACTAGATTTTCTACATTTCCGAATAAGCATTACTAGTATAATAATTTTTATCATAGCACTTATCGTTTTTTTTGTAATCACCATTTTAACAGGGGGAAAACCAGGAATGAACCGAAAAAAAATAGGGAATCCACTAATTACAGCAATATATCTAATCATTTGGATAGCCCTAATAGTTCTTTTAGACACAGTGACATATCTAAACCATGATTTCATAGCGAGACTAATCGTGAATGTATCAATTGCTATTGTGTTTGTGATTGTTTATTTAATATTTATAAGAAAATTATAGAAAAATGAGGATTTAAAAAAAACTTAATATGGTTTCAGGATTACTGTACTGGTGGACAATTTAAAATATTCATGAAAATAAAAGAAAAGTGTAAGAATATTATCTTTAAAGTAGTTACTTCAGATTAGAATACTGTTAAATATCTTCAAATCAGTATTAAAATTAATTTGATGATTTAATCTAAGATTATCATAGATTTTACAAGTGTTAAAAAAAAAGAAAAATTATGAGCTTCTTTAAACTCGTTTATTTGATAAGTTATTTTTCTTTTGATTCCACTGCTTGTGGGTTTAAATCAGCTTTTGAGTCTGTTTTAATTGGTTCATCGTTGTGTATATATTTTTCTCCTCGTAGTGCTGATAGTATAGCGGCTATTGCGGATATTATTGCTGCAATGTAGAATGATATCTTTAATGAGGGTATAAACGCATTTTCAAAGGTAGATGCGAACCACGTGGTGCTGTTTAGGGTGTTTAATGTTGAATGAGGTATTAGTGCTACAATTGGTGCTGGTAAAGTAGATAATATACCAGATACTGGATTGTAACCTAGTAAAGCTGAAAATAAAGCCCCAGTTGGTGGGATATTACTCATTATGGGTGCTAATTGTACAGCACCTATACTGGATAGAGATGAGGTCATAGCTTCAGGGAATCTTTGAGTTAATCCTATTACAATAATGGTGAAGAATATAGCTATACTAGCGGGCGTAGCGGTGTTGAACATGGTGAACATCATACCGGAAGCAACACCTCTATCTTCTGCTGATACTGAATTCATTATGGCGGCATTGTTAGGAGAGCCGAACATTCCATTTCCAATTCCCATCAACAGTAAGATCAAACCAAGTTCTATGTAACTGAAGTTAGAGGGTAGTGCTATTAATAATAGGAACGATAATGTAACAAGAGTCATTCCGGTGGTGGCTATCCATCTAGGCCCATATTTATCGGATAATATACCTGAAATCGGAGCCATAACGATCATTCCAATTATTAAAGGTATCGTATAAACACCTGCCCAAAATGGAGTGGATGCGTAACTATAACCATGTAATGGTAGCCAGATGCCCTGTAATAGTATTATGATCAGGATCATCGCACCACCTCGAGCTAATGCACTTAGTAAAGTTGCTAGTATCCCAAAAGTAAAACTTTTAATTTTAAACAAATTTAAGTCGAACATAGGTGATTCCACTCGAGTTTCAACAATTGGGAATAAGATCAGTGAAATTAATCCTATGCTCATGGAAGCTATTACCCATGGATTGTTCCATCCCATGGGATTGTTACCATATGGTATTAATCCATAAGTTACACCTATTAGTAGGAGTGTAATGCCTGAAACGAATGTTAGATTTCCCCATATATCTAGTTTAGTTTTTACAGCTTTAATAGATAGTTCTTTTAGTTTATAAAAGGATAATATGGTTCCGATGAGTCCAAATGGTACACTGACAAGGAATATATATCTCCAATTAAATATTGCTAATATACCTCCAAGTACTAATCCTAGGATATTTCCAGACATTCCTGCAACCGTATTTATACCTAAAGCTTTTCCTCTTTCATCGGATGGGAATGCATCTGCAAGTATCGCGGCACTATTCGCCATGAAAAGTGCACCACCTACAGCTTGGACTATCCTGAAAATTATAATTTCTAATGCACCAGCATCACCAGTAGAGGGTGTAAAATAAAGTAGAATAGATCCTACTGTAAATATTAGAAACCCTAACTGAAACATTTTTACTCGTCCATACATATCCGATAGACGACCAAAACTTAACAGTAAAATAGCAACAACCAACATATAACCCATTAATATCCACAAGAGATATGGGAAGGAATTCAATGGATCAATATGGATACCGTTAAATATGGCTGGAATGGCGATTAGAATGATCATCATATTTATACTTCCAATTAAAGTGGCTATGAAAACGGTTGTCATAGCTGTCCATTTATATTCCAAATCCATCACCATCATTAATTTTAAAATGTTTTAAAAGCATCATTTTTTATCTACACCCTTTTGTACCATTTTTTTTGAAAATTTTTAAATTTTAAATAGATTTTTTTATTTTTTGGAGTCTTTCCATGAAATTTTCTAGGCGTTTCTCATGAATGATTAATTTTTTTTTGTTAATATCCTCCAGGAAAGAAATGTAACTATCAATTTCGTTTAATGCAGTTTCTATTGCGATTGCGCTGCGATCTATAGGTTCTGTTAATGCGTTTTGCGAAATAGATCCTAATATTCTATTATTAGTCCCATGCCCAGCTTCTGTTAACTCATATTCCCCGTCATTTCTTTTAATTAATAAACCTTCAGCGACTAATTTTTTAAGCATGGGATAAACCGAACCGGATGACGGTTTAAATGACATTAATGATCCATTTTCAACCTTACGCAGTTGATGCGGATAATGGCTTTCTAAAACTTCATACACTCGTTTCCGATGCCATTGAACAGCATCGATTATTTCTGAACCAGTTTTAGGGCCTTTACCTAGGACGTGTAAAATCATGAACCGTAAACCTCCCAGTTTATCTAATTCATTTATTCTTCCAAGAATATCTTCCAAATTCCACATAAACAAAAACCTCTTGTTGTTTAATCGATATATAAATATTTGTTATCAATCAGTTATTTTAATTTTAGATTGTTATAATTCATATTTAAAATTATCTATGTCTATTAATAGATAAAATTATTTAAAAAAAATCATTGATGAGAATTGCAATATCGTGAAGTAAATTCGGGGTTAATCTAATAATGGTCATATTATATTTAAAAAATTTAGTTTGAGAAAACTTTATAAGTAATGAATGAGTACTCAATCATATGATTGATTAGTCATTTTTTATAAGTAAAAAAATTATTATTAAGCGATTAACTAATCGGCTTTCTTTAACGTCGATTATGACGATATAATGTGATAACATGCAGATGAGAAAAACTAATAATGGTGATGAAATTTCGGCACTAGGATACGGTGCTATGAGATTACCCACCAATAATGGCAGAATTAATAAAGATGAAGCTAAAAAACAGATATACTATGCAATAGACCATGGTGTAAACATAATTGACACAGCATTTCCATATCATAATGGATCCAGTGAATTATTTCTAGGAGAAATACTTCAAGGGGAATACAGAGATAAAGTAAAAATCTGCACCAAAATGCCATCATGGTTTATTAAAAAAACTGAAGATATGGAAAACTATCTGAAAACACAGCTTGATAAACTCCAAACAGACCATATTGATTATTATTTACTCCATAGTTTAGGTGAGAATAACTTTTTTGATCTTAAAGAACTGGGTGTTCTTAAATTTTTAGAATCTGCCAAAAAAGAAGGAAAAATAAAGAATATAGGTTTCTCATTTCATGACAATAAAGAAGGTTTTAAGAAAATTGTGGATGCTTACAATTGGGATGTTTGTCTCATCCAATATAATTTCCTAGATGAAACTAATCAGGCAGGAACAGAGGGACTAAAATATGCAGCTTCTAAAGGATTAACTGTATTTGTAATGGAACCTTTAAAAGGAGGAATCCTTGCTGGAAATGTGCCTGAAAAAGCCATGGAAATTTGGAATAAATCAAAAATTAAAAGAACTTCCGCAGAATGGGCTTTAAAATGGGTTTTAAACCATCCCGAAGTTTCATGTGTAATCTCAGGAATGGGAAAAATTGAAGATGTTAAGGAAAATATTAAAGTTACAAATGAGACTTTACCAGATTCAATTCCCAAAGAAGAAATTAAACTTTACAATGAAGTTAAAGAAGTTTATAACGAGCTAATGAAGGTGGATTGCACCGGATGTGGTTATTGCACGCCATGTCCCATAGGAGTTAATATCCCGCTTTGTTTTGAACTATACAATCAAAAATACATATTCAACGATAATCAAGCTTCTTTTGTCTATGCTATGTATTTAGGGGGTAGCACATCTAAAGAAGGATATGCTGGGCTTTGTAATGGTTGTGGAAAATGTGCTAATGCCTGTCCACAAAAATTGGATGTTCCTTCACTTTTGAAAGATGTCAGCAGTGATATGGAAGGCCGAGGATTCAAGTATAAAGTTAAAATGATGGGAGTTTTAGGCAAATTTATCATGCTAACAATACCATCTTGGAATAATAAGATATCTAAAAGATTCAGAAAACGTAGCAATATCTAAAAAACCCTAGTTAGATACAAAATTTAATATTAAGTCTAAATACATGATTAAAGAGTATTTTGGCTAGTTATCAAATCAGGATAAAAGTAGGGAAAACAGTTCATAAAATTCTAAAAACAGTCCTGAATACGAAGTATGTAAGTAAAATTTTCAATGAGAGGAGTTCATGTTAAAGATTGATGAAAATTACAGAAGAAGTATTTAACTTTTCAAATGAAATCATAGATATATAAGAGTACAAAATTTAAAAGTTTTATAAAATACAATTTAACAATAATAATAAATTAGAATAGATTAGCTTTAAAAAAAAATTTGTGGTCTAAAATGGTTGTAGAAGATAAAAAAAAGAAAATTCTTGAATCAGCATTGAAGCTATTCATCGAAAAAGGGATAGATAATACATCAACTTCTCTAATTTCTAAAGAAGCAGGCGTTGCAACAGGGACTCTCTATTTATATTTTGAAACTAAGGTGGATTTGATTAGTGAATTAGGCACATCGATACAAGAAGAAAGTTTAGAAAGCTTTCTGGATCTTATAGAATCTTCAGTGGGTTATGAATCTTTAGAAAAATTCTGGCATGAAAGAGTTGAGTGGGGAGTGAATAATCCAGATAAATATAAATTTATGATACAATTTAAGTCATCACCATATAATATTAAAAATACCAATGTTAAAATCCCTGATCATGAAAAAAAATTGTTAAATTTAATAGAAGATGGAATTAAAAATAAAATATTGAAAGATTTACCTTCCAAATACATTTCTGGGTTTTTTTCAGCTCACGTTGTTTTTACAGTTGAATATATTATTCAGACAAAGACCAAAGAAAGAAAAATATTTTTTGAGACCTTTTTTGATGGAATAAAATATACAAACTAAGAAAGGAAAAATTAAATATATATAGATAATGAAATGAATTTTTTGATTCACATAATGTTACTGAAAAATTATTTAATTTTTCAGATTAATATCTAAAGTTATTAAAAACAAAATTATTTTGGATTAAAAAGGATTATCCTAAGAAGTTAATTATATTCTTTGAAATCATTAAATGGATTTGATGGTGATTGTATATGTTCACAATAGAAACTGCAAAGGCTGAAGATGCGTGGATCGCTATAATAAAACAGATAATGGATCATGGTGATATGGTAGAGGATGAACGTGATCTTATCACAAAAGAAATTTTAAATGTAATAGTCACGGTTCAGGATCCTTTAAATTCAGAACTGCCAAAAGGATATTTATCTAATGAAAAATTAAAACGATATGAGGAAGCTTTTTTAGATAGTGAAAATCATCATGATGGAATTAATTATGGAAAGAGGTTGAGGGAGCATTTTGGATTCAAGATGGGTCGAGATATTTACAAGGTAAAAATTGATCAGGTCGAATCTGTTATAAACCGGCTTAATAAATGTGAAACTTCAAGAAGAGCAACAATGACAACCTTTGATCCATCAATAGATCAATGTCAAAATGAGATCCCAAGTATGATTATGATTGATTTTAAAATTCGTAAAAACATGTTAGTTACAACAGGTATTTGGAGAAGTCAAGATATTTATGGCTCTTGGATTCCAAACTTCTTCGGACTTAAAGGACTCTCAACATATGTATCTGAACATTTAGGAATAAAACAAGGGCCAATAACTGTTCATTCTGTAAGTGCACACATATACAAAACAGACTTTGATAATGTTAACGATAATAAGGGCAGTTAATAAAATACGTTTATATAAATATTTTTATCTTTTAAAAAAACATACACTCTTCAATTAATTTTAGAACATTAAAAATAGTGGTAGTAAGAGAATTTATTCGTTTTCCCAGAATGGATTTTTCAATGAATTAGAACTTTATAATACAGTTCATATCCGTTGGTCTTCCAATTTCTACAATTTCTGGGTTACGGCCCATTTCAAGTAGAAACTTATTTGCAGTTTCTATCATGTCAACATATACAATTTTACTAATTTTACATCCATCTACAATTGTATATGGGGGCATTTCTCCGTTCAACCTTTTGAACTCAAGTACCTTCTCAACCATCTGTCTGTACTGTTTGAGAGTTAACCTCTCCATTAAATCAACCACATTTACTTTTTTTTACTTTTTTTAGTGTATTAAGGCTTTTTTAAATGTATGTAAATTACTATATAAATATTTTGTGAATTAAAGAACATTTAGCATTATTTTTCATTAACAATATTATTATTAGGATATTTTGTGATATCAATAACTATCATGTATTTCTACTGTTGCATGTGGATCAAATGGATTTGTTCTCATAGCCAATGAGAACAGGTAAGGGTAGTTGTTCATAAGGTGTTCCATGTATTCCACCCATTGATAGATCAGTATGTTATATGCTCTTTCAGTATCAAATTTTAGGTGGTCATAGTCTGCTTTGGGGAGGTGTTTGATGTCTTTTCTTTTTTCAAGCTCTTCTGTAAGATGAAAGACAGCTCTTAAAAGATCTGTAAATGTTTCATGTTCCAGTAGGTTGGGATTTTCAAGTAAAGCCAATAAAAATCTTCTTTTACTCATTAAATAATTCTTAGTTTCTTCTAAGAATTTAATTGAATCTGAATCGTTTCCAGTGATTTCAAGACGATATTTACGTTTTGTTATATCTTCCTTAGCTTTTTGAAAATCTAGATCCGCCCAATTTGAATTGATTATCAAAGTTTCGTTGATACTTTTTGATTTTGAATCAAATTTAGATATTTCGCTTAGTAATTCAGTTCCCACATCACTAAAGAAAACACCAATGACCATGTTTAATTTTTCAAGCAACACACTCTTTTCTCTTCGAGTTATGGCAGTTTCTATTACAAGAACAACTAGTAAAACTTCTATTGGTAAAAATGCAAGATCAATTCCCAAATAAAACAGTTCTGTTCTAGGTTCATGGAAAATGTAGAACTGGATTAAATATAGTATCACAGCAGATAAAATAAGTAAAATAGCAATTTCAGTACGCCAACCCAATCTTTTAATGATTTTCATAGTTTTCCTTTTAAAAATAATTTATTTAAATACTCTTTTGGGCAGATATTATGGTAATTGGGTTTCTTGCCAACATCATAGTTCCCCTTTTAGTTATTTCACCCTTAGAAATCGAAACATTTACCACATCAGGTTTTAAGGAAAGTTTTTCAAGGGAAGATATTGCCTCAGTACATGTTTCAAGGAGTATTGCCATTATAATAATCCGACCATTGTTGTTGAGTTTGTTATAACCCTTTTCGATTAAAAAGGGTAGTTTACCACCACTTCCACCAATAACTAGTAAATCAAATTTTTCTATTTTATCTAATACATCAAACCCATCACCTTCAATGACTTCAACATTCCCGGTTAGTCCATGTTTTTCAAGATTTTGTTGGGTTGTTTCAATTGCATCATGGTTAATATCAATAGAATAAACAGTCTTAGCCATTTTTGCAAACTCTAATGTTAAGCCTCCAGTTCCACATCCAATATCAACAACAACATCTTTGGGTTTAACATCTGATTTGCAGATAACAATGCATCTAACCTCTTCCTTAGTTGGACCGGGTACATTTGGATTTTTAATAAATTCTTGATCCTTAATCATTCCATTTCCCCTGTCCATCTGTCAAACATGTTGTTTTCTATACCCAGAACATCTAATATCTTTCCAACGATGAAATCGATTAGCTCTTCATTGGTTTTAGGCCTGTGATAAAATCCAGGCATTGCAGGGAGAATTATTGCACCTTCATTGCTTACTTTGAGCATATTTTCAAGGTGAACAGATCTGAGAGGGGTTTCCCTAGGTACGATTACTAGTTTTCTTCTTTCTTTCAGGGTTACATCTGCTGCTCTGGTAACTGCATTGTTTGCATATCCATTTGCTATTGCAGATAGTGTTTTCATTGTACAAGGCACAATAACCATAGATTCAAATTTAAAGGATCCACTGTTTATAGAAGATGTAAGGTCTTTAGGGCTATAATATTCAGATGCTAATATTTTAATTTCATCTTCTTTAATTCCTAATTCATATTTTAGTATTATTTTTGCTGGATCGGTTACAACAACTGCAGTTTCTTCTCCAAGGTCATTTAAAATTTCAAGAAGCCTTTTACCATAAACCACACCACTTGCACCGGTAATTGCTATAACTATCATTTTTTTCACATCATTTCTATCTATATATGATTAAATACACTTTATTTTTAGTTAAATAGATTATTTAAGCTTATTTAGGTATTTCAATATAGTCTTCAAAATTGAATCCTTTTGAACAATTTGAATATTCTTCTGGTAGATATATACATAGATCGGCATGATTGAATCTTGCATCGCGGAGTGTACTTACTATGGTGGATATTTCACTCAGATTAACTAGATTTCCCTTGGAAGATACTGTTGTTTTCATCTCATCAAATGATGGATAATCAGGAACATCAATAATAACGTATTCTGCTGGGATATTTAATTCCTCGGATATTTCCTTTTCAAATGATCTTATGTTATCTATATCTATTTTGAAAACTGCATTAGGATTTTCTAATTCATCAAGTTGAAGAGAGTAAACTGTTTTGAAAAGTTTCCTGTTATCGAGTCTATGCATCATATCTGCTATGAATCCCTTTTGATTTCTTGCTGTGATTATAATATCTGCATCATCGTATTTGTAAATTTTTTCGGGTATTATGAGTCCTTTCTTAATGAGTTGGTTGAGACAACGTCTAAACATGGAGTTGATTATACGTGTTGTGTGATGTTGGTAAACACTTGGATACATGAAATATCTTGCTAGGAGCATTGATTCTGCAGCTTGTACACCTTTTGCCTTGAGTATAAGATTACCATCAAGTTTCATGTTGTGTATGAGTCTTTCAACATCTATAACTCCATATGCCACTCCTGTGTAATATGAATCTCTTAATAAATAGTCCATTCTGTCAACATCAAGATCTCCAGATATTATATGTCCTAATCTTCCTTCTCCACTTATGAGTTTAATTATTTCTTTTGGATCAAATTTTTCTGATAATATATCTGATATTTCCGATTCTAATATGAGCTTTGAGGTTAATTCTTCGTGGGATCTTTCTAGTACAGACTCTGAAACATGTGAAAATGGTCCGTGTCCTGCATCGTGGAGTATTGCACTTACACGTAACATTTCTTTCTCTTCTACTGACAGTTCAAGGCTGTTGGCAAGTCGGGATGCAAGGTACATCGAGCCTATGGAATGTTCAAATCGGGTATGATTTGCTCCAGGATAAACTAAATATGTAAAACCAAGCTGTTTAATACGTCTTAGTCTTTGAATTTGTGGGGTGTCAATTAATTTAACCTCAAATTCATTTATTTGAAGGTTTCCATGAAGGCTATCCCTTATAAATTTCATTTAACCACCCGACATTATGATATTGGTACCATTGTCTGTGTGTTCCTCTTTTTTAAAGTCTAATTCATATTTCACACGTTCAATAATGTCATTCAGTGCAGCTTTGGTTTCATGTCTATGGGCTCCAGCTACAACGGTAAGAAACAATTGGTCTCCGGGTTTGAATTTACCTATGTAGTGAACTACAACTATCTCAATTACACCATGTTTATCTTGAATATCCTTCACAATATCTTCAAGTTCCTTTTCTGTTTCTTTGAGGTTGGGTGTTGTTAAATCCATGGTAGTAGTATTTTTATTGGATTCTTTTCCACGTACTATTCCTTCAAATGAAAATATAGCACCACATTCTATGATCCTAGGATTTGTTTTCACTGAATCCATTAAATCGCAGATTGTTATTGTCTCTGCAGTTTTTTCTATAATTCTAACAGTCATTTTACCACATTTTTTTAGAGATTAATATTCTTAATGTTCATGGATTCATTAACTATTTAATTTCATTTACTTCTTTAATTGTTAATTGTTTAATTCTTGAAACTCCATCTATTTCCTGAATAACTTCAAAAACTGAGCTTGGAACCAAGGATTCCCAGTCTTTTCCTTCAAGCATTCTCTTTCTGACTTCTGTGCCAGAATATAGTTTTCTGTTGTAAAGTGGGGGGATTGTAACTTGATGCCCTCCTTCTTTAAATAACTGTTGTACAAGGGGGTTTCCAGAGTATACACATTTAAATGGGGGTGTTAGCATTTTAACATGGGCAACCCAGATTGAGTTGCAAGCAACATCTTGTATTGGTATGATATAATATTTTGAAGCGGGTATTCCCTTCTCAGTTAGGGCCTTTGTAAGCATTAATACTCTTTCACCTGCAGTGAATGGATCTTTTAATGTATGGCTTAATTGAGCACTTCCTATTCCTATTATAACTTCATCCACTTCTTCAAGGATTCTTTTTATTACTTCTAAATGTCCTTCATGGACTGGTTGCATTCTTCCAACGAGTAGACCCCTCATAAGTACCACCATGTTATTATTATAATTATTATAAATCTTAAACTATTCAATGAACCAAGTACAATCCTTGTTAATATGATTATTGTTCTTATTAAAATTAATACTTTTTATTATTAAATTTTATATTCATGTAATTTAATTGAGTTTCATTACCAATCTTTATTTTTGATTGTAAATGAGCAATAGTTATCGCCTAATGCATAACATTTAGTCTCATTAACAACTAGTTCCTCTTGGAAATGTGCTGAAAAGACGGCTTTAAGAATACCTGAATCAAATGCACATGCTGGTCTTCCTATTGGTGGCAGGCTTTGACATTCAAAACAATCAGAAACATTGATGATTAATGGTTCTAAACTTTCAATTTCTACCTGTCCAAGATTATGGGTTCTCCAGAACATTGCAATGTTTTCTGCTAGTTTATTTATATCAGGATCCTTAACTTTACTGTAAAGTGTTTCTCCAACCTTTATACCAGCTTCGTACAGTATTGGATCAATATCTATTCCTTGTCTTATGAGGGAAACACGTATGGTAAGAAATATGAGTCTGAAAAATTCGTATGGATCCCCTGAACTGTCAACGTAACTAGTTACATAATCTTCTATTTTTTCAGTTACAACCTTTTTACCCGATAACTTGCCAAGATATTCGGATTTAATAAAAAATATTTTTTTACGAGCATCTAGGGGATCTACTTTTGAACCGATAATACCTTCATTAGCCATCCTTTTTAGGTGTACAGATACGGTAGATTTTGCTTTTCCAGACCTTTCAACCAGTTGATCAAAATTTAATTCTCCATTTCGTAACATTGATAATATTTTTACCCTTACTGGGCTGTTAATTGCATAAATACCCTCAGATGTGGAGAATAATTCTATCTGCATATCATTAAAGGGTTCTCTTTTACTCATTTTAATCACTTGTTTTTTCTTTCTAATTTCAATTTGTTCTTATTCTCTGAAATTATTATGATAACCATAACTTATATATACTTTCGTTCGTTTATAAAGGAACATTCGTTTTTGGACGAACTTTAAATATATATAATTATCTGAGTCATATCCTTTAATGGTAAATTATAAAGTTAGAATTGTTAATATCATGGAAAAAGTTGGGTGATTATTCTGAGTGAGAAATATAAATTACACGAAGACTTGAAAAATGATCGTCAGATTAATTTGGGAAATTTATCTCCTTTGCGTATAAAATTAATGAATGGATTCTTAACTTTTTCATGTGCTTTTTTCCGCCCGAAAAACGATATTAAGAAGAAAAAAAGAAATTTGTTAGTTATGACGGTAAAAAAATTACCGCTACCATTTATGAGCCAAAAAATATCACTCAAAATGCCCCTTGCCTTATTTATTATCATGGTGGTGGCTTCTTTTTGCATGAAGCAAACGCTCATCATAGAAATGCTTGCTATTATGCAAGAAATGCAAATTGCAAAATTATTTTCGTACATTATCGTACTGCTCCAGAATATCCATTTCCCACGCCTGCAGAAGATGCCTACAGTGCTTTACTATGGTTTTATGAATATGCAGACGAATTAGGGATTAACACAGATAAAATCGCTGTTGGTGGTGACAGTGCAGATGGTGCTTTAGCAGCTGCAGTTACCCTAATGGCAAGAGACCGAAAGGGTCCAGCAATTTGCTTTCAAATGCTCATTTACCCTGTAACTGATTACACACAAACCAGTCTCAATAAAAGAATTTTTCGATGCCCCTGGTTGGAATGCAGAAAATACAAAACAAATGTGGGAAATATACCTTAAAGACGGTGATAAAGGTATGTTATCATACGCTTCACCAAAGAGTACAATATCATTTTCAAATCTTCCACCTGCATTTATCGAAACACAAGAATTTGATTGCCTGCGAGATGACGGCAATAACTATGCCCATAAACTTCAAAAAAACAACATTGAAGTTACCTTAAAACAACTAAAAGGAAGCGTTCATGGATTTGATTTAAATGGAAATATAAATCTAACCAAACAAGCACTATTGGAACGTGTAAATATACTAAAAATACATTTCAATTATTGATTAAGAAAGCTAATTATTTCTATTCTTCAAATACTAATACGATTTCAACCTCTTAAATTAACTCCATAAATAAAAAAAATATATAAATGATTTCTAATTTATTAAATTGGTGCTGATTAGAATACATCATTGTTCATTAATGAACCAAGTAAGATAACAAAAAATACATCCACCCAATATTTTATTCATTAATTTGCTTAGTATTATTTCTTATTTTTTTTTAAAAGTAACTTTGAAATTTGATATTAATTAAT
>Ga0224559_1001065_pt1 | contig 15687 bp, 16 predicted proteins | sample 714S33034metaG_FD_180676 | JGI IMG/M metagenome (GOLD analysis project Ga0224559, IMG submission 180676) | Peat soil microbial communities from Stordalen Mire, Sweden - 717 S3 30-34 | ecosystem: Environmental > Terrestrial > Soil > Wetlands > Peat | place: Sweden: Norrbotten County, Stordalen... | reverse complement strand
CCGCCGCGCGGCTCGCGCCGAATGCGTACGTGTGTTGGCCGAAACGAGTCTGCGACAACGTGTAGTGCATGATCAGGCATGCTATGGCGGTGATGATCACCAGCACCGGCACGCCCAAGACGCGGCCATTGCCGATCGCAGAGAACCATTCGTTGTCGATCGCGACCGTCATGCCGCCGGCGAACAGATAAGCCGTGCCGCGCGCGACGCCAAACATGCCGAGCGTGCCGATGAACGGCGGCACCTGCAGATGCGCGATCAACAGACCGTTGACCAAGCCCGGGATGAGCGCGACCACCGCCCCCGCCGTGACCGCCAACAGCATCGCCGTAAAAGGCGGCACCCCGTAGCGCGCGGTGAGATAATTGGAGGCTTGCGCGGCGATCACCGACGACAGGCCCATTACGAATCCCAGCGACAGGTCGATGCCGGCGGAGATGATGACGAACGTCTGGCCGAGCGCCAGCAGCAGCGGCGCGGTGGCGAACACCAGGATCGACTGGACGTTGTAGACGTTGAAAACGAACGAATTGCCCTCGGCGGCGCGCGCCCAGATCTCAAAGAATATGAGCAGCAAAATCAGGAACACCCAAGCCCTGAGCTGCGCGATCCAGATAATGATGGGATGAGGAAGCGACCCAGAGGGTGACGTAGCCGTAGTCGACATGCGGACCTTCAACTTGTGCAGACCAAAGCGGCCGGCCTCTTAGGGCCGGCCGCCGGTTGTGGTCAGCTATGCGATCACGAGCTCTTGTACAGATACTTGGACACGTTCGGATCGTCGATGTTGTCTTTCGTCATCACCGAAAATCCCGTGCCGATCGACGTCGGGACCGGATTGCCGGTCACGAAGGCGAACGCCTCCATGAAACCGAAGTAGCCGATCTCGGCCGGGTGCTGGGCGACCGTCAACTCGAACGTGCCGTCCTTCAACTGCGGGACGATCGACTCGGGCGCGTCGAAGCCGGCGAGCTTCACCTTGCCGAGCAAACCGCCCTGCTTGACGCCGTTCGCCGTGCCGCCAGCCGAGAACAGGTTGGCGCCGAACACGCCGGCGAGGTCGGGCACGCGGCCGACCACCGCCTGCACCTGCGCCGCCGCCTTGTTGGCGTCGTCGTCGTTGAACTGCGTCTCGAGGACGGTGATGTTCGGATACTTCTTCATCTCGTCCTTGAAGCCTTCCTCGCGCTGGTCGGTGGTCGACACGCCGGGCTTCACGTTGGAGACATAGACCTTGCCCTTTTCGCCGATCGCCTTGGCGAGCGCGCGCGCCGCGATGCGGCCGCCGAGCACGTTGTCAGAGGCGACGTAACTGATCGGGAAGTCGGCGTCGCCCGCACCGGTCTGGAAGACGCCGGAACCGATGAAGGTGTCGACGCAGACGACCGCGATGCCGGCGTCGAAGGCCTTCTTCAGCGGCTTGACCAACTGGACCTTGTCGGTCGGCGCGATCAGGATCGCCGCCGGCTTCTTGGCGATGATGGCGTCGAGAACCGGAACCTGCAACGAGACGTTCCATTCCGCCGCGCCTTGATAGAGCAGATCGGCGCCCACGGCCTTCGCGGCGGCGATCGCGCCCTTGTGCATTGTGACGTAGAACCCATCGGCCGTGAGGCCCGGAATCAGCGCGATTGTGACTTTGTCTGCCGCCGCCGCGCGCCCCGGCGCGAGCCCCACTCCGGCCATCGCGGCCGTGGCGCCCATAAGCTTCAATACTGAACGACGTTCCATGGCTTCCTCCCCGTTCGAACCGACGGCTTATCGATTGCTTCTTGTCGGTCGCAATCGACGTCGTATTCAAATTTGAGCTTCGCAGCCCGGCCGCTGTTCGTCAACCGCAAATTTTACACGCGACAATTTCTCACGCCTTGCAGCGAGCGGCTGCGAAGTTCGACGCGGGACTTTTCCCGCGTCAATTTTCAAATTGACACGGCGAACGTCCAAGTCAAAGGTCGGCGACGCAAGAGGGAGGGGCGGAAGGTCATGAGTGTGGGCGCTAGAGTCGGCTGCATCGGCGATCTGCTGGTCGAGTTCGTCTGCACCACCCGGAACGGGCGGCACAAGAACGCCGCAATGTACTCCGGCCCTTATCCATCCGGCGCCGCAGGGATCTTTATCGATCAGGCCGCGCAGGTCGGCGGGCGCTGCATCTTCGTCGGCGCCGTCGGCGACGACGCGTTCGGGGAAGTCGTGCTGCGCCGGCTCGTCGGCCACGGGGTCACGCCGCAGCTTATCCGCGTCGTTCCGGGCGTGCCGACCGGCACCGCGTTCGTCAGCTACAACGACGACGGCAGCCGCGATTTCGTTTACAATATCGTTCTGTCGGCCGCCGCGCGCTTCGACGGCGACGACGCCACGATCGCGGCGCTTGACGCCTTTGGCCTCGACGTCATGCACGTCTCGGGCTCGGCGTTGAGCGACGAGGGCATGTGCGCAAAGGTGCTGCGCGTCTGCAAGGCGCTGCACGCCAAGGGAACGACCATCTCGTTCGATCCCAACGTGCGCAAGGAACTGGTCGGCAACCCCGCATATTTTGGCGCGGTCGGCGAGATGGTCGACATCACCGGAATTTTCCTGCCGAGCGAGGACGACGTTGCGGCGCTGTTCCCGGGCCGCGATCTCGACAGCGTCGCCGCGGAGTTGTTCGCGAAAGGCGCCCGCTGCGTCGTCCTCAAGAAGGGCGACAAGGGCTGCGAGGGGGTGACCCGCGACGGCGAACGAGCGAGCTTCGCGGCGCACCCCGTTCAGGTTCTCGATCCGACCGGCGCCGGCGACTGTTTTTGCGCGACCTTTGTCGCCCTCTACGCCGCCGGCGCCCACGGTTTCCAAGAAGCCATGCGGCGCGCCAATGCGGCTGGCGCTCTGGCGGTGACAAAAGTCGGTCCGATGGAAGGCAATAGCGATCTAACGGCGATCGAAGCGCTGTTGAAGAGGGACGCATGAACAAGCGCAATTTCTGGTCGAAGCTGATCGCCGCCAACCGCGCCGGCGAGCGGCGCGGCGTTCCGTCCTGGTGCACGGCTCACCCACAGACGCTGAGCGCGGTGTTGGCGGCGCATCGGGCGAGCGACGAGCCGATCCTGATCGAGGCGACCTGCAATCAGGTCAACCAGGAGGGCGGCTACACCGGCATGACGCCGGCGGCGTTCCGGCGCTTTGTCGAGGGAATGGCGCGCGACGCGGGCGTCGATCCCGGTCGCCTTATTCTCGGCGGCGATCACCTCGGCCCCAATCCGTGGAAGCGGTTGCCGGCGGGCGAGGCGATGACGCGGGCGCGCGACATGGTGAAGGCCTATGTCGAAGCCGGTTTCGAGAAGATTCACATCGACGCCAGCATGGCCTGCGCCGATGAGAAGACGGTTTCCGAACAGACCATCGCCGAACGCGGCGCCGAACTCTGCGCGGCGGCCGAAGCGGCGGGGTCGGGAGGCGAGCGCGTCTATGTGATCGGCACCGAAGTGCCGATCCCCGGCGGCGAGTTGGAAGAGCTCGACGCGTTGGCGGTGACGCGTCCGGAAGCGGCGCAACGCACGGTCGACCTGCACCGCCGCGCCTTCGCCGCGCATGGCGTCGAGGCGGCGATGGATCGGGTCGTCGCCGTGGTCGTTCAGCCGGGCGTCGACATGGGCAACGCGCAAGTGTTTGGCTACGACAAGGACAAGGCGGCGGCGCTGAGCGCCGCGTTGCGCGGGATTCCCGGCGTCGTCTACGAGGCTCATTCGACAGACTTCCAGTCGGAGACGGCGCTGTTCGACCTCGTCGCGACGCATTTCGCCATCCTGAAAGTCGGGCCGTCGCTCACTTTCGCCTTTCGCGAGGCGGTCTTCGCGCTGGCCGCCATCGAAGAGCGTATCGGCTCGCCGAACCCCTCGGGGATCGTCGAAGCGCTCGAGCGGGCGATGGACGCCAATCCTGAACACTGGCGCGGATATGTCGCGGCGGGCGCCGAAGAGCGGCTGATGCGGCTCTACGGCCTCAGCGATCGCGTTCGCTACTACTGGCCGCAGGGCGAAGTTCAGGCGGCGCTCGGCCGGCTGTTCGCCAATGTCGACGCCGCGCGCGTTGCGCCCGGCGTCGTCTCTCAGTTCGCCGGGGAGATGCTGCTCGATCGCCGCGAGCCGACATTGTCGGCGCGCGTCGTCGCCGCCAAAGTCGGCGCCGTCGTCGCCAAGTACCGTCGCGCCGGCGGCGCGACGGCTTGACGCATCGTCCCTCCACGCCGCCCGTCTGTCGTGCCGGATCCCGTTCGCGGCCGGCGCTCGTCCTGAAGAGCCGGCTCAGCGCGCGGCTCGGCTAGGGCTCGCAGGGTTTGGCGACGGTTCCCGTCGAAGCATGCCTTCAGAGCATGTTGCTTTTGCGCTGCGCCGCGCCCAGTCGTCAAAAGCGAGCGGCGGCGACGCGATCCAGATTCCGCGGCCGCCCAACGCCTGAACCTGGAGCGCTTCGTTTCGCTCGCCATGACGCCGGCGACGATTCGACTTCAACCCATCACGCTCTCGACGAAATTCGACGCCGGGGAGACTGTTTAGCCGGGGGCTGAAAACACTCTCCGCTCGCGCCGGTTGGCGATTCACGTCTCCAGCGGAAGCGGAGGGCGATTGGCAATGCGTCGCAAGGAGAATCGCTCGGGCGAGTTGTGCGGCGACATTCGGCTCGAAGACCGCCATGCCGAGGATCATCCGCTACGGGCGACGCGAACCCTGGTCGACTCGGCGTTGGGCCGCCTCGCCGCGCGCTTCGCCGACCTCTCTTGGCGCACAGGCCGACCTTCGCCCGCGTCAGCGACGAAGCTGAAAGTCGTCAAATATAATCAATAGTTTAGAGTGGTGCCAGGGGCGGAATCACATTTTCTTATAAGTCATTTGAAACAAAGAGCTTATTCAGAACGCAAGAAAATTGTGCACGCAACGAGTCCGAATTCCCTAGTGGCGACCGTATGATTCAGAACCGCCTCCTTTGGGTTGCGTCGCTGCAACCGAGAGTAGTGCGAAGGATGACGCGCCGGAAGCGCGACTACGGCCGGCGCAATTCCTGCGAGCCGGCAAAAACGCCGATGACGATAAGCGTGTCCTTCGCGCGATCAATTTCGTAGACGATGACATACGAACTTCCGCTCACGACCCACTCAAGCGTGTCCTTCGCTCGGCCACTATGCCCGATGTTGGGCATTCGACCCAAGCGCTCGATCGCCTGGAAAATTCGTTCGAGCATTGCCGCTGCCGCGTCGGGACTGTCGTTTGCAATCCAGACATAGGTCGCTGCGAGATCGCCGAGCGAGGCATCGTCGATGACAACCTTCATGCGCGACGGATGGAGAAATGCTCCCTCGCTTGTTCGATCGTGATGAATTTCCGGTGCGAAGCGCTACGTCGCCGCTCGACCTGATCGACTTGGCTCTCTGAGATCGAAACGGGTTTGGAATCCTGTTCTTCCATGTCGATGAGAACGCGCGCCGCGTCTTCCTGGCGCTCTGCCGGCCAAGCCTCGATGCGATCCAGAATGTCTTTGAGTGTCTTACTTACCATGTCTGTATTATAGCATATCGTTGGTTTTCCGCCTGTGTGCGTCGCCGCGACAGAGCACGGCTAGCCCCGGCATGTCGCGACCTGTCGCGGTGGGCCGCGGCGGAGAACGCCGGGGGTGAAATGAAGAGGGGAGCCCGAAGGCTCCCCGTGGTTACGTCGTCGCATTGTCGGCCGGGCGCTCGGGACAGGTCAGCGCATTGTGGCCTTCGCCGTCACAGATTTTGCACCGCCGCGTTTTCTTTGTAACGGCAGCGCCGCCGAAGAGGGCGGCGAGCTGCTCGTCGATCTCTTCGCGTTTGGCGATGAGTTCCTTGATGCGGGCGATCTGGGTGTTGATATCCATCTAACCTTCCCTCGCCGCGAGCAAACGTCGGTTGGCGATTTCGAGATACTCGCCGTCCCTCTCGATGCCGAGGAAGCGGCGGCCGAGTTGATGAGCCGCGAGCAAGATCGTTCCCGATCCGGCGAACGGATCGAGGATCAGATCGCCGATCTGCGAGAATTCGTTGATGCACCACCGCATCACGGCGAGCGCTTTTTGCGTCGGGTGCCCGACCTTAGGTTCTCTGCTGTCGCGGATCGCTCCATGCCAACGGCAGTTGTAGACTTGCGCCGGTCGCTGAAACGACGTCCAGGCGAGTTCGCAATCGGCGAACGTGAGACGAGGCAAGCCATCCTGCTTCCACCACACAAGCCAACAACGAGACGGCGTAAGCAGGTGTGCGAAGTGGTTGCCGCCCCAGATGATTTGCTGCTTGCTCACGCGCAGCATCTCGCGAAAGTACTCGGCCGACGGGATCGACGAATCCCAGTCTTTCGGTTTGAACCGGGTATTGCCGAGCGTGCCGCTCTTCGCGATCCCGATCCCGTACGGCGGATCGGTGCAGAGGAGATCGGCGCATTTGTCGGGCAGAGATTTGAGGATCGATAGGCAGTCGGCTTGAATGAGGTCGTTCATTTGAGAGTCCTCAGTTGGAGAGGACTTCCAAATGAAGCAATACAATCGGAGCGTAACCGTGCGGTATCGACCGCAGAGGCGCTTAGTGTTCGACAAAGTCGCTCAATGTTCCGTCATCAATTCTTTGCTCGCTGCGCATTTTTTGTGGCCGGCCGACGACTCTGGCGAACCTCGCAATAGGATCATCGCAGCGCGCTCACCGTCATGACCGAGTCAGCGCCACAGGCGCGAAGCAGACCGTCGATTTCCCCCCATGGCCCCGCGCCGGTCTGCGTCGGAAAGTCGAATGCATCGACGCATTGGCCATTGTCGCCAACGTTCGACGCAAGCGCCACTTTGCCCTGAGTGGCGCGCAATGAGGTCGCGAGCCCCGTTCGCACTTTCAGGTGATACGGGACGCCGGCGACGAATTTCAGGATCGCTCCCGGCGAAGCAAGGAGCGTGCGCGGTTCGGGCGGAGTCGGCGCGGGGATCGGTTGCGACGATGGCGATGGCGCGGTTGCCTGCGGCGAGGCTTGTGTCGGCGGCCTCGGCGTGGATGGCGCGGCTGGCGTCGCGTTGATCGGCCCCGAGGCGGGCGCGAAGGTCGGCTGCGGCGGGAGCGCGGCGACCCTCGGCGAATGCTGCGCCGTGTCGTCGAGGATCGCGACGATAACATAGAGTGCGAGCAAACCCCCGGTCATCAATCCGACCGTGCCGCCCTGTTGCGCGAACTTGAAGATCAGCGCGAGCAAGATGATCACGCTGATGGTCGCGAGCGGATGGAGAAAGAGCGCGCTGCGCACCGGGGGCAACCAGATCGTCATGATGCCGAACAGCAGCAACGCCGCGCTTACGATGCCGCCCCTGTCGCTCTTCAACGCGAGGGAAAGGGCGAAGCCGAGTCCGGAGCCGAGGAGGATCAGCGCGCTGATGAAATTCGCTTCGACGAGCACGCTGCCGATGCCGACGATCGCGGCGAAGAGAAGCGCGAGACCCTTTACGCCGCTGCGCGCGACCCCGCGAAAGAACCGAGCGAAATCTTCCCAAGTGAGCTTGGCCCACGTCGAGCGGTCGCCGTCTCGCCAGGCCTGCGAGCGCATCTTGCGCAGCGCGTCCTCGTGCGCCTCGGCCGCGCGCCGCATTTCCTCCAGCTCTTCGTCGATGTCGCGGTAGGTCTGTTCCCAGTTGCGTTCGCGTCGCTCATCGGCGCGGCCGGCTTGTTCTTGCCGCGGCGTTTCCTCGCGCTGCTGCTGGTATCCGTGCTTGAGCTCGTTGAGGACGAATCCGTAGGCGGTGTTGAGCTCGACCATCGCTTCGTGCGAGCCGCCGAGATCGGGGTGTCGCTGTTTGCACGCGCGACGATAGGCGGCCTTGACCTCTTCAAAGCTCGCACTGCGCGCGACGCCGAGAACTTCGTACGGATCGCGCATGCGCGGAGCCTTGTGAACCGGCGGCGACTATTCCGATTGCAGCTGACGGACGGGAGCTTCGACCGAAAGCGGGAAGGTCGTCATCGTCTGAAACGCCTGCGTCTTGCCGACCATGAGGGAGAGTGACAGCGGCGCGGTCGGGTATCCCGGATTGGGGGCGGGGCAGTTGTAGAGGATGATCGCCCCGGCGACGCGCGCGCCGGCCGGCACGAACGCGCCGCGCGGCGGGCCCTGCATCGGATTGACGCTGTAGGCGGTCGCGTGCGGGTTTGGCAGGAATTGCAGCGAGCCGCGCACCTCCTCGGCGTCGGTGCAATTGCCGATCGCGACGCCGCCCTGCATGATGCCGAGATAGACGTTCATCCCGGAATTGTTGGTGATCGAATACGAGATCGTCGCGTTCCACAGCCAGTTAAATTTGGCCGAGACGGCGCTGGCTTCAAGCTTAAAACTTTCGGGGACGAACTGATCCTGCAAGCTTTCGTCCTGTTGCGTCACCTGGGCGGACGCCGGCGATGACAGGCAAAGCGAAATGGGAACGGCGAAAAGCGCGACGATTCGCAGCATGACGGCCCCCCGAGGCGCGTGAGCGTCACAGACAAATCCTGAGCCGGAAAAGGTCAAGATCGACACCGTTACGAAGTTGAAGCCTCGCGTCACGCGAGGCTTCGTTTCTCAAAAGAACGACAATGTGTCGCACTTGCGCTCATCCATCAGGGCGGCGAGCGCCTCCAACTGGATCGCGGCGATGTCCTCGGTGAGGAAGCAGACGGCGTTGCCGCAGCCCGCCTCGAACGCCTTGAGCACATCGATCGGATCGCGCACGAGGTAGAGCGGCTCGCTCGTCACCCGATCGGCTCCGAAGATATGCTCCTGCGGATTGAGGCCATTGGGGAAGGCCAGGGTTGGGCTCTCGCCCTTGGTCGCTCGGCCGAAGTAGCCGACGATCGCCCCGTCCTTGCCCGTGATGGGCAACGCCAGCCGGCCGCGATTGACGCCGGAGCTCGCATAGCCCGCCTTCCACTGCCGGTAGGTCTCCGGATCGACGCCCAACCCCGCCAGGGCCTCATGGGCCGGATCGAGGCTCTTGGCGTAGGCCTCTGGGTCGAAGCCCGTCCGCCTCTCCTTTGCGGGCTGGGGGGAACTGTTGACAGAACTGTTACTGTTCTCGCCGCCGCTCGCCGCGATGAACCGCTCGTGCAGTTCCTTGGCGGCGGCGAACACGCCTTCCCGATCCTTGCGACCGTGGCCGCGCACCAGCGAAACGAGTTCGATCTGGTCGCCGCCGGCCGGACATTTGAAACAATTGAACGCGCCGGTCTTCTCCCGGCCGCCGTCGTTGCTGACGACGAAGCAGTCCGCGCCCTTGCAGAACGGGCACGAACCTTTCCATTGCCGGGCGCTCCTGGCCCTCAGTCCGGGAATGCCGAGGAACGCGACGACCTGGTCCATCGGCACCCGTCGCTTGATCTCGTCGAAGTCGATGCGATATGTCTCCGTGGGCATGCCAACCTCCTCTATGTATCTGAATGTATTATACTTTATCGCGGACACGAGCAGAGGAGCGATCCCATGTCCACGATTGAGAGAGTATCGCAACGGCAGCGAAGAGACGACGCGCGGCAACCGGATTTCGTGGTTCGCGCGAAGACCGGCCCCGGCCGGAAGGAATGGGCGACGATCGGCTACGCCTGGAAACGCGAGAGCGGCGAGGGGTTCTCGATCAAGCTCAACACCATGCCGATCGGCAATCATTGGAACGGCGTGTTGAAACTCTTGCCGCCCTTGGCCGACGACGAACCGGACGAATCGCCTCAGGGATAGACCAGGGAAACGAAGGGCCGCCGACGCGCGGCCCTTCTACTTTGACGACAGGTCGGCGAGGATGAGATCGGGATGGCCGACACGCTCCCACGGCGTGGTGAACAAGCGCCCGGTCGGCATCGGCGATTTCAAAAAGTCGTCGAAGGCTTCATCGGCGCGAAAGCCGAACATCGTGCTCTTGCCGTTGCGGGCGATCTTGGCGAGTTCGTCCATGACGTAGTGCATGCGCCGGCGGCTCGTCGTCGCGAAGAGAACGCGGAGGTTGTCGACGCCGAGATAGGCGTCGATGACGCCGGTGGCGACGAGCTCGCGGTAGGCGAGAATCTTCTGGACGATGACCGACTTCACGCTCTCGGTGCCTCTGTCGGCTTCAAGGGCGAAGACGCGGCCGTTGATTGAAAAGAGTGCGTCGGGTTCGACGGACAGCCGCTCTCCATTCAGCGTGACGGGGATTTGCAGCGGGTTCTTTCGCATTCGCGTCGACAGCGGTGCGGCGCTAAGAATGTCGATGTGACTCTTGAACGCCACGCCAGCTTTGCGTGCGCCGATCTCGATGTCGATCGCGATGTCCGACGCCATATGGTCGTGGGTAAGCCGTATGACCTTCGACGGGGCGACGCTCCGGCCGCCGATGCGTGTGCTCACAACCCAGTCCTCGGCCGGAATGATGTGCCTCTCGATCAACAGCGCTTGCGCCTCTTCGCCGAGCTGGTGCAGGTCTTCGACGGTGAGGTGGTTGGCGAAGACCATGTCTTCGTTGGCGCGATGAAGCCAATGCGACCGCTCGCCTTCGGTGCCATGCCAGAGCTGGCCGAGGCGGGCTTTGGTGATGATGGGATGGCGCGCGCCGAAGGCGACGAGCTGGCGCGTCGTCAATCGCCGATGGCGCGCGAGCGGTTCGAAGATATCGCGGACGTCGGCGTCGGTGATGCGGATGCGTTTGTCCGATATGCGACGCGAAAGATGCGAGCGGCGTTTGTGTTGAGGTGCGGACTGCATACGCAATGAAATAGTCGGCGAACTCGGCGTGTAAACGTGCCACATACGCTCGAATGTTCTGGAGAGTTCCGAAGCGATGCGCCGTGCGCACGCAAAATAATCATATCACCGACGTGGTCCGGCATTGTCGCCGACGGCGGCGGCCCGAACGCGCCGGAGGAAGGGCGACTGCGGTCGTTGCGAAAATAGTGTGCGGAACTTCAGCGTCAACTTGTGGCGGTTCATCTGCCGGGATATCGAAGTATCTCGAATAGTATTGGAGGATTATTTCATGCCGGCGTCCAAGTCTGACTCTTCCGATCCGGTGGCGATAGCGGCCGAGATCGTCTCGGCTTTCGTCGCCAACAATTCTTTGCGGTCGACCGAACTGCCGGACCTGGTTCAATCCGTGCATGCGGCGTTGACGAAGATCGCAAGCGGTGCCGTTACGCCGAGCATGGCGGAAACAGTAGCGGCAGCGCCGGCGGTAACGGTCCGCAAGTCGGTCACGCCGGACTATATCATTTGCCTCGACGACGGCCGCAAATTCAAATCTCTGCGGCGGCATCTCTCGGTGCTCGGAATGACGCCGGAGCAATACCGCGCGAAGTGGAACTTGCCGAGCGACTATCCGATGGTGGCCCCGAACTACGCGGCGCAACGATCCGAGCTGGCGAAGAAGATCGGGCTTGGTCAATTGCGCAAGAGCGGAAGCGCCGGCAAGGGCAAGGCGGGTGGCGCTCGGTCGCGCAAAGCGACGATCTAATCGGCGAAGATGGCGCGTCGCGGCCTGTCGCGCGAGGTCGCGACTTGTCGGGACACGGCGCGAGACGTCGCGCGTTTGCCGGAATGCTTTGGGGCTACTGACTGTCCGGATCGTGCGCGGTTGCGCTCGGGTTGTCCGACGGCCGCGCATCGCGTCTCTTCGGTGGGTCGCGGGACGCATCCGAAGCGGCGGCGCGGCGCGCGTACAGCTCGCGGTTGCGGTCTCGCACGATCGCCTGTTCGTCGGCCCGCATGTGGGCGAAGCGCGAGAGGGGATCGGCGGGGAAGCGCATCGATATGGCGGTCGGGGTCGCATCGCGTATGAAGACGGCGAATGACCCGACCGTCTGATCGCGAATGAAGTCCGGCACCGTGTTCATGTCGCGCGCCATCGTGACGCGATCTCCCGTGTCGAGGCGCGCCGCCATCTTGATGCTGGTGTTGGCGGCGAGCGCGTTGCGCACCGGCGGATCGATCTGCCCGAGATATTGATTGGCAAGGATCACGCCGACTTTCTGCTGGCGCGCCTCGGCGAGAATGATCTGAATCTTCGGATCGTTCTTGATGTAGTTGTGGCATTCGTCGACATAGACGTAACAGGGGAGACGCTTGTCGGCGGGCATGCTGGAGCGCTGCGCGGCGGCCTGATTGATGAGCGCGAGAAAGAAGCGGCCGAAGAGTTCGGTGCCTTCGTCCTTGAGCAATCCCTTCTCGGCGTTGATGAGAATGACTTTGCCGGGCGTGTTGATCTCAGTGAAGAAATCGACTTTTGAGCGCGGGCTTGAAAACATCCGCAGGAACGTCTGGTTGCCGAGCACGGCCCAGAGGCGGGCGGCGACCTGTTCCCGCGTCTGCTTGAATTGCGCATTGTTATTGAAATCGGTGGCGAAGAATTCGCGCGCGGTGTCGTCGAGGGTGTCGATGAGCGTCTGATATTTGGCGGTGCCGTTTTTCAGAATGTCATGGAAGGTGTGGATCGTTGCGTCGGGGATGGCGAAGAGCGCCCGCGTTACGAACCGGAACAATGTCGATTGGCGGCTGGTCATCTCCGCTTGCAAGAGCGAGCCGATGATGAACTCGTACATCTCCAAAGCGCTGTTGGTCAGGCGCTCGCGGTCGAGCGGCGAGAGGGAGGCGAGCTGGTCGAGGTGCATGTCGAACAGATTGACCGCGATCGGATATTCCACGTCGGCGGCGTCGAGGATACAAAGCTTGCCGTCGAGCGGTTGGCCGGGCGCGAAGAGCTTCAAGCCCCAAAGCTCCTCGATCAACTGGCGCTGGCTGTCGAGGATGACGATCGAACATTCGCCGCGTATGGCGCGCTCCAAATCCTTGGCGATGAAATATTGCAGGGCGGTCGTCTTGCCCGCGCCGGTTCCGGCGACGATCCACTGATGTGATGTTCGCGCCACCTGCGGAATCTCCGTGCCGAGCGGCGTGGCAAGAATGCCGGCGAACGGAGTGCCCTCAAGAAAGGGCGAGGGGTCGTCGAGGTGATGCGGTTCGTCGAGTTTCGGCGGCTTCGGATATTTGCCGCGCGGGATGCCGGAGACGCGATACGTATTGTCGATGTAGCGCTCGGCGAAGACGGGAAAGAGTTGCGCGTCGAGCGGTCGCGCAATGTTTTCGACGAAGCGGCCGGGATTGACGAGGGAACTGACCGGCGACGTGATCTCGCTGTCACCGAGGATGCGCGGCAACGCTGTGGTGGCCCCCTCGACGGCCGCGCCACATGCGCGGCGCATTTGAACGAGCGTGTCACCCCTCATGCGCGCGATCTCGCGCCGCATGCGATCACGCCAGCGAACGCCATCGAGATTGTCGAGGTCGGCCGGGATCGGCGGCACGACGAGCATCATGTTCTCGGCATAGAGATTGCGCAGGGCTTCGAAGAAGGCGTCGCGCAGCGAGCGCGGCAGATCAATGTGGTCGAGCACCGAGTTGGCGAATTCGCTTTTGCCGGGAAGGTCACATGAGAGGGAATAGGCCTCCCGGAAGAGTTGCTGCGCGTCGCTTGTGTGGTCGGGTGTCTCGGAGAGATCGATCGCCTTTAAGAGCTCGTGGATGAGGCGGATCGGAAACCAGATTGCGATGATGACGAGGGCGGCAAGGGTCGCGCCGAGAAAGCCGCCCCAGGTCTTCGGGCGCGGATCGCGCCGCGGCATTTCCGCGGCAACTTGCTGCCAGACATTCTCCCAGAGGGTCAAAGCTCATACACGACGGAGCTCTCCGTCGTCCCTGCGGCGCGCGCCAATTGTTCGGCGAGTTCTTCAAGTTTGAGCCGGACGGCCGCCTCGCCTTCGTCGGCGGCGATGAGGTCGGGCCAGATGGCGAGCAGGGTCTTGCTGCCGAATCCGAGCAAGTCAGAGACGAAGAACAGTCCGAAGTCCTCGGCCTTGAGCTTCTTGATCATCTCGGGATCGATCACGTCCGGCGGAATGGGAGCCTGGAAGAACACGTAGCGGCCGATGCCGGTATGGCGAATGAGGTATCGCTCCTCCTCGGAGAAGCTGACGGCGAGGGAAAGGCAATAGGCGGGAATGCGGGTCCTGGCGAACCATCCCGTGGCGATCTTGCGCTCTTCGCGCTCGCGATCGATCCGTACGCGCATAGGTAATTCTTGCGCTCGTTCGGTCGAACCTTCAAGTATTGCCGGTGGTTAAGCGCATCGTGCCAACGCCGCCGTGACGCTCACCCTCTGTCCGGATCACGCTTCCCCCGATGTCTCGGCCGCCGCTTGGGAGCCTTGGGGAATGACGCCGCGATGCGCTCCTCGACGGGCTGGCGGGGCATCATGTGGCGCGCATGAGCGAAGGCGACGACCTGGGCCAAGCGCGCGCCCGGCAGCGGGGGAGGGAGCGTGTCGATCAAGCGCGGCTCCAATGGTGCGCCGTTGCGAATGAGTTTGATCCAGGAATGGTAGTTGTTCGTCTGCGTCAACGTCGCCGGATTGTTCATGCCGAGCTCGCCGGCGAGACGCTTCGCGTCGTGTGCGCCGACGCGAAAGACGACAATCGTTCCGGCATTGCCGAAGACGGCATGTTGCAGACCTTCGGGAAGCTGGGCGATCTGCTGATTCGCTGCAACCAATGAGAGACGCCATTTGCGCGCTTCCGAGAGGATCGATGCGAAACTCTCGGTCGCGAAATTCTGGAACTCGTCGACATACAGTGTGAAGTCCCGACGCTCGCCCTCCGGCATGTGCCGGCGCGCTTCGGCCGCTTGCGAACAAGCGGTGATGAGAAGCGCGCCCAACAGGTGCGCCGGTTCAGTGCCGAGGTTGCCCTTCGACAGATTGACGATGAGCACCTTGCTCTTGTTCATCACGTCGGAGATTTTGAGCGTCGAAGAATTCTGACAGAGGATCGATCGGATGAACGGGTTGGCGAGGAATGCGCCGACCTTGTTCTGGATCGGCGCAATCGCCTCGTTGCGGAATCGTGAATCGTAGGCGGCGTACTCCGTTTGCCAAAAGGATCTCACAACGGGATCTTGGCAGCGGACGATCAGCCGATGGCGATAGTCGTCGTCGACCAGCAAACGGGGAAGCCCGAGCAATGTTTGATCGCGCGTGTCGAGCAACAAACGAATCGAATGACCGAGGATATATTCGAGGCGTGCGCCCCACGTGTTCGCCCAAATATTTTTGAACGCCGAGACGATGTTCGCGGCAGTGGTTGCGCGCTCGGCCTCGGGGACGTTGGAGAGGGGATTGTAGGCGAAGGTGTGCGTCGGGTCGGACGGGTCGAGATAGATCACGTCCGCCCGGCGCTCCTTCGGAGCGAGGCTTGCGATGTGCTGGCTCGCATCGCCGTGGGGATCGAGAAAGCAGAAGCCCGCGCCGGCCTGAAGGTCGGCGTGCATGAGGTTGAGTAACAGTCCGGTCTTGCCGGTACCGGTCATGCCGACGACGTAGACATGCCGGCGGCGGTCAGCTTGCAACAAAGGCACGCTCTCGCCGGTCGAGAGCGTGCCGAGAATCGTTTCGTGGTTCGTGAGCATGGGAGGGCCGCCGCGCCGTGCCGAGTGTTCGCGCCGTTGGTGCAAGCTTCGGTCGGTTGGGGAGGCCCGCCATTGCACGCGTGTTGAGCGCGGGCGAAGAGCTGCCTACGGACATTGTAGCGCAGGGCAGGGGGGAATTGTCGATTTCCACGGAGATTTGACCCGGGTTTTCCATTGAGAACTGACCCGGGTTGATGATGGTTTAAGGGTCAGGCGTTCGTCA
>Ga0224559_1001064_pt1 | contig 15696 bp, 17 predicted proteins | sample 714S33034metaG_FD_180676 | JGI IMG/M metagenome (GOLD analysis project Ga0224559, IMG submission 180676) | Peat soil microbial communities from Stordalen Mire, Sweden - 717 S3 30-34 | ecosystem: Environmental > Terrestrial > Soil > Wetlands > Peat | place: Sweden: Norrbotten County, Stordalen... | reverse complement strand
CACAGCTCTGGCTTGCTCAATCTGGCCTTTCCGGCGGTGGTGGCCAACACGATTTTGCGCCGGCTGACCTCGGACTGGGCCCGCCGCCGCCGCCATGGCGGCGAGACCCGGGCGCGGATGGAGGCTACCGCGCGCCGCATCCGCTTTGGTGGCAGCCTGCAACTGCCCTCGGTGCATCTCGCGGCCAGCGCCATTGAAAACCTGGAGGTGGGGACGGTTCTGCGTCTGGATCAGGCTGCCAATACCCTGCCCGAATGGAGGGTCGGCGGCCAGGCAATTTCCCGGGCGCAGGCCATTCGCCAGGGGGCGCAACGCGCCGCCCGCATGGAAGAGATCATCCCAGGGGTTGAGCTATGAAGAGCTATCTTGAGTGCTGGATTACGGTTGCGACAGCCCTGTTTTCCCAGGCCCTGGCCGGAGAGCCGGAACTGGCCGAGTCGCTGCCCAAACCTTTGGCGGCGGGAGCCTTCGGTTTTGCCGCCACCATCTCGGGAGATGTGGAGGGCCGCTTGGCCGTGGTCCTCGATTCCTCGATTCTGGATTCGCCCCTGGTGGGCGAGGGGGTGGACCAGAAGGCCGGCTGGGGCGAGATTCTGAAAGAAGTGGCCGATGCGGCGGCCGGGGAGCTTTTGGCGCAGACAGGCAAGAAGTGCCACGTCGTGGCCTTCGAGGAGATTGCCGCAGAGAGCAAGGTCTCCTGCGCCTTTCAGTTGAAGTCCGGTGAGCACGTCTGGACGATTCTGGTCCGTGATGAGGTGCGCATTCCCAAGCCAGCGGCTCAGCCGCCTGTTTCGCCTGAGGCCCAGCCGGCAGTTCAGCCGGAGGCCCAGAGATCCGCTCAGCCCGCCGCCGCTCCATCCATTGCCACTCCGCCCATCGCTATTCCGCCACCCGCTGACTTTTCACCCGCGCAGACCTCGTTACCGGCTCTCAGCGCCGGGGTTGAGCTGCTGCTCGATGTCGAACTGGAGGCCGCGCTGCGCTTTGGCTGCAAGGAGTTGCCGCTGGGCGAGATTCTCGACCTTGGCCCGGGAGACGTGGTGCAACTGGATCGCAATGTGGCCGATCCGGTGGACCTGATTGTGGGCGACAAGATTGTGGCGCGCGGCGAGGTGGTGCTGGTCAACGGTAACTTTGGCCTGCGCGTAACCGAGGTGGCCGCTCCCCGCAAGCGGCTGGAGAGCATCCGATGCCTTTTCTAAGCCGGGAATCGAGTTTGCGCCAGGGAAGGGCCAGGGAGCAGGGCGCGGCACGGGAATTGGCTGGGCCGGCGCCCTTCGAGGCAGCTTTTTACGAGCAGCCGTCGGCCGCTCCTAGCGGCTTTGAAGGGGTGGATGCGAGCAGGGCCGGGTTGCGCGCCAGGCTGCGGGGCGGCCTGTTTGAGACCTGCGCCAATCCAGAATGCGGTTCTGGCTGGCTGCATCTCTGGCGCAGCCGCCAGACGCCGGTCTTCGAGGGGGGCTGGAGCTGCTCGGCGGAGTGCACGGCCGCGCAGGTCCGCCTGGCGGTGCGCCGCGAACTGGAGGGGAGGGCTCTGCTCGGGCAGGAGAGCCACCGGCATCGCATTCCGCTGGGTCTGGTGATGTACAAAGAGGGCTGGATCACCTCCGCCCAGTTGCGCCAGGCGCTCACGGCGCAGAAATCGGCTGGCGCCGGCCGGCTGGGCCAGTGGCTGGTGCGCCAGCAGGGAGTGAGCGAGCAATTGGTGACCCGGGCGCTGGGGATGCAGTGGAGCTGCCCGGTGCTGCCTTTGGAGTTGCATGACGCCGAGGCGCTCACCGGCCTGGTGCCGCGGCTTTTTCTGGACGCCTTTGGCGCGCTGCCCCTTCGCGTGGCCGCGGGCAAGCTGCTTTATCTGGGATTCGCCGACCGGCTGGACCCGGTTCTGGCTCTGGCGGTCGAGCGGATGAGCGGTCTCAGGGTGGAGAGCGGTCTGGTGGCTGAGTCGCTCTTCGGCCCGGCGCACAGCCGTATGCTGAACGCCAAGTTTCCCCCGGTGGAGTTGATCGAGGCTGGTTCGGAGCCGGCGCTGGTGTATGTGCTGGCCAAATCCATCGAACAGGCGCGGCCGGTCGCGTCAAGGCTGGTCAGGGTGCATGACTGCCTGTGGCTGAGGATGTGGCTGCGCAGGCCAGGCGGGCCGGCCTTCGGGCGCGGCGCGATCTCGGACTCGAGCCAGAACTCAACCCAAAGTTCGACGCGGGATCTGATCTGCTCGGTCGGGGCGCATTAGAGCATTTTCACTTCACATACTGGCACGGCCGCAGTCTGAAAGGCGGCTTGACTCTCAAGTTCAGCGGCGAGGGCCTGTCGATGGACTTGAGAGTCAAGCCGCTCTGCATCGCGGTTTTGGAGTGAGGCAAAGGGGAAATTGCGATTCCATCTGCCTCCGGAGCGGAAGGCGGAAAATGCCCCGATGGCTGGAAATCTCTCTCATGGATTGACCGGTGAGGCCGATAGAAACAAAAGCAGAGGAGACTGAACATGAGTGAAGTTCGAACCCTGATCGTCGACGATTCCTCGGTGATGCGCAAGATTGTGGCGCGGTCTCTCCGTCAGGCGGGGCTGGACCCGCTGACCGTGCATGAGGCGGGCAGCGGTACCGAAGGGCTGGAAGTCTTGAAGGTGCAGCAGGTGGACCTGATTCTGTCCGATATTAATATGCCCTCGATGGATGGGCTGGAGTTTCTGCGTCAGATTCGGGCGCAGAACCTGGCTCCCGGCGTCCCGGTGGTGATGATTACCACCGAGTCGAGCGAAGAGCACGTCAAGCAGGCAATTCTGTCTGGAGCGCAGGGATACATCCGCAAGCCATTTACAGCCGAGCAGGTGAAGGAACGGGTGCTGCCGCTGATTAATGCGGCGTAGCCGGGAGGCATCAATGTGCTGTTAAACGGTGTGCGCAGGGCCGCAATCGCTAGCGCGCGGAACAGCGGCAATAAGGAAATGGAGCGTACGATGACGCTATCGTTGCGGGAGTCCGTGGATCTGGTCTCCGACCCGAAGAACCTGGATGCGAGTGTGGAAGAGGTCTTTCAGTTAATGCTGGGGGTAAACTGCCAGCGTTACACGGGACCGGAGCCGGTGGCCGAGCCAGAGTCGGTGACCGCGGTGGTCGGCTTTGGGGGCCTGCTGAGCGGGGCCTGTGTCTTCAAAAGCGGCAGCACCGCGGCCATGAAGGTCGCCGCGCACATGACGGGCATGGAGTTCGAGGAGGTCGACGACACCGTCAAGGACGGGATTGGCGAAATCTGCAATATGCTGGCCGGAGCCTGGAAGAGCAAGGTGCCGGGCCTGTCGGCCAACTGCGGACTCTCGGTTCCCGCCGTGATCACCGGGCGGGATTACAACCTGCACGTGCAGGCTCCCGAGTTCAAGCTGCACCACGCGTATACCTTCGACGACGCCAGCTTTGAAGTCACCATCATCTGCGATGGCATTCAATAGGACATTTTCCGAAGGCCATAGAGCCGCCAGGTGTGTGTGCTGAGTAGCTTTTACTTCCATCCCGGCGGCAGGTCATTCGTCGCTGAGGTGGAAGTAGAAACCACCCTTCAATGCACTCAATGGGGAGTTGTGTGCATTCCGAAAGCGCTCAAATCCATTAGGGTTTGCTCACGCTGCCGGGGCGATATTTTGATCGTGTGCGCCGGCCCTGGAAGAAATCGGTTGTAGAGCGCATTTTCACTTCGCTCGATTCGTGAAGTGTTTTTTTGAGGAAATCGCCGCTTCCGTTCGTGATTTTCGCACGCGATAGCTCTGATTTTGCTTCTAATCCCTCTTTTGGTGCGCATTCACGCGCAGAAGATGGAGTGGCCGTCCTTCTGGCCGCCGCCTCCGGTTCGATTCCGGTTTTTTCCCCTCTTTTCTCCAATTCTAATTTTGTTCTAATCCCTCCATCTTTCTTCCGGTCCTCCACCTGCAATGTCTCCCAGCAATCGAGGAGGCGCGTCCGATGGATAGCGGATACTATGCGGCGATGACCGGTCTGGTGGCCAGAACCCAGGCGCTGGACATAGCGGCGACCAATCTGGCCAATGCGCAGACCCCCGGCTACCGGGCCGAGCAGGAGTACTTCCGCTCGGTGCTGCTGGGGCCCGACGCCGAGGACTCGCAGTTGGGCCAAGCGGTGAACAACTTTGGATTGCTGGGCGGCGACCGGCTCAATCTGGCCCAGGGCGCGCTCAACCAGACCGGCAATCCGCTGGATCTGGCCATCCAGGGCGAGGGCTTTTTTATGGTGCAGAGCCCCAACGGTTCCCGCTACACCCGCGATGGCGGCTTCCACCGTTCCCCGGCCGGATTGCTGGTAACGGCCGCGGGCGAACCGGTGCTCTCGGCGGCGGGCAAGCTGATTCCCGTTCCCCCGGGCGAGGTCTCGGTGGGCGCTGACGGCTCGCTTTCCGTGGCCGGCGGCGTGGTGGCCACGGTGGGGGTTTACAGTTTCCCCGCCGGCACTCAGTTGACCCCCGAGGGGGCCAACCGGTACGTCGCGCCGGAGAGCGTCGAGCCGGCGCTGGCCAAGAATGCGGCGATTCATCAGAGCGCCATCGAGGCCGCCAATCAGGACACCATCCAGGGAACTCTGGACATGACCGTGATCCAGCGCCAGGCCGAGATGATGCAGAAGGCGCTGACTATCTTCCACACCGACTTCAACAAGATAGCCACCGAGGATATTCCCCGGGTGTGAATGGCAGGGACTAGGGAATAGGGATTAGGGACTAGGGAATATGAAATGTGGGAACGCGACTGAGTTGCCGGCAAGCGAATCGGCGGTTGATCTTCTGGAGCCGGGTTTTCTAGTCCCTCGTCCCTAGTCCCTAAGTCCCTCGTCCCTGCAAGGAGAATAACAATGATTCGAGCTCTCTACACGGCCGCCAGCGGCATGAGCGCGCAGCAATTGAACCTGGATACGATCGCCAACAACCTGGCCAACTCCTCGACCACCGGCTTTCGCCAGTTGCGCCTCAACTTCGAGGATATGGTTTACCAAAATCTGGTGACGCCAGGAGCGGCGCAGAGCCAATCGACGGTTTCTGCCGGGTTGCAGATCGGCCTGGGCACCAAATCGGCCGAAACCGAGGTTCTCCAGACCCAGGGGCCGTTGAACCAGACCGGCAATCAGTATGATGTGGCCATCGAGGGCAGCGGATTCTTCCAGGTGCAGCGGCCGGATGGCACTATCGCCTACACTCGTGCCGGCCAGTTCCAGTTGAACAGCCAGGGAACGATCACCACCACCGACGGCGATCCGATTATTCCCACCATCACCGTTCCCGCCAATGCCACGGCGGTCACCATCACCTCGTCCGGGGTGGTGAACGCGACCCTGCCGGGGCAGAAGGACCCCTCGCAACTGGGCCAGATTCAGTTGGCCACCTTTCCCAATCCCGGCGGCCTGGAGAGCATGGGATCGAACCTTTTGCAGGCCACGCTCAGCTCTGGTGATCCGGTGCTGGGCAATCCCGGCGGCACCGAGGGGCTGGGAGCACTGCAACAGGGCTACCTGGAAAACTCCAATGTGGACATTGTCACCATGTTCGTGCAGATGGTGCTGGCGCAGCGGGCCTACGAATCGAACTCCAAGGTCATCAAGGCTGCCGACGATATGTACTCGCAGGCCAACAATATGGCCCACGCGTAAGCTGCTGGAAAAGGAAAATGGAAGCGATGAAAAGCAGGGGCGCAAAGGATTGGATCGGCGGGCTGCGGTGGGCCGCGCTGCTGGCAGCCGCCGTGGCGCTTCCCGGCTATGGCCAGGCGGGCCGGCAGGCGGACGGCGTGTCCGGCCCCCCGCTGTTGAAGATATTCGCTATAACGGCTAAGGGTGAAATGGCTCAGGGTGAAGCAGTGCAGGGTGAGGTGGTGCGCGAGATCGACGATCCTCACACCGGGCAGCGCTGGCTGCTGGTGCGCAACGGCCAGCAGTCCGGCGGGCCGGGCCGTCTGCTGCTGGTTGGGCAAATGCAGTCCGAACAGGTGCGGGCCGGGCAAATGAAGGTCCAGACCCTCCGGAGGGAGCCGGGTGAAGCTACCCGGCAGATCGCGGCCGCCCCCGCGGAATTTGGATTCCTTCCCGTGATTCGCGCCGGAGACCGGCTGGTCGTCGAGGAGCACACGCCGGTCGTCGATGCGCTCTTGGAGGCGCGCGCGCTGAATCCCGCCGCGCAAGGGTCGGCGCTTGAGGCGCGACTGAGCATTGGCGGCCGGGCGGTGCGGGTGGTGGCCCTGGGGCCGGGCCGCGCCGCGCTGCTACCGGAGGCAGGAGGGCGGCCATGAGAACCAAATGGAGGCGCGTGGGGGCTTTGCTGGCGCTGGCGGCGCTGCTGCCGCTTCCGCCAGCTCACGCCCTCGGCTTCAAGAAGAAGGCCGCGCCGGCCGCGCCGGGCAAATCGACTCCTCCCGAGGAGGCGCTCAAATCTTACATCGAGCGGGTGCGGGCGCAGCAGGCGGCCGAGGTGCTGACGCCGGGCTCGATCTGGAGCCCGGAGGGCCGTCTGGTGCGGCTGGGCACCGACGCCAAGGCCATCCGGCTGCACGACGTGGTCTCGATCGTGGTCTCCGAGAGCCTGGCGGCTTCGACCGACGGCCAGGTGAAGAACTCCCGCGCTTCGAGCGCCAGCTCCGCAATAACCGGCCTCCTCGGCAAGCTCAAAACCGCGAATAATTTGCAGAATCTGCTGGGCGCGACCGCGGCTTCGGGCCTCTCGGCGCAGGGCCAAAGCACGACCAACTCGAGCCTTACGACGACCTTTGGCGCCGAGGTGGTCGATGTGCTGCCCAACGGAATGCTGGTGGTGCAGGCCACGCGCGAGTTGACCTTCTCGCAGCAGACGCAGTTGATCAAGCTGCGCGGCCTCGTGCGTCCCGAGGACGTCAGCGCGCAGAATCAGGTGCAGTCGGCGGCCATGACCGATCTGGAACTGGAAGTGACGGGCAAGGGCATCGTCAACGATTCCACCTACCGGCAAAACCCGGTGGTGCGCTTCCTGGAGAAGCTGCTGGTGTTTTAAAGCCAGGGATCAGGGATCAGGGAACAGGGAACAACAGATTCAGGATGCCGGGTCGGTAGACTCCGGCGGGGATTGCGGATGCGAGTTACGAACAGCAGAATGGCCGGAGACAGAAGAGGCGCAAACCTCTGGTGGTGGGTTGCGCTGGCCGCGGCGCTCTTGGCCGCCTCGGCGCTGACCCACGCCGAGAATCCCGTGGGGCAGTTGGCGCGCATCAAGGACGTGGCCACCATCGAAGGGATTCGGGACAACCAGCTGGTGGGCTACGGCCTGGTGGTGGGGCTCAGGGGCACCGGCGACAGCTCGCAGACGGTCTTCCCGGCGCAGACGCTGATCTCGACCCTCGAGCGAATGGGCATTACCGTTCCCCAGACTGGGTCAAACAGCGCCAGCAATATGCAGGTGAAGAACATAGCCGCGGTCTTTGTGGTGGCCACCCTGCCGCCCTTCAGCGAGGCGGGCTACAAGATCGACATTACGGTCTCTTCGGCCGGCGATGCCCGCTCGCTCGAGGGCGGAGTGCTGCTGATGACCCCGCTCTATGGACCGGATGGGCAGATCTACGCCCAGGCCCAGGGGGCGCTGGTGCTGGGCGGCTACATGGCCTCGGCCGGGGGCAATGCAAAATTGTCAAACCATCCGACCACGGCGCAGATTCCCGGCGGAGCGCTGGTCGAGCGGAGGGTTCCCTTTGATCTGAAGCAGATGCATGTGGTCAATATTGTGCTGAACGACGCGGATTTTCATACCGCCGAGCAGATGGCCGCCGCGATCGACCGGGCGCTGGGCGCCGAGCGGGCGCATGCCGTCGATAGCCGGCGGGTGGAGATCGCCACCCGGCCGGATGAGGACATGGCGGCCCTGCTCGACAAGGTCGAGGGCGTCGAGATCGAGGTTTATCCGCGGGCACGGGTGGTGGTCAACGAGCGCACGGGAACGGTGGTGATCGGAGGCACGGTGCGGCTGCAGCCGGTTTCGATTCTGCACGGCGGATTGAGCGTCAATGTCATCTCCACCACCGAGGTCTCGCAGCCTAGCCCGTTTTCTTCGGGGACGACGCAGGTGGTGCAGCAGACGGCCGTGCAGGCCACCGACAAGCCGGTTAACCGCATTGACCTGAAAGAAGGGGCCACGGTCGAGGATCTGGTCCAGGAATTGCAAAGGACAGGAGCGGGGGCGCGGGATGTGATCTCGATCCTGCAAGCCATGAAGACGGCCGGCGCTCTGGAGGCCGACCTGGAAGTCCAGTAAGGAGACGCGGTGATGCTCTCGGCAGCAGCGGCAACAGTATCCACGGCGGCAACGGCAACGGCAGCGGCCAGCATGGCGGCCGCTCCACCGCCCCGGCTGGTCCATGCGGCGCATGAGTTTGAGGCGCAGATGATGCAGGAGCTGCTGAAGCCGCTCACGAGCGGCGAGGGGCTTGATGGCGAGGAGGACGGCTCGGACTCCGGCTCGAATGGAGCGCTGGGAGAGTTCGCCTCGGAGACCTTGGGGCGGGCGCTGAGCGAGCACGGCGGCTTTGGAATCGCCACCAGCATTATCCGCGAGCTTTCGCCCAAAGGTAACAAAACAGTAACCGGCAAGGTAACCGGAAATCTGCACGGCAATACCGTCATCAGCCCTCGTCAATGACTAAAGTGATTAGCAGAGAGGCCGATAAACCGAGCAAGGAGTAGAGGGTTATGGATATTCGCAGCAGTCTTGATGGTTTGAAGTCGCTATTGGGAACCGACGCAACGGCTCCCGCAACGGTGCAGCAGCCGAAGAGCGGCGCCACGCCGGGCGGCAGTGCGCTGGGCGCCGACAGTGCGACGCTGAGCAGCGCGGGCAGCGAGGTCTCTCAAACGGCCTCAGATTCCAGTGTCCGCATGGACAAGGTCGTGGAGATTCAGTCGGCGCTGGCGGCCGGAAGCTACCACATCTCCGCCTCGGCGGTGGCCTCGAAGGTGGTGGATTCGATGCTGGCGAGCCAGAGCTGACCAGGCTTTGAACCCGTTGGAGTGAATGGCTGGGGCGTGCGGCCGTGGCAGCCAGGTGCTGCCAAGTGCGGCCAGGCGGAAGGCTTGATGGAGCAACTGAACGGGGCAAGCGGCCGGAAGGCTTTGTCCGGGAGCGAAAGGAGCAATCGCGTTGCAGGAGTTTGGAGAACACCGCGGGCATCCGAAGCTGAAGGATTTGGTCGTCGAGGCCTCGCGGTCGCTGGCGCGGCTGGATGCTGGCCGCTTGGAAGAGCTGGCGCTCTCCTGCCAGGCTCTCAACCGCGATCTGACGCGCAGCGATCTGGCCTGCGGCGACAGGAGGGAGCGCGCGGCGCTGGCCTTCGAGGCCAGAGAGGCCGTGCAGGATATGGCGGTTCTGGCTCGTGTGCTGGAGGCGACGCGCGCGAATCTGAATGTGATGAATCGGTTGCGGGAATTGCGCGGGGGCCGGCTGGAGTACAGCGAAGGCCAGATGCAGCGATGGGTGCACACGGAGAACGGCCATGGGAACAATTAACTCCGCACTCAGCCTGATGTCCGGGGCTCTGGACGCCGATCAGGCGGCGCTGAACATTGTGGCCAACAACGTGGCCAACGCCAGCACTGCCGGCTATACCGAGGAGAAGGCCAATTTTCAGGAGAACGACCCGGTTACGATCAAAGGGATCTCCTATGGGCAGGGGGTAACGGAGACCGGCGCCACCTCGACGCGGGACAAGGTGCTGACCGAGCGTCTGGACCAGCAGCAGCAGTTGGCTTCGGCTTCGAGCACGCGGCTGGCGGCCTTGCAAAGTGTGCAGGGTCTGTTCACGGTGGCCTCGGACTCGTCCACCAACTCCATGGCGGGCGATATTGGGAGCGACCTGACCAGCCTTTTCAATTCTTTTTCCACGTTGGAATCCGCACCCAGCAACAACTCCGACCGCGAGAATGTGCTCTCGACGGCGAAGATTCTGGTCAGCGACATCTCCGGCACCGCAACCAGCTTGAACTCACAGAAGACGGCCCTGAATCAGGAAGCGGCCGGGGTAACCAACCAGGTGAATGCGCTGACCACCTCGATTGCCCAACTGAACAAGCAGATTATGTCCACCTCGCCCAATGCCGACGCGGGCACGCTTGAGGACCAGCGTGCGGAGGACGTCAGCCAGCTATCGAAGCTGGTGGGCATCAATCAGATTACGACTGAAAGCAACGGACTGGCCATCACCACCACCTCGGGCGCGTTGCTGGTCTCTGAAGGGGCGAGCTTTCAGATCACCAATGGCACGGTGAACGGGGTCACGCATTTCTTCGTTGGATCGACAGACATCACCTCGGGGCTGACCACGGGCGGTGGCGAGCTCGGCGGCTACCTGACGGCGCGCGATGTGGACATTCCCAGTGTGGTTTCCTCGCTCGATCAACTGGCCTATAGCGTCTCCACCCAGGTGAACGCGCTGAACAATACCGGCACCGATCTGAATGGGAATACCGGGACCACGGCCAGTCCTCTCTATATATTCAGTGAACCCACCGCGGTGGCGGGCAGCGCGGCTTCGATGAGCGTGGTGATGACCGACACGAATGAAATTGCGGCCGCCGCATTGGGCAAGGGAACGGGCGACGGTGCTAACGCAGTCGCCATGGCGGCCCTGAACAGCAGCACCTCGACAATTGTCAACGGCCAGACGCCGACCAACTACTATTCGAGCCTGGTCTCCACGCTGGGCTCGACCGTCTCCGAGGTCGAAACCGAGAATACGGCGCAGGAGGCCTCGGTGACGCAATTGCAGACCCAGAACAATGCGCTTTCCAGCGTCAATCTGAATGACGAAGCCGCGACCATGAGCACCTACGAGCGCAGTTACCAGGCGGCTTCGCGGGTCTTCGCGGCGATCAACACGATCATGGCTTCGGCATTGAACCTGGGAGAAACAACGACGGTCTCCTGAGGCGTACGGCAAGGCGTTCATGGCTATTCAGGAGCAAAGCTCCGCGGCGCATGGCGCAAGTTTTCAGTTGGACGGGAGCACTTGCAGCCTTGCGTGGCGGGACTTTCCAGCCGGCGGCGGAACAGCGCAATTCGATAGCCGAGTCTTCAGGTTGACGGCAGAGTTTTCAGGTTGTGCGACAGAGTTTTCAGTTTGGCGGCAAAGTTTTCAGCTTGATGGCGGAATTTTCAGGCCAGTGGAGGAATCACAATGCGGGTGGACCCAAATTATGTCACGAATCTGGTGGGTTCGCTTGATCAGGCCCAGGCGAACGAGCAGCGGTTGACGACGGAGCTGTCGAGCGGAGTGCGCTTGACTTCGTTGAGCGACGACCCGGTGGCCGCCGGTGAGAATGTGGTTCTGGTCAACCAGATTCAGAAAGATGATTCTTTCACGACCAGTGCGACCATGGTGTCGAGCCAGTTGCAGGTGGCCGATTCGGCTCTGGGCAGCGTGGTTACCGAGCTGACCTCGGCCATCTCGCTGGCTACCAGCGCCAACAATGGCACCATGAATTCGAGCAATGTCAAGCAGATTGCGGCGCAGCTCACCGGCATTCTCAACGAGGTGACTACGCTGGCCAATAGCAATTACCAGGGGCAGTACATCTTTGCCGGTTCGCAGAATTCCACTGCGCCCTTCAGCACCTCGACCGCAACTTCGCCGGCCGTCACGACATACAACGGCGACGACGATGTGAACTACATCGAGACGCCCACTGGCCAGAAGATTCAATTGAATGTGCCCGGCGACCAGATCTTCTTGGGCAGCGGCACGAGCAGCGTCTTCGGGGCGCTGAATGCGCTGATCGCTGATTACTCCAGCGGTACCGTGAACACCACTCAGGCCGTCAGCGATACGACGGCATTGAATACGGCGCTGAACTACGTCTCTCAGCAGCGCGTCACCATCGACAACTCGATCACCCAGGTCACCGCCGCCTCCAGCGCCATTACCAGCGAGAAGCTCCAGCTAACCAGCGTGCAGACCGGCCTGATACAGGCCGATACGGCCACGGTCGCCACGCAGCTTTCCCTGGCCGAGACCCAGCAGACGGCCCTCGAGGATGTGATCGCACAGTTGGATTCGGCCTCGAATGACCTGTTCAGCAAGCTGCCTTCATAAGGCCGGTTCCGCGGTTTCGCCTCCCACCATCGCCAGCGGGCGGCTCCGGTCGGTGGCGAGCGTGGGCACGGCCGCCAGCAGGCTGCGCGTATAGGTGTTTTCGGGCGCGGTCAGCAGGCGCGTGGCGGGCCCTGTTTCCACCACCTGCCCCGCGCGCATCACCGCAATCCGGCTGGCCACCTGGCCCACCACCGCCAGATCGTGCGAGATGAAGAGCATGGCCAGCCCGTGCTGGCGCTGTAAATCCCGCAGCAGCTCCAGCACCTGCGCCTGCACGGTCACATCCAGCGCCGTCGTGGGTTCATCGGCAATCAGCAGGCGCGGCCGGTTAATCAGCGCCATGGCGATCAGAATCCGCTGCCGCTGTCCGCCGGAGAATTGGTGCGGGTAATCCCCGTAGCGCCGCGCCGCCTCGGGAATCGCCACCGCCTCCAGCGCCGCGATGGCCTTTCTTTTGGCCTCGCGGCCCGTCCAGCAGGGAGAGTGCGCCTCAACGCATTCGGCCACCTGGCGGCCAATCGTCATCACCGGATTCAGCGCCGTCATCGGCTCCTGGAAGATCATCGCGATCTCGCGGCCCCGCAGCCGGCGCAGCGCGTTCTCAGGCAGCCGCAGCAGGTCAATCGGAGCAGCGCTTGGCGAGACGGCGTTGCGCGAGGCAACGCTCTGCGGCGCGGAATTTTGTGAAGCAGCGTTCTGCGATGGAGCGCGGTGCGCAGTCGCCTCGCGAGCGCCGTTGCCGGTAAGAATTTTGTCAGGGCAATCCGCCCCGGCTCTGTGCCACAGAATCTCGCCCTCGACCTGCGCCGCCGGTCCCAGTAGCCCCAGGATCGCCAGCGCCGTAGCGCTTTTGCCCGATCCCGACTCGCCCACCAGCCCCAGCACCTCGCCCTCATCGAGCCGCAGGCTCACGCCACGCACCGCTTCAGTCGCTCCAAAGCGAATCCGCAAGCCGCCAATCTCCAATAGCGCCGCCATGAAGCCATCCTAAGTCATTCACGAGGGTTTAATCCGGCCCTGACGCCGCTCTTCGAATTTCATAACAAAATCGAAGGGACGAAAATCGAGGGAACAAAAGCGCGGGTTCTTCGACGGTGCGGGACGCAAGCTATGCGCCCTGCTTCGCGCCGAAGGGCAGCTCTACTCCAGGTTGGAAGCCAACACCTCTACTCCAAGTAGGAAGCTACCACCGCCAGCGCGGCGATGGCCGCCGTCTCGGCGCGCAGAATACGTGGGCCGAGCGAGGCGGCGCGCCAGCCATTGGCGTCAAACAGAGCCTCTTCCTCGGGAGCCCATCCGCCCTCGGGGCCGATGGCGATTTCGATGGTGGGCATCTCCGACTCGGCCGCGACTATGGCCTCCTCCAGCGCATGGCGCAGCGTGGTGGTGCGCTCCTGTTCGGCCAGAACAATTTGCGCAAAGCCGGTGGTGGCGCAGGCCGCGCCGGAATCGTCGCGCATGGCCTCCGCAGTTTCACGGATGCGCGTGGCCAGCGGAATCGGATCGAAGATCTCCGGCACATCGCAGCGGCGCGACTGCTGCGACGCTTCATGCACGATGCGCCGCCAGCGCGCGGCACGCTTCAGGGCGGCCTCGGCCAGGTGCTTTTCCGTGCGCCGCGCAATCACCGGCGCTATCGCGGCAACGCCCAGCTCGGTAGCCTTCTCGATAGCCCACTCCATGTGATCGAACTTGTAGATGGCCATCACCAGCGTAACGGGCATCGCCGGGTCGGCTTCCAGCTCGGCTATCAGATTGAAGCGAACCTCATCGGCGGTGATCGCGGCTACCTGCGCATGAAAAACGTGGCCGCCGGCCACCACGTCGGCCTCCATGCCCGGCTGCGCGCGCAACACGCGGGTCAGATGTTCGGCCTGTGCGCCCACCAGGGTGGCGGTGGCTTCGTCCCAACGCTCGGCAATCCAGCGGCGGCGTGTCATGGTCCCCTCCCTGCGGGGCTTGCGTGTTCCAGTGTAATCGATTCCCAAAAAACACTTCACGATTCCCAAAAACACTTCAGGGGAACGCATCGAGCGTTCCCCTGAAGTGTTGCCTTTTGGTTGGAGGTGCCGTTACTTCTTCTTCTTCGCGACCTTCTTTGCGGGCGCCTTCTTTGCGGCTTTCTTGGTTGCCATTTGCCTATTCTCCCTTTGAAAGATTTTGCATTGGCTCTGCAATTGTTACAGCAGTTGAAGAATGTATAGATTTATGTTTGGCCAGTGTCAAGAGAAAAACGAAGTAATAGTCGAAAAATGAGCAACAATTTTTTTCGGTGCGGAATCGAGCGCCGTTTGACCGGCTTAAATCACGTGGGTTGAGCGAAGCAGCGCCAGCGTCAGGCCGGTGATCAGATCATGCCAGGCGTGCGCGAAGATGCCCGCGCGCAGGCTGCGGCGATTGAGCGCCAGCAGGCTGAAGAGCGCGCCGAAGACAGCGATTAACGCCATGCCGCGCGCTCCCTGGTAGGCGTGTGCCGCGCCGAACAGCACTGCGGAGGCGAGCACGCCGGGCCCCACGCCGCCACGCGCCCAACTGATGAACTGGCGTTGCAGATAGCCGCGAAAGACGATCTCCTCGACAAAGCCGGCCAGCAGACAGAGTAACGTCCAGGCAGCAATCTCCTCGCCGTTGGCGGGCGCCAGTTGCGCCAGCGCGCGCACGGCCTCAAGTTGCGAGGGATCGGGCCGGAGCGCTTGTTCGACTTGCGCGGCTTTTTCTGCTTGGCCGGCTTGATTCGCTTGCCCAGTCTGCCCGGCGGCGCGCGTGAGCGGCAGCCGGTGAGTGAGCGCCGCTTCGACGCCCGACCAGGCAATGCCGAGCGAACCCAGCACCATTAGCGAAGTGATCCAGAAGATCAACGCGCAACCAAGATCTCGGGCGATCGATCGAAAGTTCAACGGGCAGGAGCCGAGCAACGAGCGCAGCGAAATCTTTTTGAGGCGCAATCCCACCACCGCCCACGCGAAGATCCCGGCTTCCATCGCGGCCGTGAAGCCATAACTCCGGAGCCGGTTGATGGGGCCATGCGCGGCTGAGAAGCTCGATGCGCTATGAATCGAAAGCGCCAGAATACCCGCGACCAGCACAATGGTGTGCCATGCGGGCGCAACCGCCGTCGATGCCGCAGGCGGTTGCGGCAATTCATTCATGCGCGGATTGATCGGATTGACCGGATCGGGATTGATCGGATCAAATGAATCGCTCTCTGGGGTTGGCAAGGCAATCCTCTTCGCTAGCATAGCGGGCTTCGAGGCTGGCGAATAGAAAAGAATCAGCCCGCCGGTTTTGCGCCTCGACGCAGAGTGCGGGTCAGGCGAGGCGCGGGTCAGGCGAGGATGGTGTTGTCGATCAGCCGCGTGGCGCCAACCCAGGCGGCTATGGCAAAGAGCGTGCCCGGCGCGGCGGTTTCGACCGGCTCCAGTGTCGCCCAATTCACAGCTTCGATGTAGTCGATGCGGATGGCGGGCTTCGCGGCGAAGGAACTGCGTTCGGCAGCGAAGATCTGCCGGGCGGCTTCAAGCAATGCGCTGGCGCGGACTTCGCCGGTGGCGGCCAGGGATTCAACTTGGCGAATCACGCGGCTCAGGACGAGGGCCTGGG
>Ga0224559_1001062_pt1 | contig 15726 bp, 11 predicted proteins | sample 714S33034metaG_FD_180676 | JGI IMG/M metagenome (GOLD analysis project Ga0224559, IMG submission 180676) | Peat soil microbial communities from Stordalen Mire, Sweden - 717 S3 30-34 | ecosystem: Environmental > Terrestrial > Soil > Wetlands > Peat | place: Sweden: Norrbotten County, Stordalen... | reverse complement strand
ACGTCGGCGCCGAGCGCGCGGCAGGCCGCCGCCGTATTCAGCACGTCGTCGCCTTCGAGCAGGCCCTCGATCGCCGTTTCGCCGATGCCGAGCAGGCCGAGAATCAGCGCCCGGTGGGAAATCGACTTGTCGCCCGGCGGCTTGATGCGGCCGCGCAATGGTCCGCTCATCCCCGCCGTCAGGCGCGCCGCTGACGCCGTCATCAAATCCTCGCATCCTGGATCGCCAAAGGGACCGGAAACCGCCTTTGCGCGCGTTTGTAGCGGCGCTGGTAGCATGCCGGCCGCCGCTTTGTCATCAAAGCCGAGCCCTAAGCTCAACTTCCATTTGACAGGCGCCCTTTCCATCACTAACCGGACCAAAAGTTGCGATGGCGGCCAGCAGCCCAGCGGCCGGCGTCCCTTCAAGAGGTAGGTCCGTGGCAAAACCAGAACTCGGCAATAAACATCAGTGTCAGAATTGCGGCGCGAGATTTTTCGATCTGAACAAGAATCCGATCACCTGCCCGAAGTGCGGAACGATCTTCCAGCCGACGGCGCTGTCGCGCGCGGCGCAGAGGGCGGCGGCGGCGGATGACGACGAACCCGACGTTGTCGCGGGCGCCGAGCTGGTGACGCTGGAGGACGCCGACGCTGACGCCGACAAGATCGCCGTCGTCGTCGACGATGACGTCGAGATCGAGGTCGCCGACGACACCTTCCTTGAAGAAGAGGAAGAGGACAGCGACGATGTCGTCGATCTCATCGACGGCGAGCCGGAAGACGACGAAGAGCGCTGAGGTTTCGCTTGTGCGGGCGGTGGGATGCGGCTATACACCGGCCCTCGCCCGCCGGCTTGCCCGGCGGCGGCGCGGATAAACGCCGCGCCCGGCGTCCGGCCCAAACGGACGATGCGGGACCATTTGCATGAAAATGCGATATGGGAATGGGGCCATAGCTCAGTTGGGAGAGCGCTTCAATGGCATTGAAGAGGTCGTCGGTTCGATTCCGTCTGGCTCCACCATAACATCCGTCAAATCAAGAGACTAAACGCTACGCGGGCTGCGCGCCTCGTGCGCGGGCTGGACCGCCGAGGCGGTCTCCGCGAAACGCTCTATGCGAGGTCGATCCGGTAGGCGCGCCGCGCCTGGGCCGCCGTCAGATAGAATCGCTCGCCCGCGCGATAGGCCGCGTTCCCCGTCACAACTTCGAATTCATACATAGCGGCGCCGCGTTCCGGCGCCCTGCCCGGCTCGGCCGGCTGCTTGCCAAGCATGCGAACGCTTTTCGGCAACCGGCACAAAGGCGCGCCCCGCTCGCTGAATTCAAGAGCTCCGGCGCCTCGATCAAACATCATCAACTGTCCTCGTTCATGGGTCGGCCTCACGCCTATAAATCCCCTCCGGCTCCACGAAATCAAATTGTCATTTCCGATCGCATGATGCATTTTATGCATCATGGAACTGCAGTGGATCGACGATTTCCTCGCCCTGTGCCAAACGCGCAATTTCACCCGCGCGGCGACGGCGCGCTGCACGACGCAATCCGCTTACAGCCGCCGCGTGCAGAGGCTCGAAGAATGGCTGGGCGCGCCTCTGTTCTACCGGGAATCGCGTCCCGTCACACTCACCCCTGCCGGAGAGGAATTTCTGACGCGCGCGCCACGTCTGCGTGAAGACATTTTCGACGCTCGCCGCGCGGTGCTGAGCACGTCAAGCCACTTCAGGAAAACGCTGCGCATTTATACGACCAACACGCTCGCCGCCACGATCCTTTCTTCATGGCTGATCGAAAACAGGCTGGAGAATTATTCGCTGATCGTCGCCTCGATCGCGGGCTGCCGCGAGGCGCTTAAGCGCCGTCACGCCGATATCACCCTCGTCCCCCATTTCGACGGCGTCGATGCTCTGGCGGATTTCGAGGTTCAGGAAATCGGCGCCGATCGCCTCATCCTCGTCGCCGCTCCGACGCAAAAACGCGCCGCGACCCTCAACGACAATAGGCTGAATGGCGCGCTGATGGTCTACACGCCCGGCACGACTTACGGCATGCAAATCGCCGCGATGCTAGACAGGCATCGTATCCAGATTCAGGACGCGCCTGTGTGCGAAAGCGCATCGGCGGAGGCGTTGCTCGCGCAGGTCAAAGCCGGATTGGGATCGGCCTGGATCCCGGAAATACTGCTGCGCGACGGCGAATTCAAACGTTGCCTCGCGCCGGCCTATTTCGATATCGCCTACAGGATCCTGTTGCTTAAACCGCCGAGGCGAAGCGGCGAAGCTGAACGAGGCGCGGCGCCATGATCATAAGCGGCGGCCGCAACTGCCTTCGCGCTCAAGCGTTCGAGGCTTCGCCGATTGCTCGTCGAACAAATGATCGATTCGCCCCGAAAGCGTTTTAACCAGTCGGCGCGGCGACCGCGTCGCGGCGAACAGCCGGCGCGCGGCGCCATTCCGCGATGGCGCTTAGCGCGCGTTCCGGCCGTTCGGTCAGGGGCGCGAGGCGCCCCGGATAGACGGCGCCGGAATTGCCGTCGAGGGACAGAAAGTCCCCTTCGTCGAACAGCGTCCCGCCGATGCGGCACTGGCGCTTTTCGAGATCAATCTCGAGCGCCTCGCAGCCGACGAGGCAGACCTTGCCGAGCTGGCGCGCCACGACCGCCGCGTGGGAGGTGCGCCCGCCCGAAGCGGTGAGGATGCCGGCCGCCAGCGCCATGCCCTCGATATCCGTCGTCGCCGTGTCGCGCCGCACGAGAAGCGCAGGTTCGCCTTCCGCCGCCAGGCGCTTCACCGCGTCAACATCGAGCGCGATGGCTCCGGTCGCGACGCCGACGCCCGCCGCCAGCGCCGTCGCCAGAGGTTGCGGCTGCGGCTCTGCATAGCTGGTGCGGACGACGCCCTGAAGATCGATGCCTTCAAGGCGTTCGAGCGCCTCTGCGGCGCTCAGCAGCCCTTCGGCGACCATATCCGCGGCGATTGTCAGCGCCGCCCAATCGGTCCGCTTCGCCCGCCGCGTTTGCAGCAGGAACAAGGCGCCCGACTGTATGGTGAACTCGAAATCCTGCGCGTCGCGAAACAGCGCTTCAAGTTCGCGGCAAATCTCGTTCAAACGCGCGAAGACGGCCGGCAGCGCCGCGCGTAGCCTGTCATGGTCGCCCAGGCGCTGGCGTCCAGCGACGACATCCTCTCCCTGCCCGTTGAACTGAAAGTCATAATAGAATTCGCGCGCGCCTGTCGCCGGATTGCGGGTGAAGCCGACGCCCGAGCCCGAGCCGCCGCCGGCGTTGCCGAACACCATGGCCTGCACCGTCACCGCCGTGCCGCTTAACCCGCTGAGGCCGTTCAGACGGCGATAGCTGACGGCCTTTGGCGCGTCCCATGAGCGAAACACCGCCGCCGCAGCCGCCGCGAGCTGCTCGTGCGGATCGGCGGGAAAATCGCGTCCCGTCAGCGTGCGGTAGCAATCCAGCATGGAAAGAGCCAACGCCCGCAAGGCGCGATGATCGAGTTCGCGCTCGCTTGAAGCATCCTCCCGCTGAAGCGCCGCGGCGACCAGTGCGTCGAAGGGCGCCGTCGGCAAATCCGCCACCACCTCGGCATAGCCCTGCACCAGACGCCGATAGCTGTCCCAGGCGAGGCGCGGGTTGCCTGTGAGGCCGATCAGCGCCTCGACGGTCGCCCCGTTGAGGCCGACGTCGAGAACCGTTTCCATCATGCCCGGCATGGAGGCTGCCGCGCCCGAGCGGACCGAGACCAGCAGCGGCCGCCGCGAGGCGCCGAACTTGAGGCCGGTAGCGATTTCAAGCCGGGCGACGCCATTCGTCAGCGCCTGGCGCAGCGCCGTCTCCCGGGTGGGTCCGTCGCGAAGGCGCCAGTCCGTCGGCAACACGAAGGCCGGCGGCACAGGCAGGCCCGCCTGCGCGAGCCGCATCAAATTCCAGGCCTTGTTGCCAACTTCCGCCGCGCCTCCCTTTGCGAGCGGCGCCTGCGGCAGGATGAGATAGAGATCAACCATCGATCACATTCCCAACTGCCCGCCCAGCTACCTGCCCAACCACCTGCCCGAGCACATGTTCATGCAGGATCAGGCTGGCGTGTTTCAAAGCGTCCGCCGCCTCCTCGAGCCGTTGTCCGATGGCGGAAAAAAGATGCAGCTGGCGGAAATCTCGCGCGTGCTGCACCGCGCTCGCCTCAAGTGCGCGCTGGGCATCGTCGGCCTGATGCTCAAGCGCGCTCAAACGGTCGATCGCGGTGAGGAAATCCTCCATCTCGGCGTCGCTCCCCGCGCCGCCGATCCGGCTCGCATGGGCGAGCGCCTTGATCCATTCCTGCGCAGCCTCGGCGAGAAGATCGGCGAGGATCTGCAACGCCTCCAGCGGCTTGCCCTGAAGAACGTCGAGACCGATGAGAGACACCGCATCCTCCAACTCGTCCGCCGCATCGTCCGCCGTCTGCAGGAGACGCAGGAAAACCGCGGAATCGGGACGCCGCGCCACGGCCTCGCGCGCGCCGACGACCAGCCTGTCCGCGTCATGCTCGAAATTGCGCGCCCGCTTGGCCCGCTTTCCGGCGTCGCCGGGGCTCGGCTGCAACGCGTCGCGCGCGAGGCTCGCCAGTTCGAAGACGAGACCGGCGTGATCGGCGGCCAGCCGCAAAAGCTGGCGCGCTTCATTGCTGAAATGGGCGGCGAGCGTCACCTTGATGCGATCCTGGATCAGCGCGCTGGATTGCCCAGCAATCAGCCCCTCCGTCGCTGTCCTGAAAACGAAGCGCAGGAACTCCAGCGTCGGCGCATCGCCGAGAACGTCGCACAGGCGGTCGCCGAAATGCATCGCGGATCCGGCCGTCGCCTCGATCGCCTGATTGACCAGCCGCGCGCCGCCAAGCTCCAGAAATCCGCGATGTCCAATCTCGCGATCCGCCGCCCAGCGCAACAAAGCGAGGCGATCCGCCCCGCGCAAAAAGCCGCGCAACTGCTTGCGCGCGCGGTTCCAGTCGATCAGGAACACAAGGCGCGAACCGAGGAAGGTCAGATAGTCGCGGCAGGCCTGCTGGCTCTGCGCCTCAATGCGACCTGACGCCAGATAAAACGCGCTTCCGCTCCCAAGCACGTCCGTGCGCTCTTTTTCCCAGACGACCTTCTGCGATTTCAGCATGTCCTGGAAAAAAGCGAGCCGTTCCGCATGTACATCAGTGTAGGCGACGCTGACCGTCAGCCCCTCGACATGGATTACGATCACATGCGCGTCGGTGGTGCCGATATCGTTCTGGATCACCAGCCGTCCGCCCGCGCGGGTGGCTGTGGCGTCAAGGCCGGGATGGTTGAATTTCAGTCTCGCTGTGCGATTGATCCCGGCCATGAACGCCAGCACGAGAGGGCGATCCGCTTCGGTGAGATTATAGGCGGCGGCGCCGTCCAGCGTCTCCTCGGCCAGAGCCGCCTGCATCGCGTTTAACTTTTTGTGCAGATCCATCACCAGCCGATGCAGGCTGTCGGCGCCGCCCTGCCCTGCCTGCATCATTGCCGAGATCGCTGCGGGATCGAATGAATCGTCTTCACCCTTCGGCAGCGCCGCGAGCAGCTTGTCGAGCCGTCCGGCGAAATCGCCGGGGGAAGCGGCGAGAACCGGCGCCGCCATCACGCGCATGTCTTCCGCGATGCGCGCGAGAATCCGCGCGGCGCCGGGCGCGCTACACGCCCTTCCCACCATGCGCGCGCCGGCGACGGCGCCGTCGAGATCTTGATCATCGACGCCGCAAGCGATGCGCTCCCGCTTCAGCGTCGGCGCGCTCTGCTCGGGATGCTCGGCATGCGCCAACGCCATCTGCAACATTGAGAAGGCGTATTTCAGGCGGTCATTGGCCGCGAGCGCCGCGTTGAGGCGCATCGCGGGCTGCAATTCGCTTTCGCCGATCGCGTCCAATATCTGGGTTTTCATTCGGGCCCTCTGTTCTCTGCCTGACTACATCCAATCGGAACGCGCGGACGGGGCGCTACATGCCCCAGCGCCGCACGAACCAGCTTTTGACGAGATGGGTGAGGATTGCGTAGGAAAGCAGGAAGCCCCCGATGAAGGCCCAGTAGAGCCTTGGCAACTCGGTGAAATGCAGCGCCTCCCGCGCCCACGGGATATGGGGCAGCGCGATTCCGACCATGCAGATAAGCAATGAGGTGATCATCAGGGCGGTGCTGGCGCGGCTTTGCAGAAAGGGTATTTTCGCCGTCCGGATGATGTGGATGATGAGCGTTTGCGTCAGTAGCGATTCGACGAACCAACCGGTCTGGAACAGCGAGGGATTGTTCCACGCGTTGAAGACATAAAGCATCGTGAAGAAGGTCGCGTAATCGAAGACCGAGCTGATCGGCCCGATGAAGATCATGAACTTGAAGATATTGCCGATGTCCCATTTGCGCGGGACAGCGAGATATTCGGCGTCCACATTATCCGTCGGGATCGCCGTTTGCGAAAAATCATAGAGAAGGTTGTTGGTCAGCACCTGGATAGGCAGCATTGGCAGGAATGGCAAAAAGATGCTTGCGCCAAGCACGCTGAACATGTTGCCGAAATTCGAGCTGGCGCCCATTTTGATGTATTTCGTTATGTTGCCGAAAACCTTGCGCCCTTCGATAACGCCCTCCTGCAACACCATCAGGCTCTTTTCGAGCAGGATGATGTCGGCGGACTCCTTGGCGATGTCGACGGCGGTGTCGACCGATACGCCGACGTCGGCGGCTTTCAGCGCGGGGCTGTCGTTGATGCCGTCGCCGAGAAAACCGACGACATGGCCCCCGGCGTGAAGCGCGCCGATGACGCGGGCCTTCTGCACCGGCGAAACCTTGGCGAAGACCACAATCGATGGCGCAAGTGCAGCCAATTCGTTGTCGCTCATCTTTTCCATCTCGGGGCCGAGAACGATGCGGTCGACATTGAGCCCAACCTCGCGGCAGATCTTGCGGGTGATGACCTCATTGTCGCCGGTGATGATCTTGACCATCACCCCTGATTTATTGAGCGCGGTGATCGCGGGACCGGCGCTTTCCTTCGGCGGGTCGAGGAAGGCGATATAGCCGAGCAACGTGAGATTGCTTTCGTCGGCGACGGAAAAGTCTTGCTCGAGGCTGGGCATCTCCTTGTAGGCGACCGCGACGACGCGGAATCCGTCCTCGTTCAGCTCTTTCGTCTCGGCCTGCGCCTGGGCGAGATGGCTCGCGTCCAGCGCGCCCAGTTCGGAGCCGAGTTCATAATGCTTGCAGACGGAGAAGATTTCCTCGACGGCGCCTTTGCAGATGAGGACACGGCTGCCGTCCTCCCGCGTCAAGATCACCGAAAGGCGCCTGCGCACGAAGTCGAACGGAATTTCGTCCGTCTTTTTGTACTGGTGCCGCAGATGAAGGTTCTTGCCCAATTCGGCATGTTGCAGCACCGCGACGTCGAGCAGATTTTTCAGGCCGGACTGGTAATGGCTGTTCAGATAGGCGAATTCGAGCACGCGCTCGCATTCGTCGCCTCGAATGTCGAGGTGCCGTTTGAGAATGATGCGGTCCTGCGTCAGCGTGCCGGTCTTGTCGGTGCATAGAACATCCATCGCGCCGAAATTCTGAATGGCGTGAAGGCGCTTCACGATAACCCGCTTTTGCGCCATCGCCATTGCGCCTTTGGCGAGATTGACGGTGACGATCATCGGCAGCATTTCCGGCGTCAGGCCGACCGCGACGGAAACCGCGAATAAAAGCGCCTCGAGCCAATCTCCCTTGGTGAAGCCGTTTATGAGGAAAACGGCGGGCGCCATCACCATGATGAAGCGGATCATCAGCCCGGTAAAGCGGTTGATCCCCTTGTCGAAGCTGGTCAACTCGCGCTGTCCCGCGATCTGGTCGGCGAGCTGGCCGAAATAGGTTTTCGCGCCAGTATGGGCGATCACGCCGACGCCAAATCCGCTGACGACGCTGGCGCCCATGAAGCAGAGGTTTGGCAGGCCGAAAGGATCGGCGATCTCGCCATCGGGCGGCAGCGCCGACTTTTCCGAGGGCATGGCCTCACCGGTCAGCGCCGCCTGGTTGACGAAGAGATCCGTGGCGCTGATGAGCCGTAAATCCGCCGGGATCATATCGCCGGCCGAGAGCCGCACGATATCGCCGGGAACGAGCTGATCGATTGCGATCTCGGCGAAACCCTGGGATAGATCCTCCGTTGCGGCGATAGCGTCGCCGCGCCGTTTGACGCTTGCCGTCGTCTTCACCATCGCGCGCAGTTTCGCGGCGGCGTCGTTGGAGCGATGCTCCTGGATAAAGGCGGTCGTGATCGCGAGGACGACCATGATCAGGATGACGATCGCGGCGCGGAAGTCGCCCAGAAAATAGGAAACCGCCGCAAGCGAAAGCAGCAGCGCGTTCAGGGGGTTTCTGGCGCGCCCCCATAGCTCCCCGACGATGCTGGGGCGCCCTTCCTTGGCAATCAGATTGTGACCGCCCGACGTCAGTCTCGCCGCCGCTTCAGCGGCGTCCAATCCGTCCGGCGACGCGCGGAGCATCGACCAGACCGCGTCCTCATTCGCACGGCTCAACTGGAGAATTTCGCCTGTCAGGCGAATATCGGCGTCTTTCAGCGACAAATGATGTCCAGATGTCACAAGGAGAGACATATTCATGGCCCCTCCGTCTTGCGCCGTTCGCGGCAAGCGTTGATCGATCTGGCGCCTTGAGGGTCATCGACGAAATCGGCGCGGGCGGATGGGCGCAACCGCGCGCCGACGTCGGGACCATGTTCGCCGAACCGGCTTGAACGCGCCTTGACCGAACTCAAGCGTAGCATCGGCTAATTGCCCCTTGCCGGCCTCAAAAATTCAGCCGCTTTGCGCCGCCACCGCACGAAAGCGGATCAGCGCGAGATACAGAAAGAATCCACCGACCAGCGCGACAAAGAGAAAATGCGGCCACACCACGGAAAAACCGGCTCCGCGAAACAGGATGGATTGGGCGAAGGACACGAAATGCGTCGAAGGTGACGCCATCATGACAGTGCGCAGCGCGACCGGCATGGATTCGAGCGGCGTATTGCTGCCGGAAAGGATGTTCATCGGCATTGCGACGAGGAGATAGAGCAAGCCGAGCTGCGGCATCGACCGCGCGATCGTCGCCAGGAAAATTCCGATGGCCGTCGCAAAGAAGAGATAGATCGCAACGCCGCCGATGAACAAGGGGACAGAACCGACGATGGGGATCTTCAGGATCGAGCGCACGACGATTTCAAGCGAGAGTCCGGCGGCGATGGTGATCACCAGGCCGTTCGCCCAGATTTTCGACATGGCGATTTCGAAAGGCGTGACGGGCATGACCAGCAGATGGTCCATGGTGCCATGTTCGCGCTCGCGGATGATGGCTGCGCCCGCCAGAATGATCGCAAGCATCGTCACATTATTGACGATGCCCATGACGCTTGTGAACCATGACGTCGTGACATTGGGGTTGAAGGCCACGCGCACGGCGAGCGTCGCCCGCGACTTCGGGATATTTTGCGAATGCGACAGAAACGAACCCTCGTTGCGAGATACGAAATTATCGATCTCGGTCGTGAGGATCCGCGGCAGATAGGCGGAGCCGAGCCCGGCCTGCACCATCGCGGTGGCGTCAATATTGACCTGGACCTGCGGGCTGCGCCCGGCGAGGACATCCCGTTCGAAATTCGGCGGGATCACGATGACGAAAGTGTATTTCGCCGTATTCATCAAATGGTCGACGTCCTGCTCGGCGATGATCGCAGGGGGCTTGAAATAAGGCGGCAGCAGGGCGCTGATCATTTGGCGCGACAAGGCGGAGCCATCGCCGTCGACGACGCCGACGGATGCGTTGCGCAGCTCCTGAACGCTGCTCTGCCCTTGCACGAGAATCGCGAAGGAGAAGGTGTAGATGACAAGCCCGAGAAGCACGAAGTCGCTGAAGAAGCTGCGAAGCTCCTTCGTTCCGAGCCAGAAAATATTGCTCAGCTTGGCCATTGCAAGGCGCCCCTAACCTTCCTGCTTGCGCAGGAAAAACAGGCTGAGGAGCGTCAAAATGGGGATGAAGGCGGCCACCTGCAGGATGCTGACGTAAAGATCGGGAAATCCGAGGCCTTTCGTAAAAGCGCCGACGCTGATCCTTAAGAAATAGGTCATCGGAAAGCCGCGCCCCATGATGGCGGGCGGTCCGACCAGCGACGAGACCGGCACGAGCATTCCGGAGAAGGTGGTGGCGGGCAGCAGGGTGAGAATGGCGGTCCCGAACAGCGCTGCGATCTGCGTCCGGCAGAATGCCGAAATCAACATGCCGATGCCTGTCGTCGCCGTGACATAGAGCAAAGCGCCGACGAACAGCGCCGGAAAACTCCCTTTGATGGGAACGCCGAAGGCGAAGATGGCGATCAGGCACATAAGGCCGAAATTGGCCATGCCAATGGCGATATAGGGAAGCTGCTTGCCAAGCAGAAATTCGATGCGGGTGACCGGCGTGACGTAAAGATTGGTGATCGAGCCAAGCTCTTTCTCGCGCACGATGGCGAGCGCCATCAAGATAGCGGGTATCATCACGAGCAGGAGCGCGATCGTTCCCGGCGCCTGGGCGTAAATGCTTTCGAAATCCTGGTTGTAGAGGAATCGCGTTTCGATGATCGCCGAGGTGGCCGGGCTTTGGCCGGGCCTGCCGAACATGGCGATATCCTTGTTGCGAAGGGCGTCGTGAGTGGCGTCGGTTGTCGCGGTCGCGCTCTCGCCCTCCCGCTGGCCGAGGTCCGATAGAAATTGCTGATGGACCGCCTGCAGGTAACCGCGGATGGTCTCGGCGCGGAACGGCATGGCGCCGTCGACCCAGGCGCCAACGGTGACCGGCGTGTTCTTCTTGATGTCGCGGCCAAAATCCGGAGGAATCTCGACCGCCGCTGTGATGTCCCCAGATTGCAGGCGCGTTTCGAGATCGGCCTGATCGCGGATGGGCGCCTTCTCGATGAAATATCGCGAACCGCGCAGCTCCTCGAGATAGGCCCGGCTAACCGATGAATTGTCGCGGTCGAGAACGGCGAAAGAGAGATTGTCCACGTCGGTTGAAATGCCGACGCCGAAGACCGTCATGAGAAAAGCCGTGCCGAGCAGCGCGAACCCCATCCGGATGGGATCGCGCCAGATTTCCAGTCCCTCGCGGATCGTGTAGGCGAACAGCCGGCGCAGGCTGAAAGACGGCGGCCTTACGACTGGCGCCGCGAGCGCCGGCTGCTGCGCTACGGCCGGCAGGCGGGGAAGCGAAGGCGCGGGACTTTCTGAAGCCCCGCCTGCGTTCGCCTCCTCAAGATAGGCGATGAAGGCGTCCTCGAGATTGGCGCAGCCCCGCGCCTTGACGAGATCGGCCGGCGCCCCCATTGCAAGCGCGCGGCCCGCATCCATCAGGGTGACGCGATCGCAGCGGGCGGCCTCGTTCATGAAATGCGTCGAGACGAATATCGTCACGCCCTGATTTCGCGAAAGATCGACAAGAAGCTCCCAGAATTCGTCGCGCGCAAGCGGGTCGACGCCCGAGGTCGGCTCGTCGAGAATGAGAATTTCCGGCGCGTGCACGATGGCCACCGCGAGCGACAGGCGCTGGCGGATGCCGAGCGGAAGGTCGCCGGCGTTCTGATCAAGATAGGGCGCGAGCCCGAAACGCGCGACGAGCTCGCCGACGCGGGCCTCCGCCCGCGCGCGCTCGATATGGAACAGACGTGCATGCAGCCCAATGTTCTGGCGGACCGTCAGCTCCGTGTAGAGCGAAAAGGACTGCGACATATAGCCGACGCGGTAGCGCGCCTTCATATCCGCCGCGGCGAGGCGCTGGCCAAACAGGAAGGCTTCGCCGGAGGTTGCCGGAAGCAGCCCGGTCAACATCTTCATCGTTGTCGTCTTGCCGCATCCATTGGAGCCGAGGAAACCAAAGATCTCGCCGCGCTCGATCGAGAAGCTGACATGGTCGACCGCCGTGAACGCGCCGAACCGGCGCGTCAATTCCCGCGCCACGATGACCGGCGGGCCGCCGCTGCGGACGAGCGGCGGTATGGAGAAAGCCTTTCGCCCGCGCCGCCGCTCTTCCGGCAGCATCGCGATAAACGCCTCTTCGAGCGAGGCGGATCCGGTCCGCGCCTCGATCTCACGCGGCGTTCCGGCGGCGAGCACGCGACCGGCATCCATCGCGACCAGCCAGTCGAATTGCTCGGCCTCTTCCATATAGGCCGTCGCCGTGACGACGCTCATCCCCGCGCGCCCGGCGCGCATGCGGGCGATGAGGCTCCAGAACTGGCGCCGCGAGAGCGGATCGACGCCCGTCGTCGGCTCGTCGAGGATGAGAAGGTCAGGATCATGGATCAACGCGCAGCAAAGGCCGAGCTTCTGGCGCATGCCGCCCGAAAGCTTGCCCGCAAGTCGGTCGGGGAAGGGATCGAGCCCGGTCGCCTTGAGGAGCCCGGCGATGCGGCCGTCCCGCTCGTCCCGCGTCTGGCCGAAGAGGCGCCCGAAAAACTCGATATTCTCGCGCACGCTGAGATCTGGATAGAGGTTCTTGCCGAGCCCCTGCGGCATATAGGCGATACGCGGGCAAACGGCGGCGCGGTGACCCGCATCGCCAATGTCGCCGCCAAGCACATAAACAGCGCCGTCCTGGATGCGGCGGGCGCCGGCGACGAGGCTCAAAAGCGACGATTTGCCGACGCCATCCGGCCCGATCAGTCCGACCATGCAGCCGGCCGGAAAGGTCAGGCTGACATCGTCGAGAGCAATCCGCCCGCCATAGCGCAGCGAAACCCGCGAAAGCGCGGCGACCGGCTCCGGTGCGAGGCCCGGCGGCATAGGCTCCGCGAGGCGCTCTGGAAGGCTCATGGCGCCGGCGACCCGGGCATCCACGCCGGCCACGCGGCCTTCGGATCGACGCGCACATAGGCGAGCCCGGGCAATCCCGTCCGTACATCGGCGGCGTGCGCGCGCAGGATGGCGGGATCGATCCGCAGCTTGACGCGGAACATCAGCTTGTCGCGCTCGCTCTTGGTTTCGACCGCCTTCGGCGTAAACTGAGCCTGCGTCGCGACGAAGGAGACATGCGCGGGAAGCCCGAGCTTGGGATAGGCGTCGAGCACGATTTTGGCGTCCGATCCTATTTTGGCGCGGCCGGCGTCGGCGGTCGGCAGATAGACGTCCATATAGACGTCCGAAATATCGAGCAGCGTGAACACTTTGCCGCCAGCCGGCAGCACTTCGCCGACATTGGCGATGCGGTACTGGATGCGGCCGACGGTCGGCGAGACCAGCGTGTTGTCGGCGATATTGACCTTGTAAAGCTCGACGTCGTGGCTCGCGGCGTCGAGCGCATTCTGGGCCTGTCCGACGCGTGCGGTGGCGGCGTTCAAAAGCGCGAGCGCGCCATTGAGGGACTGCCGTCGCTGGTCCAGTAACTCGTTCGTTGCGTAGCCGCGCGCCACGAGGGTCGCCGTACGATCAATCTGCTGCTGCGCCAGCGTCGCCTGCGACTGCTGTTGCACGACATTGGCGTTCGCCTCTTCGAGGCTGCGCTGGGCCTGCAGAACCTGCGCCTCGGCCTTTTTGAGCGAGGCCTCGAGGTCCCGCACATCCATGCGCGCGACAACCTGCCCGGCGCTGACGAGGTCGCCCTCGTCGACGAGCAGTTCCGCGACGCGCCCGGCGAATTTCGTGTCGACGTCTATTTCCTGCGCCTCGATGCGGCCATTGCCCGATACGATGCCGTCCGGAAGCTGCGCCAGATGCTGGCGCCACCAATTGAACCCGCCAGCGCCGAGGCCACCGCAGATTAGGGCCAGGGCGAGAAGCGCCTGCCAGCGCGGCTTCCGGCGCGGCGGCGCAGCCGGCTCCGGCGGCGCCGGAAGCGTCTGCGGCGCTGGCACGAGGGCGCGAGAGGGAGCCTCACCGGCCGCCGGCGCATCATCGGGCGTTGCTGCGCTTTGTAGATCGGGAGGCTCAATGGGTTTCGTCGGCACGCGCGCTCCTATCGCGGAAATCGACCGCCCCGCACGTTAAGGCTTTAATGGCCCACCCGCCAATCGAACGGATCAATGGCCGCGCTGGAGCCAGCGGGCCAGCCTTCATATTGTCGTGATGGACCCGACGAAAGCCGAACGGGCCCGCGCCCGCGACGCAGGGGAGCCCTACCAGCGGCCCTGCATCTTCATGCTTTCGGCGAGGTCGCCGCGAAAATTATGCTGGCCGAGATGCATCAGCCGGCATTGCAGATCCACGAAGACCTTGCCGCCCATATCGCGCCAGCGCCGGCAAAAGGCATAGTCCTCCGACAAATAGCGGCCGGAATCGGGATCGACCATGCAGTCGAAAAAGCGCCAGTGCAGATGCGCCTGCGGATGGTTCGGCGGCCCGTCCGGCGTGTAACTCAGTTCGGGATAATGGGCCATCATCCGCTCGAAAACATGGCGCTTGATGCACATGAAGCCGGTCGGCGCCTCGGCCACCTCGACGAAATCATCAGCGTCGGCGTAAGCGCTGACGCGCTCGGCCCCATGCCCGATCGGATTGAACGGATATTCCGTGTAGCGATCCTCGAACTGGCGGCGCGTCGTCCCGGCGGGAAGGCCCTCGTCCGGCCAGTTGAAGCTCTTGATCGGATAGACGCCGGCGGCGACGTCGCGATCAGCGAGCAGCAGGCGGCACACCGACTGCGGCGTGAAGGCGATGTCGCTGTCGATCCAGAACAGATGCGTCAGCGTTTCGTCCTCGAGGAACTTCAACACCATCTTGTTGCGCCCGCGCGTGATCAGGCTTTCCGAATGCATATGCAGAATGCATTCGAGGCCAAATTTCGCGCTGTGCAGCGTCAGTTCGAAGATGCTGGTGACATAATTCATGCTGACCGCCGAGATGTAGCAGGGCGTCGCGAACATCACCTTCATCGACTTCAGCGCGGCGTCTGGCAGCATGGATTGTCTTCTGTTCGCAGGCAGGTGGCGGCGGACTAATTATTTTCAGGCGGCTTTTGCGCGGGCTTCGCCGGCGCCGGCTTTGACGGCGCGGGCTTCGGCGGCGCTGCGGCGGGCGCAGGCGCGACCGGCGCGGGTGGCGGGGCGGCCGGCGCCGTCTGGCCGAGCGCGACCGATACGCCGTAGAGGCGCCATTGGCCATTCACCGGCGCATAAAGCAGATCGAAATTGATCTGCGCCGGCGCGGAGGGAAAGAAGCCCGTCATTCTCATCATGCCGTCGGCGCCGATCTCGGGCAGCAGCGTCAATTGCGGATCGATCGCGCCGACGCCGGAAAGATCGAGATTGTCGCGCCGTAGCCCAGCGAAGATTTCGCCGAGGCGAGCCGCCGTGTTGGTTTGGAAGCCCGGCGCGCCAAGATCGCGCAGAACGGTGTAGTTGCCGGTCTTATTGGCCTGATCGAGCGCGATCAGCGTCGAGCGCACGAGGATCAGCACGCCATTGCGGTCGATCTGCGCGGGTTTCGCCGGCGTTTCCGCGAGCGCCGGAACGAGGCCCGCCGCCAGCAAAGCCGCAAGCGCGAACGCCCGCGGGCCGGCCTTCTTCCTCACCATGTCCAAATCACCATGCCACGGTCAATCCGGCGCGTCCGCCAACCCCGCCTTCGCGCAGGCCCGCGCCGACGCCGGCATTTAGCACCAGATATTCATTGACGCGCAACTGCGCCGAGGTGCTGAAAGCGTTCTGGCCGCGGAATGTGCCCCAATTGGCGGAGACGGCGAATTGCTTGTCGGACGG
>Ga0224559_1001060_pt1 | contig 15751 bp, 11 predicted proteins | sample 714S33034metaG_FD_180676 | JGI IMG/M metagenome (GOLD analysis project Ga0224559, IMG submission 180676) | Peat soil microbial communities from Stordalen Mire, Sweden - 717 S3 30-34 | ecosystem: Environmental > Terrestrial > Soil > Wetlands > Peat | place: Sweden: Norrbotten County, Stordalen... | reverse complement strand
GATGATAGCCACCTGCTCGCCGCCGATCTTCGCTCCGTTGGCAAACTCCACCACCGTGCCTTGGGGACGAAATGCGCGCCCGGCCAGCTTATAAGGCGCGCTGATGCGATGAACGCGAAGCACCCCTGGCAGCACTTCAAACTTGCTCAAGTCCAGACTGGCGGTCGATCCCACTGCCGCCAGAATCGTCTGCGACGCTCCTGTTGTGCGATGAACATCCACGCCCGCTTCTTCCATCGCTTCGATGACGGCGTCGATCTGTTCTTCGCTGGCCTTCTCCTGCATGGCTACGATCATTGCTTATTCCCTGTCTCAGGCGCGTCTGATTTTGCATCTGCGCCAGTGCCGTGGCCCGGCTCGCCGTGGCGCGCCTGGGCGTTCCTCTCCGATGCCAACTCGTCCCTCTGCAGGGAACGCATCACGTCGATGATGCGCTCGTAGATATGCGTCAATTCGATGTCCGGCAGCGGACCTTTGTTGGCCGCGCGCACATTCGCGTAGATCACCTTTTCGCGAGCCGGCTCATATACCGGCAACTGCGTTGCAGCTTTCAGGTGACCGATCTGCTTGGCGGCCCGTGCCCGTTCGCTCAGCAACTCAACGAGCTTGCGGTCCAGAACATCGATTTCGTCTCGCAATTCTTCCAGCGTCATTCCATCCTCGTGTTGCGCTCCTGCTTGTCAGAGTCCAGCCCGTCTTTCCATGAAAACCCGGTGCATGGATTCTGCATAGGAGCAAGAGTTGAAATCCATTCTTGCGGCGCATAGGCCGCCTGCGGGATGTTTTATCGGGCCAGCGCCGCCTCGGGCAGGTGCAGGCCCTTGATAAATCGAGCCACTGCGCCCGGCGCTGTCTCGGGACCGAACTCGGCAGTTGCCCGTTCAATCAACTCCACGATCGCGCTGCCGATCACCGCGGCATCCGCAAACTGGCCCACCTGGGCCACGTGTTCGCTGTTCGAGATGCCGAACCCCACGGCTACCGGCAGCCCCGTCCATCGCCGAATCCTCGCGACCAATGACGCGGCGTCTGAAGTCAAACTCTGCTGTGTGCCGGTAATGCCAACCCTCGAGATCGCGTAAACAAATCCCTTCGAGTGCGTCGCGATGGCCTCAAGCCTCTCGTCGGGGCTGGTGGGCGCGGCCAGGAAAATCGGCGCCAGCTTCACGCGGGCCATCTCCGCCAAATACTCGCCAGCCTCTTCCACAATCAAGTCGGTCACCAGCACGCCATCCACGCCGGCCGCCGCTGCTTCATCGGCAAACTTCCGCATCCCGTAGCGCAAAATCGGATTCAGATAGCTGAAGATGACTAGGCCCGCCACGGGCCGCGCCGCGCGAATCTCCCTGGCTAGTTGAAGCACATCGGCAAGCCGCGTTCCCCTAGCAACCGCGCGCTCGCTGGCCCGCTGAATCACCGGCCCGTCTGCGAGGGGATCGCTGAACGGCACACCCAGCTCGATCACGTCCGCACCCGCGTCGATGGCCTCAAGCGCAATCGCCTGCGTGACCTCAAGGCTAGGGTCACCGGCCGTCAGGTAAACGACCAGCCCGGGTTTGTGCTCAAACAGAATCGCCATTGCTGTGCCGGATGCCCCAAGCCTCGATTCTGAGACCTGGAAATGATCAAGTTTCCGAAGACTTCTAAAGCTTCAACTCGCGCGCCAGAATACCCATATCCTTGTCGCCGCGTCCAGAAAGATTCACCACCAGTATGTCACGCGCCGCCAGCGTCGGAGCAAGCCGTAGCGCCTCGGCCACAGCGTGCGCGCTTTCAAGCGCCGGCAATATCCCTTCCGTTCGCGCCAGCCTCACCACCGCATTGAGCGCCGCCGCATCGTCCTGCCGCGTGTACTCCGCGCGCCCCGAGTCGTGCAGCGCCGCGTGCTCCGGCCCAATCGACGCATAGTCCAGCCCGGCTGAAACCGAATGCGTCAGCGCAATCTGTCCATTCTCATCCTGCAGCACGTACGAAAACGTCCCCTGCAACACGCCCGGCGCGCCGCCCGAGAATCGCGCTGCGTGATCGCCCAGCGCCGTCCCGCGCCCTCCGGCCTCGACGCCAATCAGCCTGACTTGTTTGTCCGGTATGAACTCGTAGAACGCGCCTATCGCATTCGAACCGCCGCCCACGCACGCAATCACCGCCGTAGGCAGCCGGCCTTCCTTTTCCAGGATCTGCTCCTTCATCTCGCGGCTAATGCAGCGATGAAAGTCCCTCACCATGGTCGGATAAGGATGCGCCCCCAGCGCGCTGCCAAGCAGATAGTACGTGGTGCGCACGTTCGTCACCCAGTCCCGCATAGCCTCGCTGATGGCGTCCTTCAGCGTCTTCGATCCCGCGCTGACCCCGCGGACTTCCGCGCCCAGCAGCCGCATCCGAAGCACGTTCAGCTCCTGCCGCTCCATGTCCACATCGCCCATGTAGACCACGCATTCCAGGCCCAGCAGCGCGCACACCGTCGCCGTGGCCACTCCATGCTGCCCGGCGCCGGTCTCCGCGATCACGCGTTGCTTTCCCATGCGCTTGGCCAGCAGCCCCTGTCCCAGCGCGTTGTTGATCTTGTGCGCTCCGGTGTGCAGCAGGTCTTCGCGCTTCAGGTAGATCTTCGCCCCGCCCAGTTGCTCCGTCAGCCGCTTGCAAAAGTAGAGCGGAGTAGGCCGCCCCGCATAGTCCTTGAGCAGACCCGCCAGCTCCGCCTGAAAAGCCGCGTCGTTTTTTGCGAGGTCGTACTCATGCTCCAGCTCGACGAGCGCCGCCATCAGCGTCTCCGGCACATACCGCCCGCCATAAACGCCAAACCGCCCCGGCCGCGACTCCGAAGGTACCGCTGGAAGAATCACCGATGCCATTTGGGGCCTCCTGCGCGCTTACACAAAAACGTTGGAACTCTCCAGTGTACAAGGCGAGATGCTGCGATTCGCATGCATCGGATGGAAGAGCTTAAACAGGATCGACCTTACGCTGGCCTTTCATGATCGTGGCGAAAAGAAGCTGCGGACCTGCGAGGTTCCGGCGGTCAGCTGCCCAAGAGCTTCTCTTGGAACCATGTCAACGGGCGCTCAAAGAACCCGAGGAGCATAGGAACCGTCAACTGAATAAGTACGCCTTTATCGGAAGGGTGCGCAGATGAGTTGCCGAGAATCTCTGAAAAGGACGGCTCCATATGTGGAAGGGATTGAATTCCCCAAACAAACAGGCCGCACCCAATCAAACTTGCCGATATTCCTACGCCAAGCCGACAAAGAATCGTGCGGGCGTAGGCTTCGAGTTCGCCCGAGGGGCGCACCTCAAGTACCGGCATCTTGATAAGGACGCTGAAGCTGCTACCTGCAATGCCGGCGAACAATAAACCAACAACGCTCCAAACCTGGTAGTGAAGCAATAGAAAGGCGAGAAAGATACTGGCAACTGCAGCACGGAAAAGATAAATTGCATACCTCTTCATTGTCTCTTCGTATTCGGTCGTGTATCCGGACCAAGAGTTCTTCTCGTCATATATCTTGCGTAGGGCACTCCGTGCAGGTCGTGGATCTATTCCCGTTTCTCTCAATTTGTCCACAAGAAGGTCGCGCAGCTTTGAAGTGACCGCCTTGGGGACATTCCACTCTTCCATATGATCGATGCAAAGCCTGCCCTCATCTGATATCTCATTAGAGGGGCAAATATAGGCCCTGAGCTCGCCCTTCTCAACAGCGGCGTCGGAGAGATTCCTCAGAGCCTCGACCTGGGACCGGACGAGGACATCATTCCGATATTCAAACCCGCTTACCTCCTGCTCTATTGCGTCCAAGCGAGAGAGCACATCTCGGGAGATGTTGTCGCAGTAGCGGATGGCCTCGTTTGCGGCGTCGAGATCTTTGCTTTCGCTCGAAGCTGGCTCGCCGTCCACGGCCTTGAAGCGTTGCATCATTACCTCAAAAATGCACCTTTCATCACGGACCGTCGACAATGTCTCAAGCTTCTCTTTCTCGAACTCCTCTCGGTCTTTGTTTTCCCTGTTCGGCCAAATGTGAATCATTTTCCTTACTACCTCTGATGTGTCTTCAGCATAGTCCCTAATCCCCTGGGCCGTGTGCCCCACATCTCGCTTCTGAGAAGTGGGATCGCAAGCCTCCGAATCAAATACTCTTCGCCCGACGTGTTGCTTTCTCAGCAAGCCGAGAAGGGATGAGCACCACCGGCTCCTGGTCCGGGAAGGTCGCAATCATGGTCAGTTGGCCGCCCATCGCCGCCACGGTGCGCGCCATCGTAGACAGGCGCGGGTCCTTGCGCTTCTCCAGCCGCGAAATCTGCATCTGGCCGATTCCCAGGGCCTCCGCAACCGTTGCCTGGCTGATCTTGCGCCCCTTGCGCAGTTCAGCCAAGGTCATGCGCCGCCTCACCTTGGCCACCAACTCAGCGCCCCTTTTCGCAATGGCTTTTTGCTCATCCAAGGGCAAGGCAGCAATCACTTCTTCAACCGGAACGGGTCTGTACATTCAATGATTATGCCACATAGGGCATTATGCGCAATAGGGCATGGATCTATTTGGTAAAAGTACTCAGATTATCTTGAAGATAGTTGAAGTTCGCGAACCGCCGCCCGCGCCCGCGCAACAAACTCCCGCAACTTGACCGGATCCTTGCGCCCAGGCTCAGCTTCCACGCCCGTAACCACATCCACTCCCGATGGCCGCAGCGTGGCGATCGCCTCAGCCACATTCGCCGGATTCAGTCCACCCGCCACAATGCGTTGGCACGCTTTTGCATCCTGGGAAAAGATGGTCCGAGCCGCGGCCCAGTCGAAGGTCACTCCCGTGCCGCCAACTGCCGTAACCGTGCGTGAGTCCACAAGCACCGCGTCAACATGCGGGTCGCGGTCATGCTGCGCAATCTCGACAATCGTTCTTTCCGGCGCATCGGCGTCAAAATGCACGACGCGCAGAATTCTCAGATCGGATCCCAGTCGCGCATGAAGCTTTGCGGGCATCTCCGGCCGTGCCGCCGAATGCAATTGCACGCCCGTCAGCCCGCACACCCTCACCGCCTCGTAGATCTCGTCCAGCGGAGCATCCACAAAAACGCCGATCTTCTCCACCGGCGAGGCCAGATGCATCAAAATGGCAGCCACCTCCGAGACCGTAACCTGCCGCGGACTCGGCGCAAACACAAATCCCACCGCATCGGCGCCGGCCAACACGGCCAGCCGTGTATCCTCGAGCGAGGTGTTGCCGCAGATTTTGATCCAAATGCTCATGATGTCGCTGCAACTCCAGCCAGCAACTCCGTCAGCGCCACGCCGGGATCCGCCTGCCGCATCAGGCTCTCGCCGATCAAGAATGCGTCAAATCCCGCCGCGCGCAGCCGGGCAATGTCCTGGGCGGTCGAAATGCCGCTCTCCGCCACTCGAACCACGCTCTCCGGTATCCGTCCCACCAACTCCAGTGCTACCTCCAGTTTGACTTCAAACGTTTTCAAATCGCGATTGTTCACCCCGATCGCATCCGCGCCGCTTTCACCCAGCGTTTCCAGCACCCGGCGGAGCTCTTCAGCCGTATGCGCCTCGACCAGCACATCCAGCTCAAGCCCCCGTGCCTCGCGCGCCAGACACTCCAATTCAGCATCGCTCAGCGCAGCGGCAATCAGCAGGATCGCATCCGCCCGGTGTGCGCGAGCCTCCACCATCTGGTACGCGTCCACCATGAAATCCTTGCGCAGGCAGGGAAGAGAAACCGCCGCTGAGGCCAATTCCAAATTGCGCATGCTGCCTTGAAAAAACAGTTCATCGGTGAGCACCGAAAGCGCCGCCGCGCCGCCCGCCTGGTACCGCCCGGCCAGCCAGGCTGCGTCAAAGTCCTCGCGAATTAGCCCTTTCGAGGGCGAAGCCTTCTTGATCTCCGCAATTACCGCCGGCCCCACCGCCGACTGCCGCCGCAAAGCCGCTGCCCATCCGCGCGGCCGATGCGTTGCCGCCCGCCGCTCCAGTTCGGCCAAGCTCACACGCGCCTTCGCCGCATCCACCGCGATTCTTGTCTTGGCCAGGATCTTGTCAAGGTGCGTAGCCATACTGTTGCTAGAGTATCAAGCGAACCGCCGCTTGAGCCTTGAGCGATTCGCCCGGCAACACCTGGACCACTGTTGATTCTACTGGTATCACAAACTAGAGCCCGTTAAAGCTATCATCTGGTTCGCTGACCACTAATGACGCGACTTGTCATGTTTTGGCGGGAGGATAACTTCCTCTTTCGGGCTAACATTCCTCAGCGGATGAAACTCTACCAGGACTTGCTCGACAGCATGGTAGCATCAGGCTTCCGGAGGCCGACTCGATGCGTGTTCTGTTTCTCAATCCACCGTTTCATCCGCGCTATTCGCGTGAACAGCGCAGTCCAGCGGTTACCAAGAGCGGAACGCTCTACTACCCCAAGTGGCTTGCAACCGCGGCCGGTGTTGCCATTAAGAATGGCCACGAAGTCGACTTAGTCGATGCACCCGCGGCGAATTACTCGGTGCAGGCGGTCATCGATCGCATCGAAGCCAAGAGCATTGAGGCGGTAGTCTGCGACACGTCCACGCCCAGCATTCTCAACGACGTCAGCGTGGTTGAGCGAATGGTCGCCGCCAAGCCATCCCTGCATGTGCTGCTGGTGGGCCGTCACGTCTCGTCGCTTCCCAAAGAGACGCTGGCCATGTCGAGCTCGTTCCAGGCCGTCGCCGTTCGCGAGTACGAATACACGGTGCGCGACTGGCTTGCGGCAAAAGCCTGCGGCGCGGACCTCTCCGCCGTCGATGGATTGGTGTGGCGCCGCGCTACGGGTGAGATCGTCACCAACCGGCAACGCGCCGCCATTGAAAACCTCGACGAGCTGCCCTTCGTCACCGAGGTCTACAAGCGTTTTCTGCATACGCCGGACTATTTCTATGGACACTCGCTGTGGCCGCTGGTGGTCTTCGATACCAGCCGCGGTTGCCCCTATCACTGCTCGTTCTGCGTTTATCCGCAGACCTTCAGCGGACACGTCATGCGCTTCCGGTCGGTGGCCAACGTGGCCGACGAGTTCGATTTCGTGGCCCGCGAAATGCCTGAAATCAAAACCGTCATGCTCGAAGACGACACCTTTATTGTGAGCAAGCCGCGCACTCTTGAGTTAGCCAACGAACTGATCCGCCGCGGCAATAAGCTTCCCTTCGACGCCAACTGCCGCGCCGATATCGGCTCTGAATCCGAGCTGCTCACAACGCTGCACAAAGCCGGCGCCCGCCTGTTCTGTGTCGGCTTCGAGAGCGGCGATGTCGAAGTCATCAACGGGATGCACAAGAACAACGACGATCGCCGCGACGCCAAATACCACGAAGAGGCGCATAGCTTTGTCCGCCGCTGCCACGACTCCGGCATCATGGTGCACGGCTGCTTCATGGTCGGCAACCTCAACGAAACCCCCGCCAGCATGGAGAAGACGCTGCGCTTTGCCAAGAAGCTCCGGCCCGATACAGCGCAATTCTTTCCCATCATGGTTTATCCGGGGACGGTCGCTTATCGGGAAGCCAAGAAGCGGAACTACATTCAGATCGAGGATTGGGGCGCGTGGCTGACCAAGGATGGCCTTCACAACAGCGTCGTGACTTTGCCGAATATTACGCACGATCAGTTAGTGGGGTTCTGCGATCGCGCCCGGCGGAGTTTCTATCTCGCTCCTTCTTACCTGATGTACAAGCTGAAGCAGTCGATCAAAGATCGCCGCGAACTGCAGCGCAATTTGAAAGGTTTTGTAACTCTGTCGAAGTATCTTCTGCGCGGCAGCCGCCACAGTAAGACTGCGGCCCCCGCCAAAGCGCAGAGCGCAACGGCCTGACAGATCGATGCACAACTTCCGAAGGGGAACTTCATAAAAGCCGCTTCCATCTCGATCGTCATTCCGACATTCAATGGCAGTTCGCGCATTGGAAACTGTCTGGATGCGCTTCTGAACCAGGTTGCCGGGAGGAATGTCGAGATCCTGGTGGTCGACGACGGCTCAACCGACAACACTGCCAGCGTGGTCGGCAGATATTCCAAGGTTCGTCTTCTCTCCCAGGCAAACGCCGGGCCCGCGACGGCGCGCAACCGCGGGGCGATCGAAGCCAGGGGAGCGATCGTCCTGTTTACCGACGATGACTGCGTGCCCATGCCCTATTGGCTGGATGCGATGCTTGAGCCGTTCAACGATCCCGCGGTCGTTGCCGCCAAGGGCATTTATCGCACCCGCCAAAAGCGTCTCATGGCTCGCTTTGTGCAGATCGAGTACGAAGACCGCTACCGTCTGATGGCGAGCCTAGACAGCATCGATTTTGTCGACACCTACTCCGCCGCGTTTCGCCGCGACCGTTTTCTCGAAATGTGCGGGTACGACGACTCGTTCCCGGTTGCTTGCGCCGAAGACATTGAGCTTTCTTACCGAATGTCGGCGCGCGGCTGGAAGATGAAATTTGCCCCCGCTGCCGTCGTCTGCCACACACACCCCGATGGATTCTGGCGGTACCTCAAGAAGAAGTACAAGTTCGCCTTCTGGCGCGTGCTCGCGGTGCGCAAGAATCCTGCCAAGGGCTTGAAAGACAGCCACACGCCGCAGATCATGAAGCTGCAACTGCTGCTGGCGCCGGCTCTACTGCTCGCCATTGCATTCGACAACACGGTGCGGTCTTCGCTGCCTGCGCCGGCGCCTCCCGCGTCGGCAATTGTCCTGGCCATCTTCTTCTTGAGTACCCTGCCATTTGCCCTGCGCGCGGCCGCGAAAGACCCGATCGTTGGCATTCTTTCTCCGGCGTTGCTTGCCGCCAGAGCCTGTGCGCAGTTTATGGGGGTAGCCGCGGGACTGATCTATGCCCGCCAGAGACCGTCCCAGGTTCCCACAGGTTCGCCCGCGTGAAGCTGGCGCGCTCCAGGGGAATTCAGTTTTCACCGCTCCAGCCTTGCGCGATGCACATTTTCGATCGTGGGTTGCCTCATCGGCCAGCGTTACGCAGCGGCGCCCGCTTCGCATACAATGATTGCGGATCGCATCCGGCACGCGTGTAAGTTTCAAGCCATTTCTTTTGAAGGTCCGCTCCCGCATCGCGAGTGGGCGAGCGAAACTTACTCTGAAACTGCAGCGTCCACTTAAACGTAGACGGGCAGTATCAACCCTGTCCGGCGGAACCGCATTTGGCCCTTTTGGGCGCATAGACCATTGAATACGACGGGAAACGAAATCATGTCCACAGAAGGCCTTCCAGAGTCCCAGCTGCCCGCAGTCAGCGATTCTCAACGCCCACCTGCCCGCCACAGCGTATTGCTCCGCATCGTGGCGCTGATCGTGGTGGTCTGCGTGGTTGTTGTGGCGTGGCGGATCTACCAGAACCAGAAGCAGGCCGCGGCAAGCAGCGTCAGTCAGGCCGCGGCGTTGATGAGCCGGCCGGTTCCGGTGCAGGTGACCCCCGTTCAGCAGCAGCCCATGCCGATCTTTCTCACCGCCCTGGGCACGGTCACGCCGTACATGAGCGTCACGGTGAAAGCGCGGGTCAATGGCGAGTTGTTGCCGGTAAAGTTCACCGAGGGCCAGCAGGTGAAGCAGGGCCAGACCATCATGGTCATCGACCCCAGGCCTTACCAGGCCGCTCTGGACCAGGCCAAGGGCGCTTTGGCGCACGATGAAGCCCTGCTCAAGGATGCCCAGGCGCAATATGCCCGTTACAAAGCGCTCTACGATGCCGGTGTCACCTCCAAAGAGACGCTGGACAGCGATGCGGCCACCCAAGGCCAGTACCTGGGCGCCATCCAGTCTGATAAGGCAGCCATCGAGACCGCCCAGTTGCAGCTCGATTGGTGTCAGATCCATTCGCCGATCAATGGCCGCATCGGCCTGCGCCTGGTCGACCCCGGCAACATCATCACCGCCAACACCACCAATTTGGTCATCATCAACCAGTTCCAGCCCATCTCCGTCTACTTCACTCTGCCTGAGAATCTGCTTCCCGAGGTGCTGCAAAGGTTGCGCGCGGAAAGACGCCTACCCGTCGATGCCTACGACCGCGACGACGTAAAGAAGATCGGCAGCGGCCTGTTGCTCACCGCCGACAACCAGATCGACACCACCACGGGAACCGACAAGCTCAAGGCGGTCTTCGACAACAGCGACGAGTCGTTGTTTCCCAACCAGTTTGTCAACATCCACCTAGTGCTTGAAAACCGGACCGACGCGCTGGTGGTGCCTTCCGCGGCCATCCAGTCCGGCGTGCAGGGGTCGTATGTCTGGGTCGTCGATAATACGGATGACAAAGGTGCTGGGGTTGCCAGGATTCAGCCTGTAAAAGTGGCCTTGGCCGAGGGGCAGCTAACCATTGTGGATAGCGGCCTGCAAAAGGGACAGAACGTAGTGATCGATGGCGCGGACCGGCTCCGCGACAAGCAGCCAGTGATCGCGAGCACCGCACATCCTCGCAGCGGACAGACCGGCAGCGGCCAGGGCGCCAGCGGTCAAGGCCCTAGCGGCAAGGGCTCAGCCCAGGCATCGGGCCACGGGCCATTCGGCGGCAAGGCCGGCAATCAGCCCAGCGGCAAGCATGACAAGAGGGGACAGCAGTGAGCCTCAGTCCTTCCCGGCCTTTTATTCTGCGCCCGGTGGCCACATCGCTGCTCATGGCAGCGATCCTGCTCGCCGGTTTCGTGGGCTACCAGGAGCTGCCGGTCTCTGCCCTTCCCGAGGTGGATTACCCGATCATCCAGGTGCTTACCTTCTACCCCGGCGGCGGACCGGAGGTGATGGCCTCCTCGGTTACCGCGCCTCTGGAGCGGCAGTTTGGACAGATGCCGGGCCTCAAGCAAATGACCTCGGTCAGCAGCGGCGGCGGCTCGGTGATCACGCTCGAATTCAATCTTGACGAGAACATCGACGTGGCCGAGCAGGAGGTCCAGGCCGCTATCAACGCGGGCAACAGCTTCCTTCCAGCCGATCTGCCCAATCCGCCCATCTACAGCAAGGTCAACCCCGCCGACGCGCCCATCATGACCCTGGCGCTCTACTCAAACTCGTTGCCGCTGGACAAAATCGAAGACGCAGCCGATACCAACCTGGCGCAGAAGATTTCCCAGGTGACCGGCGTGGGCATGGTCTCCATCGCTGGAGGGCAAAAGCCATCCGTGCGCATTCAGGCCAACCCAGCCCAGTTGGCGGCCTACAACCTGAGCCTTGAGGACCTGCGCACCGCCGTCGCTGCCTCCAACGTCGACCAGGCCAAGGGCACGCTCAACGGCAATCGCCAGTCTTACACCATCGGCGCCAACGACCAGCTTCTCTCCAGCGCCGACTACAGGCCGGTGATCGTCGCCTATCGCAACGGAGCCGCGGTTCGCGCCTCCGACGTGGCTACCATCGTCGACGCCGCCGAGAACTCCCAGCAGGCCGCGTGGATGGATCGCCAGCCTGCGGTGATCGTCAATATCCAGCGCCAGCCGGGCGCCAACATCATCGCCGTTGTCGACCGCATCCAGAAGCTGCTGCCGCAGTTGCAGACCAGCCTACCGGCCACCGTTCAGGTTCGTGTTCTCACTGACCGCACAACCACCATTCGCGCCTCGGTGAGGGATGTCGAGTTCGAGCTCATGCTCACAATTGCGCTGGTGGTCATGGTCATCTTTCTCTTCCTGCGCAACCTTGCGGCCACCATCATTCCCTCGGTCGCGGTGCCGCTCTCGATCGTGGGCACATTCGGCGTGATGTACCTGCTCGGCTACTCGCTGAACAACCTCACCCTGATGGCGCTGACCATTTCCACCGGCTTCGTGGTCGACGACGCCATCGTGATGATCGAGAACATCTCGCGCTTCATCGAAGAAGGCATGAGCCCCATGCACGCCGCGCTCAAGGGCAGCGAGCAGATCGGCTTCACCATCATGTCGCTGACCGTCTCGCTCATCGCGGTGCTCATTCCGCTGCTGTTCATGAGCGATGTTGTAGGCCGGCTCTTCCGTGAGTTTGCCATCACGCTCGCCGTCACCATCCTGGTCTCCGCGTTCGTCTCGCTCACCCTCACGCCCATGATGTGCTCGCGCATCCTCCAGGACAAGAAGACGGCGCGCCAGACCCGCTTCTACTATTGGTCCGAGAAAGTTTTCAATGCGGTGATCGCCTGGTATGGGCGCACCTTGCAGGTGATTCTGCGCCATCGCTTCACCACCCTCATGGTCACCATTTCGACCTTCGTGGCCACCATCCTTCTGTTTATCGTGGTCCCCAAAGGATTCTTCCCGGTTCAGGACACGGGCGTGATCCTGGGCATCTCCGAGGCGCCGCAGACCGTCAGCTTCACCAGCATGGCCGAGCGGCAGCAGAAGCTTGTCGATATTCTGCTCCAGGATCCGGCCGTCGATAACATCTCATCCTTCATCGGTGTGGACGGAACCAACACCACGCTGAACTCAGGCCGTATCCAGATCAACCTCAAGCCGCTCGACGTTCGCAAAATCTCCGCTACCGATGTCATTCGCCGCTTGCAGCCGAATGTTTCCAACATTGAAGGAATCCAGCTCTTCCTCCAGCCGCTGCAGGACCTGACGGTAGAAGATCGTGTCAGCCGCACCCAGTTTCAATACTCCCTCGAAGATCCGGATCAAGTCGAGTTGGCTACTTACACGCACAAGATGGTGGACGCACTCAGTAACGAAAAAGTGGTCACCGACGTGGCCAGCGATCTGCAAGACCAGGGCCTGGGCGCGAAATTGGTGATCGATCGCGACACCGCCGCCCGGCTGGGCATCGCCATGGCCGACGTGGACAATACCCTTTACGACGCTTTCGGCCAGCGCCAGGTCTCTACCATGTTCACGCAGCTCAACCAGTACCACGTGGTCATGGAAGTTGGGCAGAGTTTCCAGACCGATCCCACCACGCTCAACAACCTTTACGTAAAATCCGGCAACGGCGCCCAAGTCCCGCTCGGCATGGTTGCCCATTGGGAGCAGTCAACCGCGCAACTGGCGATCGGCCACCAGGGCCAGTTCCCGTCTACGGTGGTCAGTTTCAACCTGGCGCCGGGCAAGGCGCTGGGCGATGCCGTCAACGCGGTGAACCGCATCGAGAAGGACATCCATATGCCGGTGGCCATCAATGCCAGCTTCCAGGGCACGGCCGCCGCCTTTCAGACCTCGCTGGCCAACGAGCCCCTCCTGATTCTGGCCGCGCTGGTCACTGTCTACATCGTGCTGGGCGTGCTTTATGAGAGTTACATCCACCCCATCACCATCATTTCTTCTCTGCCCTCGGCCGGCGTCGGCGCACTGCTTGCCCTGCTCATCACGCGTGTTGAATTCAGCGTCATTGCGCTCATCGGCATCATCCTGCTCATCGGCATCGTGCAGAAGAACGCAATCATGATGATCGACTTTGCTCTGCAGGCCGAGCGGCTCGAAGGCAAGTCCGCCGAGGCTGCGATTTTCCAGGCTTGCCAACTGCGTTTCAGGCCCATTCTGATGACCACCATGGCCGCCATGCTCGGCGGGTTGCCGCTGGCTCTGGGCGGCGGCGTGGGCGCGGAGTTGCGCATGCCGCTCGGTATCACCATCGTCGGCGGATTGATCCTGTCTCAGTTGCTTACTCTCTACACCGTTCCCGTCACCTATCTCTACTTCGACAAGCTGGCCCAGAAGTTGAAGCCGCGAGAGCTTGAAATCAGGGATCAGGAATCAGGGATCAGGGACCAGGTTCCCGAGTCTGGCCTCTAGCACGTATCCGGGTGCCCCACCCTCGCCGCGTTCTTGTTTTTGCGGCTAGGGTGGGAATCATCGAACCTCAACCGATTCTGTTCATCAGGTTCCACAATCGATGCATCTTTCCGCACCTTTTATTCAGCGCCCGGTAGCCACCTCGCTGCTCAGCCTGGCTCTCCTGATGGCTGGGTCGGTAGCCTACTCCCTTCTGCCCGTGGCCTCGTTGCCGGATGTTGACTTCCCCGTCATTGGAGCCAGCGCGGGACTGCCCGGCGCCAGCCCTGAGACCATGGCCTCCTCGGTCGCCACGCCGCTCGAGCGGCAGTTTGGACGCATTGCCGGCGTCAATCAGATGACCTCGTCCAGTTCGCTGGGCTCGGCTTCCGTCACCCTGCAATTCGACATCAACCGCAACATCGACGCCGCTGCCCGCGACGTCCAGGCCGCCATCAACGCGGCGCGCAGCCAGTTGCCCTCTTACCTGCCCCAGAATCCCAACTACCGCAAGGCCAACCCCGCCGAAGCGCCGATCCTGATTCTTACCCTGACGTCGGATCTCGTGCCTAAAAGACAGATCTACGACATGGCCAACTCCATCCTGGCGCAGAAGATATCGCAGATCAAGGGTGTCGGCCAGACCTTTGTCGGCGGCAGCTCCAGCCCCGCCGTGCGCGTGGAACTCAATCCCATGCAGTTGGGCAGCAACGGCGTGGGGCTCGAGGCGGTACGCGCTGCGTTAGCCAACGCCAACGCCAACCGCCCCAAGGGCGCTTTTCAAGACGCCGATCACCGCTGGCAAATCAGCGACAACGACCAGATCTTCCATGCCAGCGACTACGCGCCTATCATCGCCGGCTACAACAAGCAGACCGGCGCTCCGGTCCGCATCGCCGACCTGGGCACGGTTTCAGACAGCGTCTCCGATATTCGCACTGGCGGCGTCTCGGGCATCAACGAGCCAGGCAAGCCGCCCACCCAGCTCAAAGACGCCATCCTCATCGTCATTTTCAAAATTCCCGGCGCCAACGTGATCGACACCGTGGACAACGTGATGAGGGAACTGCCGCGCCTGCAGGCCGCCATTCCGCCCACTATCAAGATCGACGTCGCCGTCGACCGCACCACCACCATTCGCTCCAGCGTTCGCGACGTTGAGATTTCGCTCATCATCAGCGTGGTGCTCGTGGTGCTGGTCGTCTTCGCCTTCCTGCGCGAGATCTGGGCCACCATCATCCCTTCCATCGCCGTTCCCCTCTCGCTGGTGGGTACATTCGGCGTCATGTGGCTGCTCGGTTACACCATCGACAACCTCTCGCTGATGGCGCTGACCATCGCAACCGGCTTTGTGGTTGACGATGCCATCGTGGTCATCGAGAACATCACGCGCTATCTCGAGATGGGCTTCAGCCCTTACGAAGCGGCCATGAAGGGGTCCAAGGAGATCGGCTTCACCGTGCTTTCGATGAGCATGTCGTTGATCGCCGTTTTCACGCCCATCCTGCTGATGGGCGGCATCGTAGGCAAGCTCTTCCGCGAGTTCGCCGTCACGCTTTCGGTCGCCATCGCGGTCTCGCTGCTGGTCTCGCTTACTACCACGCCCATGCTCTGTGCGCGATTCCTCAAGTCGCGCGACGAGAGCCGCCACGGACGCATCTACCGCGCCAGCGAGGGGATCTTCCTGTGGCTTCACTACGAATACAACTCGGCGCTGCGCTGGGTGTTGCGCCATCAAGTGCTCATGCTCTGCGTCACCATCGGCACCATGATGCTGAACGTGTACCTGTACATGATTGTGCCCAAGGGCTTCTTCCCTCAGCAGGATACGGGACGCCTCGGCGGCCGGACCATGGCCGCGCAGGACATCAGCTTCCCCGCCATGCAAGCCAAGCAGAACGAGCTGGCGCAGATGGTCCTCGACGACCCGGCCATTCTGTCCGTCACGGCCTTTGTCGGCGGCGGCGGCCCCGGCGGCGGCAGCTCGAATATAGGCAACATGTTCGTCGCCCTCAAGCCGCTTAACCAGCGTCCCGGACGCGTGTCCGCCGACCA
>Ga0224559_1001059_pt1 | contig 15768 bp, 17 predicted proteins | sample 714S33034metaG_FD_180676 | JGI IMG/M metagenome (GOLD analysis project Ga0224559, IMG submission 180676) | Peat soil microbial communities from Stordalen Mire, Sweden - 717 S3 30-34 | ecosystem: Environmental > Terrestrial > Soil > Wetlands > Peat | place: Sweden: Norrbotten County, Stordalen... | reverse complement strand
TCTATCATTAAACCGCCCCCCATATAATTTGGTTAAATCAATTAATAATGATTTATAATAACATATTTATTATATTTTTCTATAAGAACTATGTAAAAACCAACATAACACGAAATCCGGATAATGAACAGATCAAAAGGGTTACCAATTAAACATAGTGATAATGATACAAAAATTAGATAATAATACAGGCTTATTTTATGGATAAATAAAAAATAGTATGAATAAACTATCAAAAGAAATTATTTTACTAAGAAGTACTAGGATATGAAAAGTAAAATATTAAAAAAAAGTTAAAGTCCATTAAAACACTTCATCAAATTATATTAGGTTTTATGTTAACCTTTACGGAATCTTCCAAAAAATCCCTTCTTTTTATATTCAATAATATTCTCATTTAGGTATGTTGATTGTTCATTGATGTTCTCATCCATCTTATCTATCCGCTGCATCATCTTTTCAAATGATTCTTTATAATCATCTGCATGGATTATTACAACCAGATCATCAGGTTTTAGCGTTTCCATTGATTCTATTGTTTGGATAGTATTTGAATCCTTTACTATTCCTGTGGTGGACCTTAACTCTCTTTTTTTATTGCTCATTATATTCACTATTTTATGTTTTTACAATATTAATATCCAATCTATCATTCTTTAAGGATTTTAGGATTTTCTTTTACATTTTCTAGTTATTAGAGACATGTATTAATAATAAATTTTAGTCTGATTGGAACTCATCGGGTATTTTAACATTGGCATTTCCAGCTGAACAATGAGGTATAGCAGATAATAAATTATGTATACGTTCATATGGTACCGATAAAAACATGATATCCTGATCAAAATCTTGATGGTGTCTTGCTGTCCAATCACCTGTGGATAAATTGGTACATCCAGACATTATGGTATATGATATTGCTGTGTGACAAAGTGCACCTATAAGTTGCTGTTTTGGAGCTAAACCATCCCAATATGTATCTAAAGCAATAAGTCGACATGCTTGTTCGGGATTACACTGGAATAATATCATGTCCGGACGCATCTCAGCCTTACCTAATGGACATATGAGAATTTTATCAGATAATCCTGTAGGCGGTTCAACAGTTAACTTTTGCATTCTTTCAAATGTAACTATTGTTCCTGTGAGTTTCTCACCCTTGGTAAGAAATTTTTGTAAGCCTCTTTTTTGTTGTCTCGTAGTTACCTCTGTAAATCCACAGTATTTACTTCCACCAGGACATGTTGAAACAGCCTCATCAATCACAAAACTGTCACCCTTTGCAGCTAGCTTCAAAGCTTTACAGATAGATGTTTTCTCATATTTTCCCATAGTTATTTCATCATTAGTAAATGTAATTGCTAATGGCTCGTATTTTAATCCGAAAGTCGTTTTAAAAATTTCTGATTCTTTCTCAAAGTCCATATTTACCACGTTCCCACAAAAACTTGTTATAATTATTTAAGTCAATATTATTTAGGTTATTTTTTGGTTTAAACTTGACTAATAATTTGTTATTTTGAATTTTTTTTAAATGGAAATACCTTCCAGAAAATATTAATATTGTTCATTAGAAATATTTTTTTTAATTACCATATGCATCGATTAAAGTTTTTATGTCAATTCTTTTCATTTTTAGCATTGCTTCTGTTACCCTCTCCACCTTCTCAAGATCGGTGTTTTTTAACATTTCAACAAGCAGAGTGGGAATAATTTGCCATGAAACACCATATTTATCTTAAAACCATCCCCACATTTGTTCTTCACCAGCTTCAGTAAGCTTATCACAATAATAATCTACTTCATCCTGTGATATACATTTCACATAGAATGATATGGCTTCTGTGAACTTGTACATTGGACCACCATTTAAAGCATTAAATTCCTGACCTTCAAGCTCAAAATTAACTGTCATCACGCTACCATTAGGTCCAGGTCCATCATCACCATAATATGTAATATTTTTAATACTGGAATTCTTAAAGATTTTAATATAGTAGTTCACCTCCTCTTCGGCTTGATTTTCAAACCATAAAAAGGGGATTATTTTTCGGTCAACACATACTATAAAATATTTCTCCCTAAAAATTAGTTTTTAAATTTTATTATTATGTATATTAGGTTTCAAAACTAAATATTTTTTTTCCAGTATAGATTATTATTATTTTTTTATTAGTCTAGATTGGTAAATTAAAATTATTAACATGATATATTATCATCATATTATCCCCTAACTATAATTGATTATAGCCATTATCCTGCTAGTTATTAGATTTATTTTACAATAAAATTGATTAAATTTATATGTTTGTTGATATAGATAATAAAATATGGAATTGCGTTTTATCTCCACTTAAATCCGTTTCATTTTGTTGGTTCATCAACTGTTAGGGCAGTTAATCTAATTGTCTTCGATCACTTCAATTAATATGAATTCCATTGGGAGATAAGGGGGAAGTGTTCATATATGAAACTTAGAAAACCTTCAGATATCAATTGGGATACAAATGATATCTTAAATGAAGAAAAATTATTTAATCCCGACGATTTAGAAGAAAAACTCGAACAGATTGAAACTAAATTTAAAAAATTTAAGGGAATGATATTTTATGAAATTCAGAAAAGCTTCAGAAACCGAAATAAAATCAAAAGATCTCTTAAAAGAAGTAAGTAGATGTAAACCCAAAGAATTGGAAGGTCTACTTAGACAGATTGAAACCAAAATTGAAATATCCGGAAGGAAAGAAGGAGATCTTTTTATGGCAAAAACCATGATAACGAGTAGAATGGCATCGGTGAGAAATAAAAATGTTTAGTACACATTTTTAATCTAAAAAATTACCTTAACTTTCAACCTTTTATGCTTCTAAAGTATTAATAAGATAATTTTATTGCAGTTTACCGTTTATAAAATGTTAAATATCGTGTTTATTGTTATTTTTTTTAAAAAATAATTGGTATTGTGAAGTAGAATATTGATCCATTTCCCATATTAGATGTTGCCCAAATTTTTCCACCATGTTCTTGCACTATTCTTTGGGAAATAGCCAAACCAATTCCGGACCCATCATATTGTTGTCTTCTATGTAAACGTTGAAATATGGTGAATATCTTTTCTAGATGCTGTTTTTTTATTCCAATACCGTTATCTTCAACTGCAAAGATATACTCGTTATCTCCTTTTTTTACAGATATATGCACCCTTGGATCTTCACTGCCATGGAATTTTATTCCGTTACCTATCAGATTCTGGTATAACTGAACCATCTGATATTCATTTGCATAGATCACGGGTAATGAATCATAGGTCACCTCTGCATTATTATCATAAATTAGTGTTTTTAAGTTTGATAAAACTTGTTCTACAATTTTTTCAGTGTGCAAATATTTTAATTCACTTTCTTGTGTTCCAATTTTAGAGAATTCTAAAAGATCCGTCAGCATCATATCCAATCTTTTAGCACCTTCAACAGCATAATTGATAAAATCATGTGCATCTTCATCTAGATCATCTTCATATCTTTTCTTTAAAAGTTGCAGAAAACTTGTTATCATGCGAAGTGGTTCTCTAAGGTCATGGGAAGATACATATGCAAATTGTTCAAGGGCTTTGTTAGAAATCTCCAGATCATCGGTTAATTCTTCCAACAAAGTTTCTGTAGATTCATGATCATGTCTCTCAATATCCAACATTTCACTGATCTGAGTATTACGATCAATAAGCGCATCCTCAGCTTTTTTCTGAATTGTAATATCCTGTATAATAGAACATAAAACATTTTCATCTTCTTGTCCAATAAATCCGCTTTGAACATCCACATTACGGATTTTCCCATTAGATAGTCGATGCTTTAATATTAAACGATTTTCCTGCTTGGAACTTATCATACTCATTTCGTTTAATGTATCATTTGATACATTGATATCTCCTATTTTCATTTTAAGCATTTCATCAAGACTATAACCATAGAATTTAATTGCAGCAGGGTTTGCATCTATTATATTCCCATTAGATATGTCAACAAGGAGCATGACTGCAGGATTGTTGATAAAAATATCGCGATAACGTTCTTCACTATATTTTAAAGTTTTTTCTGTATTTTTAAGTTCTGTTATGTTTGTTACAGCTATCCTAAATTCTTTGAAATTTCCATTATTGTCTTGTATACTAATGGCTTCTAAATGTGCATAAAAAGAGCTCTTATCGTATTTAAGTAATTTAATTTCCAATGTTTGTTTATCATTAGCATTTTTCTCAATTTTTGAGAGATATTTATGGAATTGATTACGATATTCTTGAACAATATACCTAATAAAAGCAGTTTCATAAAGATCTCGTCTCCATACACCTAAAAGTGAAGCTCCAGATAAATTAACCTCTAAAATAATTCCATTCCTATCAAGTGTAAAATAGCCATCAGGAGCAAAGTTGTACAGATCGAAATATTTATGCTGAGAATCTTCCAATTTAACCTGTGATTCCCTCAGCTCTTCATTCTGGATCTCTAATTCAATTTTATGAACACGCAAATCATGTATGAGTTCATTAGTGTTAATAGATTTTTCTTTAATTTGAATTGACTGATTTTCAAGTATTTTTTCAGCTTTTTTTCGCAAATTATTGTTATTATCTTCTGATGACATTTAAACACATACATATTGAGGTTATTATAGTTTTAATATGTAATTCTTCAAATAATAAATATGCGATTTTCTAAAATAATTGTTTAGATTCAAAATAATATTTAACTTAAATTTCTATTTCAGTTCACCTTTTAACAGGTAATTTCAATATCCCCTCGTCATATTTGGGGTATAATCCTGATTTTAATACCATAAATCCACATTTTCCACATTTGAGATATTTACCCGAACTTTTATCTTCGATCATGGTTCCACTATCGTTTGTATGTACTAATTCACTCATTTTATCACCACTGGAACCTTTAGTTTCTTTAATTATCAATTATTCATTTTACATCATCTGGAATTTGGGATTTGGGATTTGTTCATAATTTAAGTTTAATATCTTCATTTTGTAATATAAAAAATAGTAATCAAAAATAGGTTAGTATTTAATTTTGTTGCTGTTAATCAAGCAAATAATCTAATATATAGCATTCTAATTCCAATTGAATGATTTAAATTAAAATAAATTGTATTTCTATTAAAAAATAGGTTCATCATGTATTGGGGACTTGTTTTTTTTATTTCCAATATATTTGTCAACATCGTTTAATCTTTGACAATAGTATTTAAAGTACCGTTATTTGCCTGCCGATCTTTTCGATGGCATTCTTTCATCTTTTTTCTTTAGAAGTTCAGTAATTATGGCGGAGTTATCTTGAAATTCTAATGACTGACCGCACTTTGGGCATGTAAAGTTGTTCTCTGTTGCTTCTTCAAATTTGTATCTGTGACTTGAATTACATACAAAGAACATATTTTCTTCCTCGTATTCAATTGATCTGTCTATTTCTTCGGAGAACTTGTCATATTTTTCATTTATTATATCAGATACTTTATCTTGATCGAATTTCCAGCTGTAAATGAACTTGTGAGTTTCAGGATCATTACTTTTTTTGTAAGTAGCTATTCCTGCATCATATAGTTTATACAATACTTTTCGTACAGTATTCAACTTTATTTCTGTTTCTTCTGCAATTTCCAAGTCATTTGTTTTACCATTTAATATACATTCAATGATAGGAAAACTACGTTCATCATCATCTGTAATATCCAATAAAATTTCTTTTACATTTGGATCGCTTAGCAAATTCTTCCCCCTAATATTTTTCATATTTTCTTATTGAAATGTAAATTCTTATAATAATGTACCCTAAATTTATTTATAATTTAATCAAACTCTATATTAAACTGTCTATTACGGTTTAATGTGTTAACATATAATTTTTAAATCAGAAAAATTTGTTGTATAGGAAATGGACTTGTCACAGAATATTTCTGAGTTCACCACCATAGAAAAAGAATTTATATATATTTAACAATTCAATATCAACATTAAGAACTTTGTTTTTTAGGTTTATTGCCAAATAATATCTCTTTTTAATTCTAAAAATTAATTTAAGTGGATTAAATTTTTTATATTTTATTATAAACAAATTTCCATCAATATAAATCGTCGCAGAAATTATCTATCAGAAAAGTTTGCATAGTCAAAATTTTAATTATTTTATATGGGAATGAAATTATGTAGATATATTTTAATGTTTTATTATTATCCACTTTAAACATTATCCACTTACAACTTGTAACATTAATATGCATCCTCTTACAAATATAGTTTGTTATTTTTTTAAAAAAATAACAAACTGATAATTTTTTTTATTTCTCAATATAAAATTGAAGATATTACATAACCTACTATATCAGTTAGTTACACATCACCAATAATCTTTTTGGAACATTAAGAGAACAAATCAATTAAAATAAATGATAATGCTTTTAAAATAGAAATATATCCTAAGTATATAGGAAATTGATATCTTAACATTTATATACGTTATGTTAACATGAACATATGATAATTCTATTTATTTTATTTAAGCATCAAAATATTGTATGATTTAGAGATTGAAATATCTATCCACATCTCTAAATGCTCTTAAACTCCAATTCTCTTTTTTTATTTTTATACCGAATATAGAGATAGATATTTCTAGATATCATGGTTGATATGCTTAATATTAAAAATAGTGATAATAGAAAGTTAGGATTCCATTGCCATTGACTGAAAGTGTTCTGACCATAAAATTTCACTAATATTACGAATATCCAGATACCTACAGAAAGAAAAGAACCTTTAGTTAACAACGAACCATCATCTGAAATTTTAATTTTTATGTTGTGTGCAATTGCTATGCCTAACATTACACCAACCAATCCCCCGGCTAATAATATTGTGTAGTTAGCATTAGCTGGTAATTCAATGCTTACAAATATATATGTCACAATTAGCATGAAAGTCATTGTGATGATTGAATACCATAATCGAAACTTACGTTCCCTAAATTGGGATAATAACATCATTATAATGAACACAACAATAATTATACTTGCTGTTCCTAGAGTAAAACCCATTATTTGCATAAATAACCTCTGAATATAAATAAAATTCTAATTTTTTTTATTAACCTATGATTAGTGTAATAGTATATTATAATTGTGATTAAAATTAAATAAAAAAAATCATGTTTCATGTGTTTATATGGTAATATTAGCTTTTTAGTCAAAATTAATCCTACATACATGACAAGGTATTTGAAGTTTATCAGATTTTTTAATTTGTTCATATTCCCATGATCCAAATATGTCCCAATTATAATGTCCATATTGTTAAATAAATTAAAGGGCAGAATGTTTAATTAAATTTTTTTGGTTACCGATACATTTATATATATAATAGTTCAATAATGAACTATTCGGAAATGAATTATTTGATAATGAATCATAAGGGGTACTGTAACATGGAACAAAAAATGAACAAAATGATGGATTCTCTTCTAGGGTATTTGCCACTATTTTATATGGAAATATTTAATTCTAAGAAATTAAGAGATGAGCTACCCCGCAATTATATGATTATAATCAATTCCAAATACTATGAAAATCAACCGATATCAGTTATGGCAGATAAATTATCCATATCAAGATCCCATATGACAGGTCACATCGATCAACTGGTTAAAGAGGGATTACTTAAAAAAATACCTGATAACAAAGATCGACGAATAATAAGAGTTACAACAACTCCCAAAGGTAGAGCTGTAAGGGATAACTATATAAAAATATTTGAAAAACATATCGAAGATAAATTAACCCTATTAAATCCTGAAGAACTTGAAGAGTTTTACATAAGCATAGATACCATACAAAATGTGGTTACAAAATTTTTATCAATAAAAAATTGAATCAGCTTAAAACAGCCCTATATTTTGATTGGAATAATGCTGGACACAACAGGTAATCTAAAAGATCAACAATACATTAAAAAAAAATGTTATCTTCACATATTAAAATTTATCAATGGAGGAGATTTAATGGAAGCACAAAAAGTATTTTATTACCTTAAATTTTTCAGTATAAGGTCACTCTTTACAGGTGATAAAACAAAACGGGAAATTCTCACAGTTATCCTAGTTTTAATCTCCATGCGTCTGGCTATATATGTTGCAATGTCTGTAACTGGATTCCATCCAATGAACTATCTAAATAAGATCTAACCCCCGTAATAGAACCCAAAAAAACTAATAAATCAGGCCAAAATATGTTTAGGTTCATTAGAACCCATCCAATTTTTTTAAATAATGCCTATTTTCATGTGAGTAATTCAATAAGAAATAAGCTATACCCTTAAAAAAATAATGAAATCTATTTTTTTATCCCATATTAGCAATTGCACCTTGTATTGCAGCTCTAAGAACCACTCCTGTGAGCGGTATCGTACTTTGTCTACCATTTATTCTGAAATTTACAACTGTGCTATTAGTACCCTTAAAATATTCAGTTTTCTGTTTATTTTCACGTTGTGATTCAATACCATCAGTATAAGCTTCAATAGCCATGATCTTCCTTAAATCTATGTTGGTAGTTCTTTTCGAACCTATGAATATCAATCTTTTAGTTGTTAAAATAAGAGATCCCCGATCAATGGCTCTTATTTCCTCATGGGACTCACTTCTTGCAGAAGCTCCCCCTAATCTAAAAGATACCCCTTTTGCAACCCTAATGGTTGGACCGCCATAAGCTGCGTGGGTTTGTCTAACAGCTCGTGGTTCTTGCAGTATGATATTGTGCATTACAATAGATAAACTTTCATTTTTCTTTAAAATAACCGGAGAAGTATTATTAGAAGTTATGGTAATTTTTCCATTTTGAAGAGAGGTTAAAAACTGATTTGCATCATTTTCTTTCTGGACGATGAGTTGATGTTTTTCTTGTTCAATCTTTTCTTGATTAATCTTTTGCTGCTCAGCATCTGAAATACCACCGTCACCAATTCTTGTCCATTCATCTTCAGTAAGGGTTTGGTGACCATATTTAATCCATAGTGGTTGGCTGGTATCACTAACTTTGGATAATTTATATTTCATTCCCTTCTTCTCAAAAACAGCGCCACAATTGTTACATTCCAAAGTATTTTTAATTCCAAATCCAAATGATCCCTTATGTACCGCAGGTATCATTTCACCAGCTTTACAGATGATACAATTATTATTGGTACTGGGAGATCCATCATTACTTTCATCAGATCCATCATTATCTTCTGATTCATTCGGGTCAATATTTGATTTTGATTCGTCTCCAGGACTGGTATTAATATCATTATCTTCAACAGGATCACTAGATTTATCTGCTTCATCAACTTTAATACTTTCTAAGAGGTTAATTCCACATTCATAACAAAATTTAGCATTCGGTGGATTTTCAGTTCCACAATTTGGACAAAACATGACTTCACATCCCAGATAATTAATTGGTAGATTATTACGAATTTCATTAATTTTATAGTTTTAATGTTTTAAGGCAATTACCACTACACCAGCTGCTATTACAGCAGTTAAGTATTGTTGAAACAAGAATCCTATGATAAGAACAAATGCAATTATAATCCACATAACTAAATTCTTGTTTCCTTCATGACCTTTGACTTTAATCTTGTTATTTAGTAAATTAATACCGCACTCATTACAAAATTTAGCATTAGCTGGATTTTCAGTTCCACAATTTGGACAAAGCATGACATCACTCCTGATGATAATGGAGGTTAATAATGTTTATTGATATCTTTCATCCCGTAAATTTTTTGGTTGTTTAGCTTCATAATCCTGATTCACATTTTCAATTTTTTGATTTAACAAATCCTCAAATTTATCAGGATTTGGAATGTTTTCTAGTATTAAACTGGTTCTATCTCGTCCACCGAATACTTCAATATCACCAGCTGAGGATATTCTCTGTGTAAATCCCTGCGATACTTGTATATCCTGAATTTTATTGAAATGCATGTAAACATTTTTTTTACTAATAACACCGCTTTTAATCATTACCCTTTTATTAGTAAGGATGTAACATGTGGATTTCCAGGATAGATATGTCCAGATTAATGATAAAAACAGAAGAATAATTAGCAGTACAAGGACATATGTTGACCATTCAACAAATGGGAGGGTCAATAATGTTGATATTTGTGTTTGTAATGCAGCCAAATACCTAATTATTGTGGTAAAGAAGTATAGTAGTAAAAATAATAATATTAATCTTAAATATGCAGACGCAACACTCTGTGAAAATCTAGGTCTTGTACTAAATAAAACCCTTTCACCGGGATGTGAATTTTTAATTGTTCGGCTCATAGAAAATTATCTCCTTCTTTAATCTAAATAATAAACTACTCTTAACTAAGTTATTTTAATGTTTTACCAATTGGATGATTAAAATTCTTTTATTCATAAAAAAAATTTCAACAAAACTCTATTAACTATTATCATTTTGAATGGTAAACTCCTATTAATTTGTTCTCATTATTTTTATCTTCTTCATTTTATTAAAATATTGATATTAAAAATATAATTACAAATAATTCATAGAAGAGTGTTTTTACCTTGTTAAAGAATCAAATTAATTTATTTTTACCATTTATATAAAAAAAAGTTTGATAATTAGTTAAATTAAGACATATTTAAAAAAAAATAGCATTACAATACTCGATTTTAATTTTTTATGAAAGTTTAGTTTCAGTTAGATATTTACGGTTTTAAATCATAAAAACCCAATATAAAGGGTATATAGAAGTTTTTGTTAATCATTTTCCTTTGAATATTCCTTATAATGATAACTTTCTAGTAACCTAAGATTTATTAACCTGTTTTTTCCACTTTTATATATTATTTCCAATAATTGATCAGACCCTCTATGTAATAACATGGAGTCTATCATGGTTTCTTCAGGGTCATCTTTTGAGAAAAATCCACCATAAGAATCATGGAATTCTTTATCCTCTTGACCAATAATGTACGAAATATCTTTATCTGCGAATATTCTAAATAATTCAAGTTTTATTGCCATTTAATATCCTCCATGATTTCTTTTAGTTATTATATGAGTTAAGTTTTTTTATATTTTATGCTATTTATAACATCAATTATCATATTCACAATATATGATACATTACTTCATTATAAATAACTTTTCTGTGAAATTTATCACAAGAATTATTAAGAATATTATATGATTGTGAAGTAAATTGATAATAGGAATATGTTATATGTTATATTATTCCTAGAATTCAATGTTTTGCTACATAAAAACAGCCGAAAAATTGAATGCTTTCACAAATTTTTTTTAAAAATAGATAATATTCCCCCCCCATTTGTGGATATTTTTTGAGAGTTTGACTTTGTTTTTCACCATTTGCTCATGTGATTTAGATTTTATGACATATTTTCATAATCCATAGATCTAGCATGAAGGAGGTGAAAAGATTAGAAAACAAACAATTACACAAAAAAACAATAATAAATCAGTTATAGATAATAAAGCTAAGGTTATGGCACCATTACTTATTTTAACCTTTGTTTTAATATTATCATTCACTATAAATGATGTGGCTGCTGCAAATGCAACATCTAATAATGTAATAGTTCCATCACACAATATAACTGTAAATAATACAGTACAAACTGTGAATTCACTGACAAATGTCCAAAACAAATCAAAAACTAACACTTCCAAGACTAAAAATACTTCTAATTCAATAAACACAAAAAAACAACAAAAATTACCAGACCCTCAGATTTATAATGGAGGAGCGCCCGTTGCCCGTGGAGGAAATCCTGTAGGATTCGTCTACAGTTCAATAGCAGCCGCAATTACAGTGGCTCATAGTGGCGATACTATAATGCTTGAAAATGGAGCAACCTTCCAAGAACATGGTCTTGTTATAGACAAAAATTTAAATTTTAATGTATTTAACAACGGTTATGCTACAATAGATGCTAAAAATCTTGGAAACATATTCTTAATCAGTAACGGTGCAACAGTCAACCTCAAAAATTTGATACTCAAAAATGGAAAATCAACCTTAGGAGGAGCTATCTACAATAATGGAACATTAACCATTAACAACTGCGCATTTCAAGATAATACCGCTACAAAAAATGGTGGGGCAATCTACAACGATGGAACATTAACATACAACGCAGTCACACACACCAGTAAAACTGTAACCAAAAATGGTGGAACCTTAACTGTAATTAATAGTACATTTACAGGTAACAAAGCATTAAATGGTGGGGCAATCTACAATGCTGGAACTTTAAACATAACAACCAGTGCAACACTCACAGACTGTACAATAACACAAAACGGTGGAACATTAAGCGTGATCAACAGTGTATTCACAAATAACAGTGCAACTCAGAATGGTGGAGCAATAGCAAACGATGCAACATTTAACGTAGACGGTTTTAGCACGCTTACTAGGGACGTCATAACACGTAATGGTGGAACAACAACAATATCAGACAGCACATTTAAGGGCAACACGGCAAATAATGGAGGAGCCATTAGTAACCTTGCAACCTTAAATACCGCACAAAGCACTCTCACCGGTACTGCTACAACAGGAACAACAGCGCTTAATACTGGGACAGTTTCAGTAACAAACAGTGCAATCATAGGCAACACGGCAAATATCAATGGTGGAGCTATCTATAATGGAGCAAGGACATCAGTAACAAGTACTACATTAACTGACTACACCATAAATAATGACGCAACATTAGATGCTACCTTCAACACAATGGCAGGTAACTCTGCATTAAATGGTGGAGCTATCTACAATGATGCAACATCAACCATAACAACAAACATTCTCACACGTACTACCTTAAACAATGCAGCTGCAACAACTACAACCGATAACGCACTTGTAGGCAATCATGCAACAAATGGTAGAGATATCGTCAATAACCAAGTGTTAACAACAAACAACAACGTAATAAATATCAGTTTTATGAATAACACAGGAACTGTAGATGCTATGCGTAATTGGTGGGGATATGTAACTGGACCAGCACCAGGAGATGTAGTTGGTACTGTAGATACTTCAAATTTTTTGATATACACTATGAATATAACTGCTTCTGCCAGTAACAGCTCACCTAAAGTGGGTCAGCAATTCCATTACACTATAATAGTGACAAATAATGGACCAGACGCTGCAACAGATGTACAGATGACCGATGGAATACCTGCAGGGTTAACATTTAATGGAGCAACAGCAAGTCAGGGCAGCTACAACCATGCTACTGAATTATGGAATGTACAAACTCTAGCTAGTGGTGATAGTGCAACATTAGAACTTTTTGTTACACCTACAGCAAATTTAACCGATACAACTGTAACTAAAAATGTAACATTACTTAATACAAACGATACAGTTAATGCAATTGTATCCATACCATCATCAGTTAACGTGGTATTAAATAGTACTACTAGTAATAGCTCGCCTAATGTGGGTGAAACATTCAATTACACAATAACTGCTACAAATAATGGTCCAAACACTGCTACTGGTATTCAAGTCAAAGAAGTGATCCCAGCTGGTTTAACTTTTAATGGTTATTCATCAACTCAAGGCACCTATAACAGTGTTACGGGAATATGGAATGTTGGAACCCTTGCAAATGGTACCAGCGCAAAGTTAATACTATTTGTTACTCCTACAACTTCTGTAGCCGGAACAACTGTGACTAACATTGCTGCACTAACAGCTATAAATCAAAATAATTTGATAAATAGCCCATTTACTTCAGTATCCATCAATGTATTAGGTAATAGTGGAAAAAATGCAATAAATAATTCTACAAATACTTTAAATGCAGAAACCACTGAAATACCATTACAACATACAGGTGTACCAATTTCAGGATTTATATTAGCAATTCTGATGATTGTGAGCGGATCAATAATACCTAAACTAAAAAGGTAAACTAAACTTTTCCCCATTTTTTTTTAAAAATTTATATACAGATTATCTAATATTGAAGATATTTATAATTAGAATAAACTCTAAAACTCTTCACTATCCTCTAATTAAATTAAATACTAATTCAGTTTAAAAAAATGAGCTTTTTTTGTAATTATAAAAAAAAAGATTATATAAGTTTATATTTGTTTAAAAAACCGTTATAATTCGACATATTTAAATAAACAGGACAATAAACTATATATGGTGATAATTTATGAGTGAACTACCATTAGCTCCAGTAGGAAGAATATTAAAAAATGCTGGTGCAAAAAGAGTTAGTGGAGATGCAAAAGAAGCTTTAGCAAAAGTTTTAGAAGATTATGGAGAAGAAATCTCAAAACAAGGATATACACTTGCAAAATATGCTAAAAGAACAACAGTTAAAGCTGCAGATATCCAATTAGCTCTTAAAAATTCAGCATAGAGGTTATCAAATTATATACTATTTTTTTATATTATCTTTTTTTATTAAACTCCAAAGTTGAAATTTACTAATAAATTCAGTGAATAAAAATTGGGCAAATATAATTATGAATAATTGATAATTTTTAAGAATGTTACTGAAATGTAGATTTATTTTTTCTATTAATTACAATAAATTGTTTATAAATTGTTTATAAAAATAAATTCTTGACTCAATTCAATAAATCATGATTAAAAATGACAAATTGTATATACCTTTAATACATGATATAATAATTGGGTAGGGAATGTTTACTCAGTTTTTACTTATTACAAATAATTTTTCGCTTAATTATATTTTGAAAGGGAACATATTCCCTGCCCGCCTCCCATTTACAAACTATTTTTTTTTATATTTGACTATGTAGAAACATTTTAAAAAGTATATGGATTTATGGAAAACATAGAATTCGATTATAAAGTGCCCAGTGTAGTTAAAATTTAAATAAAAAAAATTAATTAATTAAATTATCAATCATTATACTTGTTTATTAAATATCAAAGTTTAGGTTACTTCAAATTTGTATTACATATGTTTACTTTTTTAATGTAATTTTTTAGTTAATACTTCTCTTCTTTTCATTTTTTTTTATACTATATACTTTCTTATGGATTTAAAAATAGTCACATTTCATAGTTTTAATTAATTATCAATTTGTATAATAGTTCAAGATAGATCTTACTTTAATTCTTCGCCTATATACTCACAATATTTTTCTTTCCATTCATCCCGTTCTTTTTTAAGAGTTTCATATTTCTCAACGAGTTTGTCTTCATATTTCTTAACATCCATATATTCAACACCTTCGCTGTACTCTTCATCAGCAATCGATACTCCGTATTGTTCTGAAGCTTTTAAAAGCTTTTTTAAAATTTTTTTAAAAGTTAATTCCTTTTCTGACACTGCGTATCAACTCCCTTTTTTTCATTATATACCATATTTAGATTTCGTTTTTCTATCATAATTAGTCTCGTATTTATAAACAAAATCCCATATAATTCATAGTTTATGATTATAAAACTTCATTTAAAATGGAAATATATATCGATTAATCTTTGAAGGTTCAGTTAACAGTTTAAATCCAGATAAACCAAACTTTACCTCAAACCGCATGGTTTCAAAGTAAATTAAAAAAAAAAGTTTTCCTTTCTTTGATTTGTTAATAGCAAAATAGAAGGTATAGGAATTATTAAAAAAAAGCTGTTACTATATAATTAAATAAAAAAAATATTATGAAAATTAAATAAAATTA
>Ga0224559_1001057_pt1 | contig 15789 bp, 12 predicted proteins | sample 714S33034metaG_FD_180676 | JGI IMG/M metagenome (GOLD analysis project Ga0224559, IMG submission 180676) | Peat soil microbial communities from Stordalen Mire, Sweden - 717 S3 30-34 | ecosystem: Environmental > Terrestrial > Soil > Wetlands > Peat | place: Sweden: Norrbotten County, Stordalen... | reverse complement strand
AAGTTCTTCTTCGCCAGCGCCTTCGTTATCGCTGCCGTCAACGTCGTCTTGCCATGGTCCACGTGCCCGATCGTCCCTACGTTCAGGTGCGGCTTGTTGCGAATGAATTTTTCTTTGGCCATGGTGTTCTCCTACCAAACTGAGCGGTCATGAAGTGCGAACCTGTTGCGCAATGCCGGCGACAACGTGGTTCGGGACTGGAGCGAAGCGCAGGAACTGCATGGTGAACGTCGCCCGCCCCTGCGTGAGCGAACGAACGTCGGTTGAATATCCAAACATATTGGCAAGCGGGACTTCGGCGGTCACCGCCTGTGCGCCGCCACGGGGCTCGATGCCCAGTATGCGCGCCCGCCTTGAAGAAAGATTTCCGACCACACCGCCCACGTAGGCATCCGGAGCCACCACGTCGAGCGACATCACCGGCTCGAGCAAGACCGGGCCCGCCTGCGCGACCGCATCGGCAATGGCTTGCGCCGTGGCGATCTGGAACGCCATCTCGTTCGAATCGAGCGGATGATGATTGCCATCGAGCAACGTCACCACCGCGTCCGCGATGGGATAGCCGCCGACCGCGCCGCGGGCCAGCGCCGTGCGCGCGCCGCGCTCGACCGCGACCACCAACTCGCGCGGCACCGCGCGCATGGAAGCAAGATTGCGGAAGACCACACCCGAACGTTCGCTACCGGGCTCAATCCGCAGCTTCACGTGGGCAAAGAGCCCGCGACCGCCGACCGCATGATCGAAATGTCCCTCGGCCTCGGCGGCCCGAGTGATGGCTTCGCGGTACGCCACCTGGGGTCGGCCTACCGACGCGCGCAGGTTGTACTCACGAACCAGGCGGTCCACGATGATTTCCAGGTGCAGTTCGCCCATGCCAGAAATGACGGTCTGCCCTGTCTCGACGTCGGTCTTGAGCGTGAACGACGGATCCTCCACGGCAAGACGCTCAAGCGCCCTTTGCAGTTCCTGCTGTTCGGCCGCTGTCTTGGCCTCAATGGCCACCGAGCACGTCGGCTGCGGGAAATCGATGAGGTCGAGGGTGATAGGCGCGTGCGGATCGCAGAGCGTATCGCCCGTCGATGTCGCGCGCAGCCCCACCGCGGCGGCAATGTTGCCGCAGGTGACTTGGCGAATCTCCTCGCGTCGGTTGGCGTGCATGCGTAAAAGGCGACCGATGCGCTCGCGTTTGCCCTTGGTGGCATTGAATACCGTGGCGCCGGAATCGACCTGGCCCGAGTACACACGGAAGTAAGTGAGCGGCTCCGACACCACGTCGCTCATGATCTTGAACGCGAGTGCGGAAAATGGCTCGTCGGCCGAGGCCTTGCGGAAAGCCGGCTGACCGTCGGGAGCATGGCCGCGCACGGGCGGCATGTCGGTCGGCGACGGCAGGTAGTCGACAACAGCGTCGAGCAGGGGCTGCACGCCCTTGTTTTTGAAGGCAGCACCCAGCAAAACCGGCACCGCCTTGCCCGCGATGGTGGCACGCCGAATCGCCGCGCGGATATGGCGCGCGGGAATCTCGGCGCCCTCAACGTAAAGCTGAAGGATCTCGTCATCCACCTCGCCCAACGATTCGATGAGCGCCGCGCGCGCATTCTTCGCCGCCTTGACGATGTCGAAGGGAATCTCGCGCTCCATGAAGATGGCGCCGGTCGTGTCACCGACCCATTCCAAGGCGCGCATCTCGACCAGATCCACCACGCCGACAAAGGAAGCCTCGATCCCCATCGGTATCTGGGTGACCACTGGGTGCGCGTTGATGCGGTCGCGAATCTGCTGCACGCAACGCCAGGGATCCGCGCCCAGCCGATCGCACTTGTTGATGAAGGCGATGCGGGGAACCTTGTATTTGTCGGCTTGACGCCACACGGTTTCGGACTGCGGCTCGACACCACCCACGGCGCAAAACACTGTCACCGCGCCGTCGAGCACGCGCAGGCAACGCTCGACCTCAACGGTGAAATCGACATGCCCAGGCGTATCGATGATATTCACGCGATGCTGGCGCCAGAAGCAGGTGGTGGCCGCGGCAGTGATACTGATGCCGCGCTCCTGTTCCTGCTCCATCCAGTCCATCACCGCGGTGCCCTCGTGGACCTCGCCCATGGTACGCGACACGCCGGTGTAATACAGGATGCGCTCGGTAGTCGTAGTTTTCCCCGCATCGATGTGCGCCATAATCCCGATATTACGGGTTTGATTGATGGGGACTTGCCGAACCACGTTGTGTCTTTTCTCCGCGCGCAAGTGGATCGTTTGACGGGCACTGCCCTCGAGCGACCACAAGGTCCGCGATTTCTGCCTGGTCAAGAATTGGTCCAGGCCGCTTCGGTCGGCTGGAAGGACTAGCAAAAGCAGCCTGCTTTTGCCAGACCTTTCAACGACCTATCGAGCCCAAATCTTCCTGGCCTTATGTTTTCTCGCCTCTTCCTGAGTTGTCCTTTGTTACCAGCGGTAGTGGGCGAACGCCTTGTTCGCTTCCGCCATCTTGTGCGTATCTTCGCGCTTCTTCACCGCGGCGCCCTTGTTGTTGGACGCATCGAGCAGCTCAGCAGCGAGCTTCTCGCGCATGGTGCGGCCATCCGACCGCTCGCGCGCCGAGTGAATCAACCAGCGCATGCCGAGCGCCATGGCACGATCCGGCCTGACATCGACGGGAACCTGGTAGGTGGCACCGCCGACGCGGCGAGATTTCACCTCGATTTTGGGCTGGACATTGGTCATGGCCTTGTCCCAGATCTTGACCGGATCGTCTGTCGCCTTCTCGGCCACCAGGTCAAAGGCACCGTACACAATGCCCTCGGCGATAGCCTTCTTACCCGACTCCATCACGGTGTTGACGAACTTCGTAATCCGGCGACGCATATCAACCGGCTGATCCGTAAACTTCGGATCGGGAAGTGGCTTGCGCTTGGGAACTTCACCTTTGCGTGGCATTCAACAATACTCCCTAGAGGCCACTACTTGGGCCGCTTGGCCCCGTACTTGGAACGTCCTTGGCGACGGTTCGTAACGCCAGCCGTGTCGAGGCTGCCGCGAATGATGTGGTAACGAACACCCGGGAGATCCTTCACGCGTCCACCGCGAATCAGCACCACGGAGTGCTCTTGCAGATTGTGGCCTTCACCCGGAATGTACGTGGTGACCTCCATGCCGTTGGTGAGACGGACGCGGGCCACCTTGCGCAAGGCCGAGTTCGGCTTCTTGGGCGTGGTGGTATACACGCGCACGCAAACGCCACGGCGCTGCGGGCAGCCCTTGAGGGCGGGCGAATCGGTCTTCCGCCGCATGACTTGGCGGCCGGATTTTACGAGCTGATTGACGGTGGGCATCTTTGGTCTTTCCTCCGGAACCACGCACTCCAACCTGCGAAATTGGGCCTCGGCCCGGCGTTTTCCGGGCCAGAGGAGTGGTGCATTATAGGGATCGCGATCCCAAAGTCAACGACAAGTTTGGGTATCGTCAGGCTATTCGCCAGCTTCGCCGGCAATGACCTCGGGCTCGGCCACGACCACCTGCGGCGCCGGGATGTCGGCGTCGGTTGGCGTGTCGGTGTGGATGGACAGCCGCTTGTACGCGCCCAGGCCCGTTCCCGCCGGAATGAGGCGGCCCATGATCACGTTTTCCTTGAGACCACGCAGGTAGTCGACCTTGCCGCACACGGCGGCCTCGGTGAGCACCTTGGTGGTTTCCTGGAACGACGAGGCAGAGATGAAGCTCTCCGTGGAGAGCGACGCCTTGGTGATACCCAAGAGCAACGGTTCGCCCTGCGCAGGGCGGCCACCGCGCGCCATCACGCGCTCGTTTTCCTCCTCGAAGATATATTTCTCGACATGCTCGTCGGAGAGGAAGCCGGTGTCACCCACGTCGAGTACGCGCACGCGGCGCAACATCTGTCGAACCACGGTCTCAATGTGCTTGTCGTTTATCTTGACGCCCTGCAAGCGGTAGACTTCCTGGACCTCGTCCACGAGATATTTGGCGAGCTGCTTTTCGCCAAGGACGCGCAAGATGTCGTGCGGGTTGGCGGCTCCATCCATGAGCGGCTCGCCGGCCTTGACGTGATCGCCTTCGCGCACCGACAAGTGCTTGCTCTTGGAAATAAGGAACTCCTTCGCGTCGCCGCGATCCGGGGACACGACCACCTTGCGCTTGCCCTTAGTGTCCTTGCCGAAGCTGACCACACCATCGATCTCTGAGATGACGGCGTGCTCTTTCGGCTTGCGCGACTCGAAAAGCTCGGCCACGCGCGGCAGACCGCCGGTGATGTCCTTGGTCTTGGTGGTTTCGCGCGGGATACGAGCCACGATATCGCCGGCTTGGATTCGATCGCCTTCGGACACCGCGATGGTGGCGCCGAAAGGCAGGAAATAGCGAGCCTCGTTGTCCGAATTTGGGATCTTGAGGGTCTTGCCGCCGTCGTCCTTGAGCGAAATGCGCGGCCGCAGATCCGCGTCCTTCGACTCGATGATGCTCTTGCGCGAAAGGCCCGTGACCTCGTCGAGCTGCTCGGTCATGGTGACACCTTCGATGACGTCGCCAAATTTCACGTGGCCAGCCACTTCGGTGAGAATTGGCACCGAGAAGGGATCCCACTCGGAGAGGAGCGCGCCTTGCTTGACCTTGGCGCCGTCGACGAAGAAAAGGCGCGCGCCGTAGGTCAGTCCATAGCGCTCGCGCTCGCGGCCGGTCTCGTCCTGAATGACGATCTCGCCGTGGCGGTTCATGACAATGGCGTACTTCTCACGCTGAACGTACTCGACGTTCTCCAAGCGGACCACGCCGTCGTAGCGCGCTTCGAGCTGCGATTGCTCGGTGCGAACCTGACCGACGCCGCCGATGTGGAAGGTACGCATGGTGAGCTGGGTGCCCGGCTCGCCAATGGACTGCGCGGCGATGACGCCGACCGCCTCGCCGATGTTGACCATGTGACCACGGGCCAGATCGCGGCCGTAGCACAGCACGCAGATGCCGCGCCGGCTTTCGCAGGTGAGCACCGAGCGAATCTTCACCTTGGAGATGCCGGCGTCCTCGACGATACGCACCTTGTCCTCGGTGATTTCCTCGCTCGACTGCACCAGTACTTCGCCGGTGTAGGGGTCGAAGATGTCGTCCACCGACACGCGGCCGAGAATGCGGTCGCCGAGCTTCTCGATGATCTCGCCGCCTTCTTCGAGCGGGGCGATCTCGATGCCTTCGAGAGTACCGCAGTCGTATTCGGCGATGATGCAGTCTTGCGCGACATCGACGAGGCGTCGGGTGAGGTAACCCGAGTTCGCCGTCTTGAGCGCGGTATCGGCGAGGCCTTTGCGCGCGCCGTGGGTCGAGATGAAGTACTGCAGAACCGAGAGACCTTCGCGGAAGTTGGTCGTGATCGGCGTCTCGATGATTTCTCCCGAGGGCTTAGCCATGAGGCCGCGCATGCCGGCCAGCTGGCGAATCTGCTGCGCCGAACCGCGCGCGCCGGAGTCCGCCATGATGAAGATCGGGTTGAAGGACGGCACATGCTTCTTCTCGCCCGTTTCCTCGTTGGTGACGGTCTCGGCGCCGATCTCGTTCATCATCTCTTCGGCGATGAGCTCGGAAACCTGGGCCCAAATATCGACCACTTTGTTGTAGCGCTCGCCGTCGGTGATGAGACCTTCGGTGTACTGCTCCTCGATCTCCTGCACGTCCTTCTGCGCTTGTTCGAGCAGTTCGCCCTTGCGCTTCGGGATGATGAGGTCATCCACGCAGATGGAGACACCGGCGCGGGTCGAGTTGCTATAGCCGAGGTGACGAAGGCGGTCCGCAAGAAGGACGGTTTCCTTCTGGCCGAAGGCGCGGTAGCAGCTGTCGATGAGATCGCCAAGCTGCTTCTTGCCCATCACGCGGTTGACGATCTTGAACGGCAACCGCTTCGGCACGATTTCGTAAAGCAGGACGCGGCCGACCGTGGTCTCGACGAGCTGTGCGTCGATGCGCACCTTGATCGCCGCCTGTAAGTCAAGTTCGCCATGGTCGTAGGCCATGCGGACTTCCTCGATGCTCGCGTACACACCCCGCACCGTGGCCGCGCCCTTGCCGGTGCGGAACTCACCACGCGCATACGAACGCTCACGGGTCATGTAGTAGAGGCCGAGCACGATGTCCTGCGACGGCAGGATGATGGGTCGGCCGTTGGCGGGGCTCAGGATGTTGTTGGTCGACATCATGAGCACGCGGGCTTCCATCTGCGCTTCGAGCGACAGCGGCACGTGAACTGCCATCTGGTCACCGTCGAAGTCGGCGTTGAAGGCCGCGCACACTAGCGGGTGCAGCTGAATGGCCTTGCCTTCGATGAGCAGCGGCTCGAACGCCTGGATGCCCAGACGGTGCAACGTGGGCGCACGGTTGAGCAGAATCGGGTGCTCCTTGATGACTTCTTCGAGAATGTCCCACACCTCGGGACGCTCTTTCTCGACGAGCTTCTTAGCGCTCTTGATGGTGGTGACGAGCCCCCGCTCTTCCAGCTTGTTGTAGATGAAGGGCTTGAAGAGCTCGAGAGCCATCTTCTTGGGCAAGCCGCACTGGTGCAGGCGCAACTCGGGCCCGACCACGATGACCGAGCGGCCCGAGTAGTCGACACGCTTGCCGAGCAGATTCTGCCTAAATCGGCCTTGCTTTCCCTTCAGCATGTCCGACAGGGATTTCAGCGGCCGCTTGTTGGGACCCGTGATGGTCTTGCCACGCCGGCCGTTGTCGAAGAGCGCATCGACTGCCTCTTGCAGCATGCGCTTCTCGTTGCGAATGATGATCTCGGGCGCGTTCAGCTCTTGCAGGCGCTTGAGCCGGTTGTTGCGGTTGATCACGCGGCGGTAGAGATCGTTGAGATCCGAGGTCGCGAAACGGCCGCCGTCGAGGGGAACCAAGGGACGCAGATCGGGTGGAATGACTGGAATCACTTCCAGCATCATCCACTCGGGCTTGTTGCCCGACTCGCGGAAAGCATCGACCACCTTGAGACGCTTGGAGATCTTCTTGCGCTTGGCCTCCGAGGTTGCCTCTTTCATCTCCGAACGGAGCTGCTCCGAAAGCTTGTGCACCTCAATGGAACGCAGAAGCTCGCGAATGGACTCCGCACCCATGCCAGCGACGAACGCGTCTTCACCCATCTCTTCGATGAGTTTCCCGTAGCGCTCCTCGGTGATGAGCTCGCCCCGAGTAAGCCCGCTTTGCTTCGGATCGACGACGACGTAGGCTTCCGAGTACAGAACCTTCTCGAGATCCTTGAGGGTGATGTCGAGCAGATTGCCGATGCGCGAGGGCAGCGACTTCAGGAACCAGATGTGCGCGACCGGCGTGGCCAGGCTGATGTGACCCAGGCGCTCGCGCCGGACCTTCGATTGAATGACCTCGACGCCGCACTTCTCGCACACCACCCCACGGTGCTTCATGCGCTTGTACTTGCCGCAGTTGCACTCGTAGTCCTTCACAGGCCCAAAGATCTTGGCGCAGAAGAGGCCGTCGCGCTCTGGTTTGAAGGTGCGGTAGTTGATGGTCTCGGGCTTCTTCACTTCGCCGTGCGACCACTCGCGGATCTTCTCCGGCGACGCGAGGGAAATTCGGATAGCCGAGAACGAAAGTGGATCCTTCGGCTTCTCGAAGAAGTTGAAGATGTCTTTCATGGTCATTGTTCGTCACTCCCGTGGCGGATCGTCGCTCTACCTACTTGACTGCGGTGGCTACCTGGGGCGCCGCACTGGCGCCGGCTTTCGCCGCCACTTCCCGAGCCATCTGCTCGATCGTGGACTCTTGCTTCCTGGGTGCGTTGGGATCCTCGATCAACTCGACGTTGAGGCACAAGGACTGCAACTCCTTGAGAAGCACGTTGAAGGACTCGGGCAGGCCCGACTCCAGTGTCTGTTCGCCCTTGACGATGGCCTCGTACATGCGCGTGCGGCCGATGACGTCGTCGGACTTGACGGTCAGGAACTCCTGCAGGGCGTAGGCGGCACCGTAGGCTTCCATGGCCCACACTTCCATTTCGCCCAAGCGCTGACCGCCGAACTGCGCCTTGCCGCCCAGGGGTTGCTGGGTGACGAGCGAGTATGGGCCGATGCTGCGCGCATGGATCTTGTCGTCGACCAGGTGGTGCAGCTTCAACATGTACATCACGCCGACCGTGACCTCGTGGTCGAAGGGATCGCCGGTCTTGCCGTCGAAGAGGGTGGCTTGACCGTTGGAGGGCAGGCCCGCCAAGGCCAGGTTTGCCTTGATGTCGGACTCCTTGGCGCCATCGAAGACCGGGGTGGCCAAGTGCACGCCGTTGCCCACCGTGGCCGCGAACCGCCGCAGGCCGTCGTCATTGAGACCGTCGATGAGTTTCTGATGGTGCTCCTCGGTGAAGATCTTCTTCAGCTTGGCGCGCAGGGCTTCGCCGCGCCACTGACCTTCGAGCATGGCCTCGATCTGGCGGCCGAGTTGCAGCGCGCCCCACCCGAGGTGGGTTTCGAGGATCTGCCCGACGTTCATACGCGAGGGCACGCCGAGCGGGTTGAGCACGATGTCCACCGGCGTACCGTCCGCCATGTATGGCATGTCCTCGACGGGCAGGATGCGCGACACCACGCCCTTGTTGCCGTGGCGGCCAGCCATCTTGTCGCCCACCGACAGCTTGCGCTTGATGGCGATGTAGACCTTGACCATCTTGATCACGCCCGGAGGCAATTCGTCGCCCTTGGTGAGCTTGCCAATCTTGTCCTTGTAAAGGGCGTCGATGGCCTTGAGCTCTTCCTCAAGCTGCAGCGCGAGCTGCTGGATCAGGTTCTCGCCCTTACTGCCCTCGATCTGCACCTCGGGCCAGTAGCGAACCGGGATCTCGTCGAGAAGCGCGTTGTCGACCTTCTGCCCCTTGGCGCACAGAACCTTGCCCTTGTCGTCGACCAAGCGGACCGCGGTGGTCTTGCCCACCAGCACCTTGCGCATGCGCGCGTGGTACGCCTCGGAGATGATGCGCGTCTCGTCGCGCTCGTCGGCAAGCAACTTCTCCTTCTCGAGCTCCTCAATTTGCTTCGAGCGTTCGTCCTTCTCGGTGCCCTTGCGCGAGAAGATCTTGGCGCCGATGACGATGCCTTGCACGCCGGGTGGCACGCGCAACGAGCTGTCGCGCACGTCGCCCGCCTTCTCGCCGAAGATGGCACGCAAGAGCTTCTCCTCGGGGGAGAGCTGGGTTTCGCCCTTGGGCGTGATCTTGCCGACCAGGATGTCTTGTGCCTTGACCTCGGCGCCGATGCGCACGATGCCAGATTCATCGAGGTCTTTGAGCGCTTCCTCGCCGACATTGGGGATGTCGCAAGTGATCTCTTCCTTGCCGAGCTTGGTGTCACGGGCCACGCACTCGAACTCCTCGATGTGGATCGAGGTGAAGTGGTCGTCCTTGACCAGGCGCTCGGAGAGCAGGATGGAGTCTTCGAAGTTGTACCCACCCCAGGGCATGAACGCGACCAGCACGTTCTCGCCCAAGGCAAGCTCGCCGCGCTCGGTGGCGGGACCGTCCGCGAGAACTTCGCCTGCCTTCACGTGATCGCCGGGCTCGACGATGGGACGCTGGTTGATGCAAGTGTTCTGGTTGGATCGCTGGAACTTGACCAGATTGTAGATATCGGGCTTGGCCGAGAGCAGGTCGTCCGAGTCCATGGTGGGACGCACGACGATGCGCGCGGCATCCACCGACTCAACGGTACCGTCGCGGCGGGCGACGACCGTGACGCCCGAGTCGCGCGCCACGATGCCTTCCATGCCCGTGCCGATGAGCGGCGAACGCGTACGGATGAGCGGCACCGCCTGGCGTTGCATGTTCGAACCCATAAGGGCGCGGTTCGCGTCGTCGTTCTCAAGGAACGGAATGAGTGAGGCCGCGACCGACACCAGCTGGTTCGGCAACACGTCCATGAGGGTGACTTCCTCGGGCTTCGACATCACCGTCTCCGTGTTGTGCCGACACGAGACCAGCTCTTCGAGCAGCTCGCCCTTCTTGCCGATGGGCGAGTTGGACTGCGCGATGTAGTGACCTTCCTCCTGGAGCGCGGAATAGAAACCGACATCGTCCATGGCCTTGCCGTCCGCGACCCTGCGGTAGGGCGTCTCGATGAAGCCAAACTCGTTGACCCGCGCATAGGTCGACAGCGAGGCAATGAGGCCGATGTTTGGACCTTCCGGCGTTTCAATCGGGCAGATGCGGCCGTAGTGCGTGCCGTGCACGTCGCGCACCTCGAAGCCCGCGCGCTCGCGGGTCAAGCCACCCGGACCGAGGGCCGACAAGCGCCGCTTGTGGGTGACTTCCGAAAGCGGATTGGTTTGGTCCATGAACTGCGAGAGTTGCGACGAACCGAAGTACTCCTTGACCACGGCAGAGACCGGCTTGGCGTTGATGAGGTCGTGCGGCATGAGCGTCTCGATCTCTTGCGACATGCTCATGCGCTCTTTGATGGCTCGCTCCATGCGGACCAAGCCAATCCGGTATTGATTCTCCATCAACTCGCCGACCGCGCGCACGCGGCGGTTGCCCAAGTGATCGATGTCGTCGATCTGACCCTTGCCGTTCTTGAGGTCAATGAGGTAACGGACGGTTTCCAGAATGTCGCGCTTGGTGAGAACCGTGTTGTCGAGCGCCTCGTCGAGCTTGAACTTGTAGTTCAGCTTCAAGCGACCGACCTTCGACAGGTCGTAGCGCTCGGGATTAAAGAAGAGGTTCTTGAAGAGATTCTGGGCCGTCTCCAACGTGGGCGGATCGCCCGGGCGCAGGCGGCGGTAGATCTCCATGATGGCCTCATCGGTGGTCTGCAGCTTGTCGGCGATGAGCGTGTCGCGCAGGTAGGAACCGATGTTGAGGTTGTCGATGAAGAGAATCTTGACCTGCGCGATGCCGTGCTCGCGCAGTTCCTCCAGCTTGGTTTCGGTCAGTTCCTCGTTGCATTGAAGAACGACCTCGCCCGTGGTCTCGTCGATGACGTCGGTAGCGGCGACCTTGCCCACCAGCTCGGAAATCTCGGCGGGCAGTCGCTCGACGTTCGAGTCCTTGAGCTTCTTGATGGCCAGCTTGGTGAATTTGCGGTTCTTCTTGACCAGGATCTCGCGCGAGTCCGGGTGGCGCACGTCGCGTGTCGCGCGCTGGCCAGGCAGCAAATCGTATTCGACCGACTTCGCGTACTTCTTGCCGGCCTCGAGAAAAACCGTTTCCGTGTCGTAGTAGTAGTTGAGCAAGTCCTCGGTGGAGTAGCCGAGGGCGCGCAAAAGCACCGTCGCGTGCAGCTTGCGCCTGCGGTCGATGCGCACGTAGAGCAGATCCTTCGGATCGAATTCGAAGTCGAGCCACGAGCCGCGGTAGGGAATCACGCGCGCGCTGTAGAGCAACTTGCCCGAGCTGTGCGTCTTGCCCTTGTCGTGATCGTAGAACACGCCTGGGCTGCGGTGCAGCTGGCTGACCACCACGCGCTCGGTGCCGTTGATGATAAAGGTCCCGTTGTCGGTCATGAGCGGGATCTCGCCGAAGAAGACCTCCTGCTCCTTGACGTCGCGGATGGACTGCGACCCGGTGTCCTCGTTGGTGTCCCAGATGACCAAGCGCACGGTCACCTTGATGGGCGCCGCGAAGGTCATGCCGCGCTGGCGGCACTCGTCGACGTCGTACTTCGGCTTGTCGAGCGTGTAGCTGACAAATTCGATGGACGATGTCTCCGAGAAGTCCTTGATGGGGAAGACGCTCTTGAACACGCCTTGCAGACCGAGATCCTCGCGCTTCTCGATCGGAACATCCTTCTGCAGGAACTTCTCGTAGCTCTGCTTCTGGATGTCGATGAGATTGGGAATGTCGATGATCTTGGCGATCTTCGCGAAGCTTTTGCGTGCTCTGAAATTGTTCTGGATCTGGGACGCCATGTGCGTTCTCCCTCGACGTTAGATGACCTATGAGTATCGGCATGGAAACCGGGTTTCCATGCCTTCCCACGACGATACACACCGAGCGAATCTCGACGCGTATCCACGCGAGTAAACAGTCGTGCGCCGGGGAGCATCGAGTGCCCCCGGCGACCTTGTATTCCGACTGTCGACGGGCTGTCGACTGTGTGTTCTCAAATGCCAGCGCGCCTACTTGATTTCGACCTTCGCTCCCGCGTCTTCGAGCTTCTTCTTGAAGCCTTCGGCATCCGCCTTGGACACGCCTTCCTTCACGTTCTTGGGGGCGCCGTCCACCAGGTCCTTGGCTTCCTTGAGGCCAAGCTGGGTCAGCTCGCGCACCGCCTTGATGACTTCGATCTTCTTCGCTCCGGCTTCCTTGAGAACGACCGTGAACTCGGTCTGCTCGGCCGCAGCGGCCGCGCCACCGGCGGCGGCAGGAGCAGCACCAGCCGCGGCAACCGCGACCGGAGCGGCCTTGACGCCCCACTTGTCCTCAAGCTCCTTGGTGAGAGACGCGATGTCCATCACGGTCAGCTTGGAAAGAAAATCTACAACTTGCTCTTTCGTCACATCGGCCATTTCGAGGTCTCCTTCTACGTTTCCAAATCGTTCTTCTGAAACTTCACGGCCCGGATTGGGCTACTTCTTTTCGCTGCTCTTGAGCGCGTCTTCGCGCGCTGCGAGCAGATGGACAAAATTCTGGGGTGCGGCGCTGAGCAGACGCAGGAAGTTCTGCGGCACGGCCAGCAAGGTTGCAAGGAATGTTGCGCGCGCTTCGTCCTTGCCAGGCAGCGTTGACAGCGCCTCGACACCCTTCTGGTCGAGCAATTTGCCATCGATGAAACCGCCCTTGATGACGAACTTGCTCTCGGTCTTGGCGACCTTGGTCGCGACCTTGGCCGGCGCCGAAGGATCCTCGACCGAGAAGGCGATGGCGGTAGGTCCCGCGAGCAGCGGTTCCAACACCTCCATGGGCGTTCCCTTGACCGCCTTACCGAGCAAGGTGTTCTTCACCACCTGATATTCGCAGCCAACGGCGCGAAACTCGCGACGTAGCTTGTTGTCGCTCTCCACGGTAAGGCCGCGGAAGTCGGCGAGAACCAGGCTCTGCGCCGAGGCCAGTCGCGTCTTCAGCAAATCGATATTGGCGTTCTTCTCTGTTGCGTTCACAGCAAGGCCCTCCTACTGCGCACCGAATTCGGCGACGATCGGGACGGTATCGACTTTGATTCCCGGCCCCATCGTGGTGGAGAGGGTAACCGACCGCATGTACGTTCCCTTGGCCGACGCCGGCTTGAGCTTCATCAGGGTTTCGACCATGACACGAGCATTGGCAAGCAGCTTGTCGCCGCCAAAGGATGCCTTGCCGATACGGGCATGCACCACGCCCGCCTTCTCCACGCGGAACTCCACGCGGCCGGCCTTGAGTTCGCTCACCGCCCTAGCCACGTCGGTGGTCACGGTGCCGACCTTGGGGTTCGGCATGAGGCCCTTGGGACCGAGCACGCGGCCCAAGCGACCGACCAAGCCCATCATGTCGGGCGTGGCGACCAGCGAGTCGAAGTCGGTCCAGTTTTCCTTCTGGATCTTCTCGACCAAGTCCTCCGCGCCGACGAAATCGGCTCCGGAGTCCTGCGCCTCCTTGGCCTTGTCGCCCTTGGCGATCACGGCCACGCGCATCGTCTTGCCCGTTCCATGGGGCAGCACGATGGCGCCGCGAACCATTTGGTCCGCGTGTTTGGGGTCGACACCAAGACGGACCGCGATATCGACGCTCTCGTCGAACTTCGCGACCTTGGTCTCGGGCAACAGTTTGCACGCATCCGCCAGGGAGTATCGCTTGGTGCGATCCACCTTACTGGCAGCCTTCTCGTACTTCTTTCCGCTCTTTGGCATGGTCTCCTACTCGTTTCGGCTATTGGCCTTCCACCTCGACGCCCATGGAGCGCGCGGTACCGGCGATGGTCCGCATGGCTGATTCGACGTTGGTGGTGTTGAGGTCAGGGAGTTTCATCGTTGCGATGTCGCGCAACTGCTTCTTGTTGATCTTGCCCACCTTGTTTTTGTTGGGCTCCTTGGAACCGGATCCGGGCTTCTTCGCCGTGGACAAACCGGCGGCCTTCTTGATGAGCACGGCGGCGGGCGGCGTCTTGGTGACGAAGGTGAAGGAACGATCCGAGAACACCGTGATGACCACGGGGATCGTCATTTCGTCCTTGGCCTGCGCCTGGGTGCGAGCATTGAACTGCTTGCAGAAATCCATGATGTTCACGCCGTGCTGGCCGAGCGCGGGCCCGACGGGCGGGGCCGGATTGGCCTTGCCGGCTGGAATCTGGAGCTTGATGTAGCCTGTTACTTTCTTCATCGCATCTACCTAGCGGTTCAAACCTTTTCGACTTGTGCGAAGTCGAGCTCGACCGGCGTGGCCCGGCCAAAAATGGAGAGATTCACACGCAGCTTCTGTTTCTCTTGCTTCACTTCGACAACGATGCCGGTGAAGTTCGCAAACGGACCTTCGCTCACGCGAACGTTGTCGTTCTCTTTGAAGTTCTCGCGCGGCCGCGGGCGCGAGGCGCCCTCGGTGATCGCGGTGTTGATATTCTGGATCTCGGTTTCCTTGACCGGCTGCGGATTCATTCCGCCCAGGAACCCCGTGATGCGTGGCGTGTTCTTCACCAGATGGAAGGTTTCCTGATCCAAATCCATCTGCACGAACATGTAACCGGGGAAGAACTTGCGCGTGGTGGATCGCTTCTGGCCCTTGACCAGCTCCACCACGGTGTCGGTCGGAATGAGGACGTTGCCGAACTTCTCGTTCAGCCCGGCCTGGCGCACGCGATCCAAGAGCGATAGACGCGCCTTGTTCTCGTGCCCAGAGTATGTGTGTACGACGTACCATTTCATGGCCATGGTGGTGATCGCGTCGATTGTCACTTGAGGATCTTGCCCGCCAAGAACGCCCAAATCAGGTCGAAGAACGACAGGATGAGCGTTGCGATGAGAACCGTAACGATCACGACGATCGTTGCGTAGTAGGTTTCCTTCTTGGTCGGCCAGGTGACCTTTTCGAGTTCCCGGGTCACGTCCGACGTCGTCGCGAACACCCGCTCATTGCGGTACGCGATGACGCCGCCCAAGACTCCGAAGACCAGGGCCGCGCCCTGCATGGCCAGCTCGTTGGGTTTGGCAAAGTAGCTCCAGATCCAATCCCCCGTCTTGTAGATGAGGAACGAGAGCGCAAGCATACCGATTGCAAATGTCAGATGGATGTATTTGTTGGGGCCCATGGCAGCTTCCGCTATGTCAACTTCGCAGGGCAGGCGGGACTCGAACCCACAACACGCGGTTTTGGAGACCGCTGCTCTACCATTAGAGCTACTGCCCTATTGTAATGGGCACCCTGAGAGGGTTCCCAAACCCTCCCGCGCTCTGGCTGCGGCGGGCGAAGCCCGCCTTCGCCAACGCGGTCGATCGAAACCCCGGAGGGCACGCCATCCGGAAAAATTGTGGAGTCGAAGGTCACTTGGTTTCCTTGTGCTCCGTGTGCTTGCGGCAGCGGCTGCAGTATTTCGACAGCTTCAGCTTCTCCGCGTTCGCGCGCTTGTTCTTTGTACTGGAGTAGTTGCGCTCGCGACACACTTGGCACTCCAGGGTAATGATGACTCGCGCGGTAGCCACGGGTTCCTCCTAGTTCGTTTTCCGTTGGGTGGGGTTAGGCGATGATCTTGGTCACGACACCTGCGCCGACGGTCTTGCCGCCTTCGCGGATGGCGAATCGCAACCCGTCCTCGCACGCGATCGGCGTGATGAGGGTGATGTCCATGGTCACGTTGTCCCCAGGCATCACCATTTCCATTCCGTCGGGCA
>Ga0224559_1001056_pt1 | contig 15797 bp, 12 predicted proteins | sample 714S33034metaG_FD_180676 | JGI IMG/M metagenome (GOLD analysis project Ga0224559, IMG submission 180676) | Peat soil microbial communities from Stordalen Mire, Sweden - 717 S3 30-34 | ecosystem: Environmental > Terrestrial > Soil > Wetlands > Peat | place: Sweden: Norrbotten County, Stordalen... | reverse complement strand
TATCACGAATCTCGTTTGCCGAAACGCGGTTGATGCGGTCGGCCTTGGCTTGCAGGTTCTTCTCTTCCAGCTCTTCATAGGAAAGAGCCAGAAAATTGCGGTATTCAGTGGGCATGGATCTCCTTTTAGACGCAGACAAAGGTTTTAGTCATTCGACTGAATTATAGAGTCTGCGCATAAGGAATCCATGAAGATTTCACGCCGGGTCGGTGGAAAAGGCGATAAGCCGCGCGGAATCGCCACCGGAAGAACAGCCGCGCCGGGGGCAGTAAGCCGAAAGGACGGTGAACGGCGCATGGAAAGCGAGCAGAAGACGGCCCGCGGCCTCATCTGCCGTTTCAGCCGGACAGACATAACCTTCCGGGAATGCTTTACTTCGCGGCCTCTTCGGCTTCTTCCCCCGCTTTGCCCAGCGGGTCGTTGTCGCGGTCGGTCACTTCGGCCAGCGCGGCCAGGCGCCCGGTCAGCTCAGGCGTCCAGCTTGCCTCCGGGGCGCGCCAGCTCCAGTTGCCCGCGGCCACCGACGGCGTGTTCATGCGCGCCTCCGCGCCCAACTCCAGCAAGTCCTGCGCGGGAACCACCGCCATCTGCGCCACGCTGGCCTCGACGGCCCGGATCAGCGGCCAGACGGGGCTGGAGACCAGACTGGAAGTTGGGCCGGGGGCGGAACTGGAGACAGGACTGGCAACCCCGCTGCGGATCGGCGCCGGCCCCACGTAGGCCTCGACAGCGTCGCGCTCCACTTCGCTGGCCGTTTGCCACCAGCCCAGCGTGGTGTTGTTGTCGTGTGTGCCGGTGTAGGCTACAGTGGCGGGAGCGAAGCGGTGCGGCAGGTGAATATGCGCGTTCTTATTGCTAAAGCCGAATTGCAGCACCCTCATGCCGGGCGTTCCCATCTCCAGCCGCAGCGCGTCCACCTCGGTGGTAATCAGACCCAGGTCCTCGGCCACCAGCGGCAGCGGCCCCAGCGCCAACTCCAGCGCGTGGAATAGAGCCAGGCCCGGCGCCTTCACCCACGCGCCGTTGACTGCCGTCTTCTCCGCGGCCGGAATCGCCCAGTAAGCCTCGAAGCCGCGGAAGTGGTCCAGGCGGATGATGTCGTAAAGCTGGGTCGCGCGGCGGATCCGCGCGATCCACCAGTCGAAGCCGCGGCTGGCGAGCAGATCCCAGCGGTAGAGCGGGTTGCCCCAGCGCTGCCCGGTCTCGGAAAAATAATCGGGCGGCACGCCGGCAATCCGCACCGGCTTCAGCTCCTCGTTCAGTTCGAAGAGCTCGGGGTGAACCCATACGTCAGCCGAGTCCATGTTGACGAAGATGGCCACGTCGCCCAGAATCCGGATTCCACTGCGGGCGGCCGCCTCGCGGAGTTGATTCCACTGCACAGAAAAGGCAAACTGCAACGCTCGCTCCTGGGCGAGTGCGCGGCCGTGTTTGGCGACTGCGTCGGCCAAGGCTTGCGGCTCGCGGCGGCGTACCGGCTCGGGCCAGGCCGTCCACGCGATGGTATTGTATTGCCGGCGCAGCTCGGCATAGAGAGCATAGTCGGTGAGCCAGCCAGCCTCGGTCCGGCAAAACTTCTCGAACTGCTTCCATTGCTCGGCCAGCTTGGGGTCATGTGGCCCGCGATCAAGGAAATTCGCCGCCGCCTCATAGAGCAACGGCAGTTTGCTCCGCTCTACCTTGCCGAAGTCTACGGCGCCGCTCCGTCCGGCCAGGTTTGCAATGCGTTCTCCGTCAATCCAGCCCCAATCGGAGAGAAATTCCAGGCTGATGAGCAAGGAATTACCGGCAAAGGCCGAGGAACCCGCGTAGGGCGAGTTGCCGTAGCCAGTGGGCCCAAGGGGCAGAACCTGCCAGATGTGTTGTTTGGCGCGGGCGAGAAAGTCCACAAACTCGTGGGCGGCAGGCCCCAGGTCGCCGATGCCGCCGTACGAGGGCAGGGAACTGACGTGCAGCAGAACTCCTGAGGAACGCTGAAACTCCATGTCCTGATTATGGACGCTGGTGGCGGGAAATCGAAGAGCCCGTTTGCGGTTTGCGTTAACAGGCGGTTTGTTGATGGCCAGCAGAACCCTCCCTTGAACCTGGCCGTTTCCCAAGAGGCTGCCAGACGTAAAAAGCCCGCATCCGGTCAGGAATGCGGGCTATTTGGGTGGTCCCCAGTGCGTTTTTCGCTTAAGTGGCGGGATTTTCTTGGCTTTTCGCCTTGGGAATCTGGATGCGGTTGTGCTTTTTGTAGTCGTTGAGGAGGTTGCTCAGGAAGACGTTGAAGGCTTCCGAGCGGCGCTGCTCGAGGAACTGGTCGCGGGTCTGGTCGAAGTTTTTGGCGATCTCGTCGGCGCTGGGCTCCTGCTTGTCCACCACTTTCGCCACCACGCCGGTTCTGCCCGCGTTGATCGGCCCGCTGATCTGGCCCACCTTCATCTCGAAGAGCTGCGGAGCCACCTGGCCTACCTGGCCCAGATCGGGAGCCTGGCCGGTTTCGCCCACCAGGTCGCTGCTCTTCACGGTTGCGCCCACCTGCTGGGCGGCCTTGGCCAGGTCATTCAGGTTCCTGGCCTTGTTCGCCAGTTCGGCGGTCTTCTGGCTGAGCAGGCCGGGGAGCAGCTCATTGCGGTAGTCGTCGGCAATCTTGCTCTTGTACTCGGCAAGGTTGGGCGCATGGGCCGGGGCAATGCCGGTGACCTGGAAGATGGCGTAGCCCTCGCCGGTGGAGGCAAACTGCGGCGGGTCGCCCTGCTTGGAGGCGAAGGCCTTGGCGAGAATCTGGGAGGAGTCGGCGAGCGCGGAGATGACGCCCTGCTCACCCAGCAGCGGCGTAGTCGCCACCGCCAGGTGATGGGCCGCGGCGGTCTTTCCCAGGCCATTCTTGATGGCCTCGGAGGTGAGCGCCTGCGCGTAGTCCTGCTCGGCCTTGGCGGCTTTCTGGCGGACGAGCGCGGCCTGGATGGCGGGCTCGACCTCGCCGAGCGCCTGGGTGTGGGCCGGCTGCCGCTCCTCGACCTGCACGATGTGGTAGCCGAACTGGCTTTTTATGATCGCGCTCTCACCGATCTTCTGGGTGAAGATGGCGTTGTCGAAGGCGGGCACCATGGCGCCGCGCTTGGCAAAGCCCAGTTCGCCGCCCTTGTCCTTGCTGCCGGGGTCGTCGGAGAACTTGCTGGCCAGCGCCGCGAAGTTCGCGCCGCCCTGAAGCTGCTTCAGGATTCCCTCCGCCTTGGCCTTGGCCGCGGCGTCGGTCTTGGCGTCAGCGCCGGTGGGCACGGTGATGAGAATGTGGCGCGAACGGGCCTGCTCCGGCACTGCGTAATCCGACTTGTGCGCGGTGTAGTACTGCTGAATCTCCTGCTGGCTGGGCCGCGGCGCGCCGCCCGGCAACTGGTCAGGCGTAAAGGCAAAGTAGGCGATCTTGCGCTCTTCCGGCACGGCCGTCGCGTAGCGCGCGGCGTTCTTCTTGATGAAGGCCGCCAAATCGCCATCCGACGGGTTGATCGACTTGCGCAGGTCGTCCGAGGAGATGACCGCGTAGTCGAACTTGATCTTGATGTTCTGCTTGCGATAGGCGTCGCGCACCTCGGCGTCGCCCACCGTGACCCCGGCGGTAATCAGCGCCTGCAGCCGGCGGATCTGGATGTCCTGCTTCACCTCTTGCTCAAACTCTGTCACCGACAGGTTGAACTGTCTGGCGACAAAGTCGGCGTACCGGTCGGTGCCGATAAACTGGCCGTTGGGGAAGAGGAACTGGCCAAACTGGCCCCGGTGCAGGAAGCGGCTCACATCGTCGTCGGTGGCCTGAATGCCCAGCTTGCGGGCCTCGATCAGCAGAATCTGCTGTTCCACCAGTTGCTGGCCAACCTGCTGCTCGAAGTAGTGCACGATCATCGGGTTGTCGGCGTACTGCGGATCGCGCCGCAGCAACTGCTGGCGGGCAATCTGGCTCACCCGCTGCTGGCTCACCGCTTCACCCGATGAGAGGAAGCGGCTGTACCAGTGGGGGTAGACCACGGCGTAATCGTCGGCGGAGGCGGTTCCCATGCCCATCAGGCCGGGAATCAGGTACACCACCATGCCCACCGAGGCGGCGGCGATGATGACAATGAAAAATGCCTTGACTACACGGCTGTCTCTTTGCAGGAAACGGATCATGGATGGACTCTGGACCTTCAACTCTCTATGCGCGGACTGATCAAAACCTTCGGCCAGCCCGGATGCGGCTGGAGGCGGGTCTCGAACGGGAGGCGCAATTGTCGCTTGACGCGATTCACTGCAATTATAGACGAGCGGGGAAGCGGGCAGGGATGGAGGCGATCACCCAGCGCTGGCTCGCATGAAACTGTAGCGCCGATCTCCATATCGGCTGTCATGCGGGCGTCCTCGCCCGCACTCGCTAACCCCGCACTCGCTATCGAGGAGCCTCCAGAGTCCTTTCTTATTTGGCGCAGAACTCCAAAAAATAAAACGGGCACCCCGAAACCCGGAGCGCCCGCCTGGTTCTGCGTGCAGTGCCGCCCGCTTACCGCCAGTAGTAGTAGCCGCCCATGATGTAATACGGGCGGTAGTAGACCGGCGGATAGCCGTACGGATAAGGGGGAGGCGGGGGGTAGCCGCGCCGGTAAAGAGCCGGGCCTCCCTGGTAAAGCCCTTGGGCCAGCCAGGCCGCTTCGCGCGGACTCACCGGCCTGACCGTCAGCGGGGCTTGCAGGTGGAAGTCCATACGCGCCTCGGCGGGAATCCAGATTCCCGGTCCAGGCGTAGCCGCTGAAGCTGCCGTGCCCGCGGCCGCGCCCGCTCCGGCGCCGACCGCCGCACCGAAGCCACGATCTGCGGCGCCGCCGATGAGCGCGCCCAGAATTGCGCCGCCCAAGGCGTGGCCAACCGTGCTGCCGGCCTTGTTCGGACCCTTGACCCTGAATTGGTTGCTATCGAGCGGGTAGATCTGTCCGCCCAGCTCCAGCGAGGTAAGTTGCAGCGCCAGTTCCGGGCTGCCGCTCAGAGCGCCGGCTCTTTGGACCTCGGCCACCACGCCATGCACGGTCGCGCCGCGCGGAATGGCTAAAACGCCGCCGACGGCCACATCCTGGATCACCAGGAAATCAACCGGCGTTCCCTCTTTAGCCCTCTTGCTGTCGACCGGCTCGCTGGTCCGCAATTGGAGCAATGTTCCTGGCGGCACGGTTACCGGCCCTCTGGCTCTCTCGTAGACCCGGACTTGAGGCTGCTCCGACGCATACTGAGGCTGATCTGGCGGTGGAGGCGGATAAGCCCCTTGAGGCTGCTGGGCCTCGGAATAGCCGGGTTGCGCCTGCTCGGGCGCGTACTGAGGCTGCTCCGGCGGTGGAGGCGGATAGGCTCCCTGAGGCTGCTGGGCCTCGGGATAGCCGGGTTGCTCCTGCTGAGGATAACCGGCGGAAGGCGGCTCATTTTCAGCCGCCGATTGCCCTGCTTCAGGCGCCGGTTGCACCGCTTCTGGAGCAGGCTGCGCCGCATTCTCCTCCGGCTGGGCGTTCTGCTGATCGTCGGCGTTGGCCGCCTGCTGCGGATTGCCGACCTGCAAATTGTTGTGCACCTGGGTTACGTCCTGCACCTGGCCAGCAATCGACTCAGCCAGTTTGCGGGAGGACTCGCTCGAAACGGTTCCTGACAGCGTGACCTCGCCCTGAATGGTGGCGGCGGTAATCAGGTCGTCCTTCAGGGTCTGGGAGGCGTCGAGAGCATGGACTACGTCCATCTCGATCTGGCTGTCGGTGCGGGCCTCGGCCTGCTGGGACGAAGCCCCGGCCGCGCTAGTATCCTGGGCCAGCACCATCGCGCCGGAGAGGGCGGCTACTGCCATCCACACCAGAACCTGGGGAAAAATTCGCTTCACTGATGGCCAATTCATCTCTCTATTCCTCCTGCGCCTAAAGCCGTGCTCCCACTTTACCCGAAATTAGACGAGAAGCCGCGGGGGCTACATTCGATACCAACCCGGCCCTGGGGGAAAAGTTTCGCCTGTAAGCTCAAGGGGATCGCGGCGCAGTGGATCAGGCCCGTAACGGTATGGACCTGGATGGGGTTGGAAACCAGGCCAACTGAGGGGCAGAAAAAGCACTGAGCCGCAGTTGGCATTCCGCCCGCCCGCCCGAACCACTACCCGCCTGCCTGTTCCGACGATCAGAGCCTGTCAGCCGAAGTGCGAGAACCGGACAGACTACTTGGTTTGCGTCCCGGCGTCGCTCTGCTGTTCGCCGGCGACCGAGATGCGCAGGGAGCGAAGAAAGTGGAGATCGTTCTGGGTGAAGGGCGGTTCCGCGCCGCTCTCGCCCTCGACGGATTCGTCCTCTTCGCTCTCGTTCGCCGCTTTGGCGGTAACCTCGTTGAGGCCAATGGTGGCCTCGAGCATCAGCAGCACATCGAATCCGTGCTTGCGAATATCCTGCACCACGCCGGCAATCTGCTCGCTCTCGATGACCGACTCATGAATGGCCTCGCCCAGTTGCTGAATCAGTTCACGCATTCGGGATGTCACGTGCACCTCCAAAGGCCGCAGCCGGCGCGAAATAAACAGCGCGGGTAGCGCGTGGGATTCCTCTACCTTACTTCCGTTACTGTCCGGGAGCAACTGCGAATTGGCGGAAATCCGCCAAAAAACGGCTCTCCGCCGACGCTGCTACCATCATAGCGAAATGGAGCCTCGCGCAATGAAGCCTCTGAAGCTCGGGCGCATCTTGGGCACAGGGCTGCGGGTTGCCGGACGCATCGCCGGCCAGCGCATCGCCGCTGGCGCTCAGGTGCAAGCGGCTGGACCAGCTGCCAGCAATCTCGCGCGCGGGGTGGGCTGTTTTCTGCGCCCCTTTCGCCGGGTGGGCGGCATCGTCTGGCTGGAAGTGACGGGCGTCTTCTTCCTTCTTTTTGTGCCGGTCTTTGCCCAGGCTCTCTGGAGCACGAGAAACAGCTGCGCCCACGGCCCCGGCCACCAGAAGTTCCTGGTTTCGGCCGCGATGACGGCGGTTTTTCTCTATCTGGGCCTCAGTTCCTTCTGGCGGGCGCGGCGGCGATAAGGCGGCGGCAGTGCAGCCCCGGTTTGCCCTCCCGATCCCCAGCCGGAACGGCGTTTTCCACCCTGGAGCCGGAAGAGTCCTGACGTAAACTGGCCTTGTAGCCTCGCTGAAGGGAACGCCGATGACCACCCCCGCCTCGCCTATTGACTCGCCGCTCAAAAAAACCGCTCTGAATGCCACGCACCGCGCGCTGAAGGCCAAAATGGTGGACTTTGGCGGCTGGGATATGCCGGTCGAGTATCCCGGCCCCGGTGGCGGCCTGATCGCCGAGCACCTGGCCGTGCGCACTGGCGTTGGCCTCTTTGACGTCAGCCACATGGGCGAAATCCGCTTCCTCGGCCCCGGCGCTTTGGAGGCCATTGAGCGGATCACCATGAACGACGCCCGCCGCCTCCGCGACGGGCAGGTGCAGTACTCCGCCCTGCTCACGCCGGAGGGAACCTTTGTCGACGACATTCTTGTCCACCGGCTCAGCGGGAACGAGTACCTGCTGGTGGTCAATGCCAGCAACAAGGACAAGGACTTTTCCTGGATTCAGGCGCACGCGGCCTCCTCGCCGGAGCTTTGCATCAGCGATGAATCCAGCCGGTACTCGCAATTGGCCTTGCAGGGGCCGCGCGCGCTGGAAACTCTGAAAAAGCTGACGAAAACCGAGCTGGCCCCGATCAGAAACTACTGGTTCACCTGGGGCGAAGTGGCCGGCGTCCCCAATGTGCTGATCACCCGCACCGGCTACTCCGGCGAGGACGGCTTCGAACTCTACCTGCCCTCGGAGGAGGCCGCTACTGTTCAGGTGTGGCGCGCGCTGCTCGCCGCCGGCGCGGAATTAGCCATTCGCCCCTGCGGCCTGGGGGCGCGCAACACCCTGCGGCTGGAGGCGGGAATGCCCCTCTACGGTCACGAAATCTCCGCTTCGATCAACGTCTTCGAGGCCGGCCTGGAGCACTGGCTCAAGCTCGACAAGGGCGAATTCATCGGCCGCGAGGCGCTGGTGGCCGTCCAGGCGGCGGGCGGCCCCGGGCGCAAGATTATCGCTCTCGAAATGATCGAGCGCGGCATCGCCCGCGACGGCTACCCGGTCCTCGATCTCGATGGCAACCAGATTGGCGCCGTCACCTCCGGCTCGCCCGCTCCCTTTCTCAAAACCAACATAGCCCTGGCCCTGGTGCCCGTTTCGGTGGCCGCCGCTGGCCAGGTCGTCCTGAATCAGGCCGCCGCGGGTCAAGAGCTGCTGGTCCAGGTCCGTGCCAACCGGGTTCGCGCCCGGCAGGTGCCATTTCCCTTTTACAAGCGGGCGAAAAAATAGCGACGACCTAAGCCGCAACGCCCGGCGTCTTTTCTTCCACCGAGGTGCGATACTCTGGAAGCCTACGCGCCTTCCTTCCCGCGCCGGGAGAAACTCTTGATCGTCGAAATTGAAGCGCTGACCAAAATCTACGAGTCGAAGCAGCGCGTGGTGGCCTTGGACGGCCTTGACCTGGAGCTGAAGCAGGGAGAAATCTTCGGGCTGCTGGGGCCGAACGGCGCGGGCAAAACCACCACCATCTCGATCGCCACCACGCGCGCGTTGCCCACCAGCGGAACGGTGCGCATCGCGGGTATCGACGTGGTCCGGCATCCGGCCCAGGCGCGCCGGCTCATCGGGGTGGTTCCGCAGTTCAATACCCTCGACCGCTCGCTCAGCGTCTACGAAAATCTTTACTTCCACTGCCGCTACTTTGGTTTCTCACATGCGCAGGCGAAGGCGCGCTCACTGGAACTGCTGACCCAGTTCATGCTCTCCGAGCGCAAGGACACCTACCCGGCGCAGTTGTCGGGCGGCCTGGCCCAGCGGGTGCAGATTGCCCGCGCCATCGCCCACCGGCCCACCGTGCTCTTTCTTGACGAGCCCTCGGCCGGCCTTGACCCGCAGAGCCGCATGGCGATGTGGTCGGCGGTCGAAGCTCTGCGCGCCGAGGGCATCACGGTCCTGTTAACCACGCATTACATGGAAGAGGCCGATTCGCTCTCCGACCGGCTGGCGATTATCGACTATGGCCGCGTGCTGGCTCTCGGGTCACCGGAGAAACTGAAGCAGACCTTCGGCGTGCACACCATCTTCAACCTGAAATTGAAGTCGCCGGAGGGCCTGGAGACGCTCGTGGCCACGCTGAAGGCGCTCCCGGAGGTCATCGGCGCCGAGGCCACCGCTGACGGGCTGCGGGTGATCGCCAACGACTCCGACGGCCTGCTGCCTCAACTCGTGCAAGCCGCGGCGGGCTACGGGCTGCGCGACCTGACCACCATCGAGCCGAGCCTGGAGGCGGTCTTCATTCAGCTCACCGGGAGGGATTTGCGTGAATAGCCTAGAGGCAGGGAACAGGGATCAGGGATCAGGAACCGGCGATCAGGGAACCAGAAGCAGGAATCAGGGCTCAGAAACCGCTAACTCGCCAACTCGCGATTCCCGCGCAGCGGAGGCCAACTCGCTACCTTTATCGAAAAATTCTGCGAATCCTGTCCACAATCTTGCGAATTCCGCCCACCCCGGAGATTCGAGGGTGCCCCAGGTCCAGGGTCCCCACGGACGGGTCTTGGTCCGTGGGGCGGAGATCCCGATTTTGGAACCTGGGAATCCACAATTCTCGACTGGCCCCGATTCTCCGCGCCGCCTTGGCCCGGCCATCTTCTTCAAAGCCTTCCTCGGCCTGATTCTGCGCGACCTGCGCGTGCTGACCCGCGAGTTTCACGTCTTTTTGCTGCGCGTGGGGATGCAGCCGCTGCTGTTTCTCTTTGTCTTCACCTTCATCCTGCCGCGCATGGGCGGCGGAGGGGGCAATCCGCTGGCCGCGGGCGGCGGCAAGGTGGACTTCGGAACGATTCTTCTTCCCGGACTGATGGCCGTGGCCATCATGTTCTCGGGAATCGCCGCCGTGGCCCTGCCGCTCTCCTCTGAATTTGGCATTACCCGCGAGATCGACGACCGGGTGATGTGCCCGCTGCCGTTGTGGGCCGTGGCTCTGGAAAAGGTCTGCTTCAGCGCCGTGCAGAGCATGATCGCCGCGCTGCTGGTGATCCCCATGGCCCTCTACGTTCCCGCCGTGCCGGTCCGGGCGCACATCGCCAACTGGTTCCTCTTCGGGCTGGTGCTGGTGCTGGCGAGCCTGCTGGCCGGCTCCCTCGGCCTGGTCATCGGCTCCACGGTTAACCCCAAGCAGATCGGCCTGGTCTTCTCGATCATCGTTGTCCCCATCACCTTCCTGGGCTGCGTCTACTACCCCTGGGCCTGGCTGAAACCGATTCCCTGGCTGCAATGGGGCGTCCTCTTCAATCCCATCGTCTACATGAGCGAGGGCCTGCGCGCTGCTGTCACTCCCGGCATCGAGCACATGCCCTGGTGGGCGATTCTCGCGGCCCTGGCCTTTTTCACCGCCGCGCTCAGCCGCTGGGGACTCAAAGGCTTCCTGGGCCGGGTACTCTCGTAGACCTGTGCAGAGGGCTTTCCCGTTCGTTTGGGTCGAAGGCAGGGCACCAGCATTGCTTAACCTTACTCAGAGCAAAAAAGTCGAAAAATGCAATAGCCATTGAAAGAATGCAATAGAAACAGGCGGCAGACTGGCAATGCGATTGCTCGCTCGTTTCCGCAAATGGCGCGGATAGAATGGTTCCAGGGATTGTGACCATGTGGAAGCTGACGGGCCGGAAATTTTTGCTGCTTCTGGCTACGGCCCTGCTGACGCTGGCCGGCTGCGGCGGCGGCCTGAGGGGCGCCAATTCCACCAATTCTGCCTTTTCTGTCACTCCCCGCACAGGCTCGATCGACACCAACTGCACCGGCTGCAACGCCACCAACGCGCAGGGCGCATCGGTTCATCAATTTGCGGCCACGCTGCCCAACGGCAGCCCGGCGGAGGTCACCTGGTCCGTCTCCAGCGGCGACGCGACCAGCGGGCCGGGCAGCATCACGGCCAGCGGCCAGTACACGCCGCCCAGCTATTTGACCGCCGACCGCGCCGCGGTGGTCGTCACGGCGACCCTCATCGCCGATCCCAGCCAGAAGGCCTACTCCGTGGTGACCGTCACGCCCGGATTTCTGCAACCACTGACGCCGGAGAATCTGGCTCTGGGGGCCAATGGCACGGCCTCCATCACCGGCATTCTGGCCGAGGCGGGCGGCTCGGCCCGCATCCGCTTCGCGCTGGCCGGCTCGCCCGATGGCTCTGGAGAGGGCCAGGGCTCGCTGGGCGCAACCCTTTGCCAGCGCACCAGCCAGGCCTTCACCTCCTGCACGGTCACCTTCACCGCCCCATCCTGGGTCCGCTTCACGGGCTCCACCTACGTAGTGGCCACGGTGGCTGGATCAGCGCCGGCCTCGGCGGCTGCTTCCCTTTCCCGGGCTTCGGCCGTGGTGTTGGTGAACACCGGCGGCGTCACCAGCAACCCCGCCACCCATCAGGCCCAGGCGCAGGCCTCGGTCATGCTGGGCACCTCGGGCGGCAACAACACGGATTACGACAGCCGCGACGGCCGCATTGTGGACTGCTGCAGCGGCACGCTGGGAGCCCTCGTCGAGGGGGCGGGCAAGCGCCAGTACCTGCTGAGCAACAACCACGTGCTGGCCAAAAGCGACCACGCCAGCGTGGGCGACACCATCGTGCAGCCGGGGCTGATCGACAACAACTGCACGCCCTTCGGAGATAGCTCCAGCTCGGTGCAGCTCTCTTCGATTGCTCCGGTGGCCCAACTGACCGGCTGGCTGCCGCTCCGCTCGCGGCTGACCAACGCGGACGCGGCCATCGCCCAGGTCGTCTCGCGCTCGGTGGACCCGAGCGGCAGCATTCTGGAGCTGGGCGCCAGGCAGTCCGGTGGCGCTTTGGCCGCCGCGCCGCCCGGCGTCAGCTCGACCGGCGGACGGGGTGAGACCGCGACGCTCGATCTGCGAGTGGCCAAGAGCGGCCGGACCACGGGGTTGACTTGTGGCGGCGTCTCGGCCATCGACCTGGACGTGAAGGTCGATTATTTTCTCGACTGCGCCGAGACCCGGCCCTACCTGACCAAGACCTTCACGCATCAATTGGCCATCAGCGGCAACCAGTTCAGCGACGCGGGCGATTCCGGCGCGCTGGTGGTCGACGCCGCCAATGCCGAGCCCGTGGGACTTTACTTTGCCGGCGGAACGGACATTCTCGGCGTGAGTCAGGCCGTGGCCAACCCGGCCCCCGATCTGCTGAGCGAGTTGAGCGAACAGGTGGGCGGGGGGGCTTATACCTTTGTCGGCACGGCGGACCATGCGGTCAGTTGCCTGAGCTACGGCGACAGCACCATCGCCCAGGCGCAGGCCCACACCCTCAACGCGGCGGAGACCGAGCGCGCCGAGCTGGCCCTGGCCCAGGCCCGCACGCTGGTCAACCCGGCCGCGGGCATTCTGGGCGTGGCCATGGGCAAGAGCAGCGACCACCCCGGCGAGGCCGCGGTGATTCTTTATACCGGCGAGAGAATGACGGCTGGCGCGCCCGCCATGGTCGAGGGCGTGCGCACCCTGGCGATTCCCTCGACGGCCCGTGCCGTGGCCTACGGCTTCGCGCCGCAGACTCCCCAGGAGGCCGGTGCCGTTTCGCTCTCCTCCTCCTCGCTGGCGCAGGCCGTGGCCGTAAAGAACCAGACAGTTGCCAGCCTGATGCGGCGGAATCCGGCCTTTTTCGGCGTGGGCGTGGGCCAGAGCCTGGACAATCCCAGGGAGGCTGCGCTGGTCATCTACGTGGACCGCAACCGCCTTCCCGCCCAGCTGCCCGCGACGGTGGACGGTGTGCGCGTCCGCTACGTGATAATGCCCCGGCTGCACGTCACCCGCTCCTATGCGCAGCCCTCACCATCGCGGCTGCACTGCATGGCGCACAAACCAGCCAGCCAGCCGGTGCGTTTCAATCCCCTCGGCCTGCTGTTCTGACGGCGGAGCCTGAGGCGGCAGGAGCGTTATAGCGAAACCAGAGTAGCTACACCCTGGGGCAAGCCCGCCTTGAGTACCGCTGGCAAGGGCACGGTTACTCTGGTTTCGCTCTAGACGGTGCGGTCTTATTGCCATTCCCAGCCGGTGAAGTAGAAAGTTCCCGTGACGTTCGAGCCGTCCAGACACTCGTGGTGCACGCGGCGATGGTCGCCGCCGGCCGCATAAATCTCCACCGCCATCGCCCACAGCCAGGCCTGCCGCCGCATTGCCGCCCCTCTTTTTTGCTCTGGTGCTCATTCAGGCGCCCAAACGTCTGGAAGGTTTACGGCGTCCAATCCCAATGAATTCATCGCAAACTCCGGCGACGCCGCAGTTTCGCCCATGCGGCGCACCCCGGACCTCACCCCGGAACGGGCAGCGGAAAGGCTTGCGTTCGCGCGCGGCCTATGTTAACTATTATGTCAATAATCTTTTGACTGCTACCGTACCAGTAAACCCCGGCAGCCAGTGAACAGGACACTTTCCGTGATGAAGATCGGCTCCACTATCCGCGCTTACCGGCTGCAAAAGGGGCTTTCTCAGGGCGATATTGAAAAGAAGACGGGCCTGTTGCGCTGCTACCTCTCACGCGTCGAGAACGGCCATACCGTGCCTTCGCTGGACACGCTGTCGAAGATTGCCTCAGCGCTCGATCTGCCCATCACCCAGTTCTTTGCCGACGACGCGCTGAGCCAGCAGGTGAATCCGCAAAAGCTCTCCGATGAAGAGTTGCGTTTTCTAAACCAGATCCGCCGCTATTCCTCAAACCTGAACGAGAGCGACCGCAAACTGCTGCTGGCGATGGTGAAGAAGTTCGCCGCCACGGCAGAGCGTTAGGCCTTAGAGCGGTTCTCCAATTCACGTGCCCCAGCAAGTTTCGTAAAAGCGGCTTTTTCTTGAGGAAAAAGCCGCTCGGCGTGGTGCTCCCAGGGTATAGCTATTGGAGAACCGCTACAGCGGCCAGAGATTTACTCCCTGACTGGAAAACGCAAGAATCTGCTTCTAGATAAAAATGAAGTTGGCTTCCGCCGTCATGGGCGGCTGCTGAACCAGCCTCAGCGGTCTGCAACTGGCCCATGAACACAAAACAGCCCAGGCCTCGTCGCCGAGACCTGGGAGACCGCGAAGGTCAAGCGGCTGTTCTGTTTCCGAAAGCGGAAAGCTAGTGAATAACCTCGAATTTTTTCCACGCATAGCCGCAAACCGGGCAGCTTGCGTGCGCCTCCTTCAACTCCGAAGTGTAGCCGCAGACCGGGCAGACGTAGAAGTTGCGCGCTTCAATGATCCAGGAATCCTTCTTTCCCTCCTCGATCAGGGCAATGGCCTCGTCGTAGAGCCGCGTTGTTGCCGGCGGGGTGCGCGTGCTCCATTGGGACGATTCGAGCAGGGCAATCGCCTCGCTGTAGAGCCGGGCGTGGGTCTTCTCGGCCTCCAGAGCTCCGGTGAAGGTGCGGATGGCGCGCGAGTTCTTGCGCGCCGTGGCCTCTTCCAGGAAGCCGGGGTACATAGTGGCGACCTCGTACTGCTCGCCGCCCAGGGCCGTCTTCAGGTTTTCGAGGGTGCTCTTGACCTCGGCCGCGTGAATTTCGCACTCGGCGTGGCCGTGCAACTGGCCGATGACGCGGGCGTGGTTGGCGGCGTGAATCTGCTCGGCGCGTGCCGCGGCGCGAAAAAGGCTGGCGGCGCCATGCAGACCATCCTCGTCGGCCTTGGCGGCAAAGGCCGTGTACTTGGCGTGCGCGTTCGACTCGCCTTCAAAGGCGGCTAAAAGATTCTGGACGGTGGTTGTGTTTTCTGCGGCAACTGCTGGCATGAAAAGTCCTCCCGACTTATTCAAAGGCTACGGGTGGTCAGGGAGAAGGCGCTGTGACACAGGTCACATTCGGCTGTGGAAAAGCCCCATGGAATTTTGAGGATATGAAGAGGTAACACTTTGAAAATAAAGTAAAATTCTACTTCACGAAGCATTTTGTGAAGGTGGTTTTAGGTTTATTTTGGTCCAATTTCCTTTTTCCTATGAAGGAGCGCAGCCTGAACCGCTGCATTCCCGTTTCAAAGCGGTCCAGCTTGCTGGCCGGGCAGTAGAAAAGCCGCGGATCAGGGGGTTCACTGTTTCCGCCATGCGTCCGACGTGCTCGTCCTAGCGTGGCTGCAAAAGTTGCAAGAACGCAGGTTCTTCGGCTCGCTACGCTCGCTCAGAATGACAAGCGGCGAGAGCCTGCCCTGAGCTTAGTCGAAGGGGTGGAGTGCCCATGACACTATGCTGGCACAACGCAAAGCGCTGGCGCAACGCCAAACGGCCATCCCGCCTGGGGATGGCCGTTTGGCGTTGCGGGATGGGGGCTATGGCGCCGCGTTCCTCGCCATGGCCTTTTGCGCCAGCACTTTGTGGGCATTGTTTTCCAGGGCTTGGGCCTCGGGCAGGAAAGTGAGCGCCTTCTGAATCTCCGGGTCCCAATCGGCCTGCGCGCGCAATCCCTGCAACTCGCCAAACTGAATAATGAAGATCTTCTCCTTGATGCTGATCTTCAGCCAGTCCATCACCCCGTTCAGATCGGCCTCGGTCCAGGGAATGTTCTGGCTGGTGAGGTACTTTTTGAACTCCGCCAGCACCGCGCCGTCCACCTGGAAGTTCTTGTCCACGGTGCGGTTGGCCAGGTAAACCGGGGCGAAGTGAAAGAAAACGTCTTTATAGAGCAGCGAATCCTGGAAGTCGTTGTTCTTGGGGCTTTCGATCTTCTGGTCGGGGGTGATGCCGCCGCCGCCATAGACGGTGCGCCCGGAGTCGGTGA
>Ga0224559_1001055_pt1 | contig 15801 bp, 23 predicted proteins | sample 714S33034metaG_FD_180676 | JGI IMG/M metagenome (GOLD analysis project Ga0224559, IMG submission 180676) | Peat soil microbial communities from Stordalen Mire, Sweden - 717 S3 30-34 | ecosystem: Environmental > Terrestrial > Soil > Wetlands > Peat | place: Sweden: Norrbotten County, Stordalen... | reverse complement strand
CCTTAAATAATAAATCCTGAATGGTACTCATTTTGTCAACACATCCTTAATGGTTGCGTTTGGATTCTCTTTTAACTTTGCAAGATACTTTTTATCCATGTCAGTCAATCCTCTCTGGTCCTGCATTCAGCACCAGATGTCGTTATATCTGAATGGCTGTGGGTGTCTTGAGTCGTCTGGCCATTGAATCGGTTGATAGTAAGGATAGATAATTTGAGTCTTTGACAATTTTAAAATCTCTACTTCTAACTCAAGATTCTTTACTTTCAACTCTAACGTCTCAATCTTTTCTTCATTTGTCATAAATCACCTCTATGTTTATTAAATTAAAAATATATACTATTCAATAACCAACTTCTTCTGAAAGTCTACTTTGTATAATTTCTTTTCAAATTCTTTATTACCTTTAATAAGTTTCTTTATTTCTCCAATCTTCAAACTTATCGTTTTGTCATTTAATAGTTTATCTTTTATAAGATCGTCTATAGGATATGCATCTTTCTTAGTTTGATTGATACTTAATGTAAGTCCAAGCTCATCAAGTTTTAATTTATTATTCGACTCTTCTATCTTTTTGTTTATATTTTCTCTCAATTCATCTGCTAGTCCTTGTAGATAGCTTGCTTTTCCATTAACCAAAATATAAGCATTATATAATTGTTCGTTATTCTTCCATGCCATTTTTGTATCTGATTCTAATGCATTACTATATTCAATACAATCTTTTCTATTTAAGCAACTATTACATTGAGTTGAACAGTTTCTACCATTATATATATCAATATCAGATTTAAATACAAGTTCTTTTACAAAATCTATATTGATATAATGTATTTCTAAAATAACTTCTTTAAATTCATCGAGCATCTTATTAATTAACTCTTGCTGCCATTGATATATAATATAAAAAGAATATCCAGAATCTTCATATATAATTCTATTACCTTCAACTTTATATTCTAAAAAACTTACATTGCTATTAAAATCTTTGCAATATCTCTTCTCTATCATTTTAAATTCATCTCCTTTTTAAATTTGATTCTGTTGCTGTAATATAAGTTTCTGTTCTTTCGGTGGAAGTTTAGATATAATACAACCTGTTGTAAGAAGCATTCCCGCAATTGATGCTGCATTCTGCAATGCAAGTCTAACTACTTTTAATGGATCAATTATCCCATTTTCAATCATGTTGACTGTAGTATTTGTATTAGCATCAAATCCAAGATTATATGAACTATCTATAATAGATTTTATTATAAAATCTTTCTCATCATTTGATAATCCAGCATTATCCATTATTTTAAATAATATAGATTCTATAGCAGTAATCATCATATTCTCTACTATATCATCATCACTTAAAGGTTTACTTGATTCATATAAAGAAGCAGTCTTTGCTATTTTAAACAATGAAAGACCGCCGCCTGGCAGTATTCCTTCTTCCATAGCAGCTTTCGTAGCATGTATTGCATCTTCTATTCTCATCTTCTTCTCTTTCATTTCTAATTCTGTTGAAGCACCAGCATATATTACTCCAATTCCACCTGCAAGTTTAGCAAGTCTTTCTTTCAATATATCTTTATTAAAATCATCTTTAGTAGATTCAATTTGCAATTTTAAAGAATTAATTTTTTTATCAATATTTTCTTTAAAATCTTCATTACTAATTACTGTACAACCATCTTTTGATATTATAACTTTTTTTATTTTACCGAAATATTTCATCTCCAATGCGTCTAATTTTACTGATGATGTTTCATTTATTATTGTAGAGCCAGTTATTGTTGATATATCATCTAATATATCTGTCTTCTTATCTGCAAATCCTGGTATTCTTATTGCACAAACACTTACTATTCCTTTTATATTATTCATAATTAAATTATTTAACGCTTCACCTTCTATCCCATCTGCGATAATAAGAAGTGATTTATTAGCTGTCTTGGCTATTTGTAATGTCTTCATTAAAAATTTAAATTGAGCAATTCGTTTATCAATAATCACACATAGACAATCTTCGAAAACACAAGTTCCATCTTCTCTATTTGCAAAATAAGGAGAAAGATATCCCGACTCAAGTTTCAATCCTTCTACAATTTCAAATTTAGACTGAGAAAATAATGAATCTTCTACTGCAATAATTCCATCATCACCAATTTTTTCCATAACATCTGCTACAAGATTACCAAGTTCAGAATCATTGTTTGCAGATATAGTAGCGACATTTATTAAATCTTTCTTTTCTTTTACAGGTATTGCTTGCTTTTTAAGTTCTTCTATAATACTATTACAAACTCTATCTATCTTACGTTTAAGCTGAATAGGATTCATTCCATTATTTATTAGTTTTATTCCTGCTTGATAGATTGCATCTGTAAGAATAACAGCGGTAGTAGTTCCATCACCTGCTTCATCATTAGTTTTTCCAGCAGCTTGCTTAACAAGTTCAATAGCAAGATTTTGATATGCATCTTCAACATTAATCTCTTGTGCAATTGTCACACCATCATTAGTAATTAATGGTGATGAATATTTCAATTCTAATATTACATTATTTCCTTTAGGACCCAATGTACTTCCCACTGCATCTGAAATTATTTTTACACCTTCTGATATTTTCTGTCTTACATCTAAATTAAATAATAGCTGTTTAGCGTTTTCCATTCTTAATCCTCCAATATTCATTATAATTTTTTGTGATTTCATCAAACTCTTTTGAACATATTAACGTTGTAAGTATTTCTGTATAACCTTCTTCATTAGATATCTTTCGTGCATTTGTTAATGCTATTGATATATAATCTCCTTTATTATTTGAAACATATGACATATCATCTGGTTCTTGAAGAGTATATATATCTCCTTTTTTAAGTTCTCTCATATTTATTGTTTTCCAATTATTATTTTCTAAATTATATCTCTTACAAATTCTAAGTTTCATTTTACTTCTCCTTTATCAATTGCAAGTATATCATCCTCTGTAAGAATAAGATATGATTGCTTATCTTCTTTTATTTTTATTTCCATTCCACCATATTTAGAATATATAACTGTGTCTCCAATTTTTACTTCTAATTTTACAACTTCACCATTATCAATGACTCTACCACTTCCTACTGCTAATACAATACCTCTTTGCGGCTTTTCTCTTGCTTCGTCTCCTACAAAAATTCCACCAGTATCTTCATTTTCAATTAATGGAGTTATGATAATATGATCTCTTACTGGAACCAATTTAAATTCTTGCTTCTTCATTTTCTTCTCCTTGAGTTAATTTTGATATTCCATCGTTCTGTTCTACAATTATGAAATTATTAAAATATTGTTTTACTTTTTCATTATGACTAATAATTAAAACAGTTTTACCTGTCTCTTCAAGTATCTTTATTATATTTGAAATCTTAGAAATGTTATCTTCATCTAAAGCATCAAAAGTTTCATCAAAAAAAGCTATATTGATGCTATCACCATTTACTAATTCAAATAAATCTGTAAGAGCAATTTGAAATATTATCTCTAATATTCTACCTTGACCAGTAGATAATTCTTCAAAATTAAATATCTTATCTCCTTTATATATTTCAATATCCATAGTATTTCTTTTTTCTGAAAAATCCAGCTTAATATTTATTTTCCAATCTTCGTATACTTTTATAAGCAATTCATTAATTCTTGTTATAAGAAAATCCGTTACTTTCTGTATTATGAATTGTTTAATTCCATTCTTGCTAAATATATTCTTAATTTCTTTTAAATCATCTATCATTAAATCATTCTTAATTTTATTTTCTTGTGCTTCTCTCAATCTATTCTCTACTTCTTCAAGATTCGAAACTTTCTGCTTCAACTCCCCATATTCCATTTTAGTATTATTTATATCTCTTAATGTAATATCTGAATTCTTATATTTAAAATATATACTAAATTCTTCATATAATTTTAATATACCGAAACGAAGATTAATATATTTCTCTTTCTTCTGTTTAAATTCTACTTTTATCTTTTCATATTCCATTTTAATATCATCATTCGCGCTTTTCTTCTCTTTTAATTTTGAATATTCTTTTTTCATATTATCTAATAGTTTCTGATTTTTTTCAATTTCATTTTCACTACTATCAATATCTTTCTGATAATCATCTAATATATCTTGTTTATTGCTTATCTTCTGTCTGCATATAGGGCATTTTCCATCAGTTACCATTTTCATTTTCTTTTTTAAACTTTCAATATTATCTTCTTCATTGTCAATATTGCTTTGATATTTACTCATATCACTTACATATTTGTCTAAGTTTATATCTTCTATTTTTTTATAAAGATTAGATAAATTATTTCCTTTATTCTTTGATTCAAAAAAATCTTCTTTCTTAACAAAATAATCTTCAAATAAAGTCTTTCTATTTCTTTCAAACATTATTAATTTATTAAGTGCTTCTTCTACTTTCTCATATCTTTTCAATGTTTTTTCTACTTTTATAAACTTGTTTTCAAATTCTTCTTTATTTTCCAAAGATTTTTTATAATTTTCTATAAGTATATCAAAATTCTTTTCTTCTATTTGTTTCAAATCTTTACTTACTTTTTCATATACTTTATCTATAATATCATTATTTGTAAGACTTATAATTAAATCTTTTCTTTTAGAATCGTCTAATGAAAAGAAATTATATTTTGGAGTAAATGTCGTGATTAATTTGAACAATTCATAATCTATGAAATCATCTGTAAAATTTGTTTTCTTTTCTATTTGTTGCTCATTATCTACAAATAATTTTTCATAATTCTTTCCATTAATCATACCTCTAACTATCTTTTTATTATCAAAAGATATTTCTATATTCATATTTCCTGAATGATTCATAGAAATATCTTTGATATTTCTTTTCAATGTTTTATCATATATAGCTTTGTGAATAATATTTATAATTGATGTTTTGCCAGCGCCATTAGAACAAGTCAATTTGCCATCTATCATACCAAGTACTAAATATACTTTGTTATCGAATATCAACTGTCCTTCTTTGTAAGAAAATATATTATTAAATTTTATATTTTTTAAGTTCACGTTGGCCTCGTATATGTTCTTTCATTTTTTTATTTAAAGCAAATAAAGCATTAACTTTTTCTATTAAGTCGATTGTTTCTTTCTTAAAGTCTTCAATATTAGGTATATACTTTCTTTCTAATATTATTTTATCTTCTTTTGTTTTTAATTTTGTAAATAAATCTCTAAGATTGATATATTTAAAATCATTAAATCTTTTTATAAAATATGTCTTCCCATCTTTCGGATCTCTGCAATTACTATCTTCTACCATGCGTGTTAATCCAAATATCTTCTCTATATATTCAAACATATATTGATAATCTTCTATAGAACCATACATTTGAATATAAGCTTCATAAGTACCATTTGAATAATTCAAAAGTAATTCAAATCCTTTGCCTTCGTCAGATTCTTTCAATGAAAGAAAACTCTTCTTAAGATTTTTATTTATACATTTATTTATAAGCTGTCTGTATGTTTTATAATTAAATATAGCTTTCTTAAGATATTTATCATATTCATTATTCTCTTCTATCTGTTGTTTCAATTTTACATAAGACTTTGGATTTTTATTTATCTTCATATTATCTCCTTTTATTTACAAATCGCTATATAAGATTTTACTTTTTCTAATAACTTTTCTTTCTTCATCATCTTTAAATATTCCGAAATTATTATATCGAACTTCATATTAAAATCAATTTTTCTTGATTTTATCTTGTCTATAGTTAAAATAAATTCAAGAGATAAATATTTCTTATTTTGTAACTTCGCAAGCCATTCAGACTTCTGTTTCATATCATCAATATTAATTATAACCCGAGTTCCTTCATCTATTTCATCTATATTCTTCTCCGTCAATTTTAATGTTTTAATATTATAATTAAGCTTTGTCCATTTCTCTTTTCCTGTATCTAAGTCAAGTATCAAATATTGAAAATCATAATCTACTTCGCCTATATTCGTTGGAGCGATACTACCTACATAAGTAATATTCTTATTCACTTGATGTTTATGAATATCCCCTAAATAAAACTTCTTATCTACTTCCATATTTAAACTTGAGTCCATTTGTTTACTTCCAGTATTATATCCATTAATATTAAAATGCCCAAATAAAAATTTTCCTTTACTTTTTAATATTTTTTCTTTAAGTCTTTCATCACTTCTATCATGACTTATGAAACTGCAATTTTTATATTCATAAGTATCTTCAACAACTATTAAATTTTTACATAATGGTTCTATCATTTGTAATACATGACCTAATGAATCTTTGTCATGTTGTCCAAGCAAAGCAATTATCGGTTTATTAATTTCAGAAATAAACTTTGATAACACTTTTCTATATCTATTGTGAGTATCATGATTCCTAAAATAATCTCCAAGCATTATAACAAAATCTACATTTTCAGCTTCTCTTACTAATTCATTTCTATATTTCATAAAAAAATCTATTGTATATAAATTTCCAACAGTATGATCTAAATGAAGATCTGGAATTATTAATGTTCTCATTTATTCTTCTTTCTTATCTAATATTTTTCCATCTTCTGCTGTAACTTCTTTTGTTCTCTTTCTTAAATTCTTTGCTGTATTTGCCATTACTATAGAAACTTTATCGATTAAATCTTTAACATCATCTATATTCTTTATTTCTTCTGCACTACCAGATATCTCATATGAAAAATTTTGAGAGTTTCGAAAGCCACCTAAATTATATGATCTTTCATATCTTATTACTAAATTTACATCTGGCAATTTTTTATCTTCCATTATGATTCCTTTCATAGGGAAGTAAAATTATAATTCTACTTCCCTATGATTTTATTTAAACTCTGCGTCATCATCCTCATCTATCACTTTCTTCTTTACTGGAGCTTCTTCTGCTACTTTCTTTTTTACTGGAACTTCTTCATCTTCTACTACTTTCTTTTTTACTGGAACTTCTTCATCTTCTACTACTTTTTTCTTTAATGGTTTGAAGCTTACGATTTTTGCATATTCACTATCTTCATCTGAAGTTACAGTGACTATGCATTTCTTTCCTTTATAATCATCTAAATCGATTGTTTCGTCAATCTCTAACTCTGCTCCACCATTCAAAGATGTAAGAATTTTATAAAGTTTGTTTCCAACTTTAAGATCTCCAGGAGCATTGTGACCGATATACTCGCCTTCAAAATCTTCATTGTCTACTATTTGAAATGCGAGATTATAATATGAGCCACCATTCTTGCCATCTTTCTCCTGCCACTTAGTAAGTTTTACTTTATAGATCCCATCTTCTACTTTCTTGTTCTCTTTCACTCTTAATTTTCCACTCATCTTCTGCCTCCTTTCTACTGTTTTAGATTCCATATTTCATTAAAATTTATTTTTTTATTTTGATTTAAAATTAGATATTCTTCTTGTTTTTCTACTTTAATCCTTTGACTAAAAAAATTTAATATTTTATAATGTTCAAAATATTCTTTACCTTCATATTTTCTACTTTGTGAAACTATAATCATATTTATATTTTTATCATTAATCAGATTGAATAATAGTTCAATATCTTTATTATTATCTATATATGCCATAGCGGTAATACTATCTACTATTACTAACTCTATCGGCATGATGTCTAATATCTTTATCAATCGTTTTACTTCATTACAATGAGTTAAATAAACATTATTAGATAATTCATGAAGTTTATTCTTATACATATTATCTAAATTTTCAGAACACACATATACTATCTTCTTATCTGGATTCTGTTTTATTATATAAAAACATAAAGAGGTCTTCCCACTATAATCTTCTCCATATATATTTATACACTCTGATTCTTTAAGATAATAATCATCATAAAGTTTAATAGAATTATTATTCATTGTTATAAAATCAAAGAAACTCATTTATTACCTCAATTCATTAATAGTTTATCTTTCACTTGCTCTAATGTTGATATTATCTTCTTCTTCTTACTCTCAAGTTTATATTTTGTTAGAATCAATTCTGCAAATACATCAAGAAAAAATTGAACAAAATTATCAAGATTAACTTTGTCTTTAATTTTTAATTGCATACCAAGACCTTCAATATTAAGATACTTATCTTCTTGATTAATCTTTAACTTCTTCATTAGTTTTATCCTTTTTAGTCTTTTGTTTGTTCTTTTGTTTTAAATACTCTTTTATCTTCGCATTTTCATCTTTACCCCACTCATTTAGAAAAAAATCATATTTTACTAATGTTTCCAAAGAATTAGTTCTAATTTTTGATCTTGTTAAAAAATCTTGAGCATCTTTATATGGTTTTTTCTCAATAACTGTTTGTAATGTTTTATCACCTATACCTTTTAAACAACGACTCCCAGGTATTATCTCACCTTTATCATTAAGAGTAAAATCATTTGATATATCATTAATAAAAAAGTTTTTAATAGGTATTTCATAATCATAACAATCATCGATTGTCTGTTGTATCTTGTCTTCATCATCTTTCATATTCAATACTGCAAGATTGAAATATTTTCTATAATAACATTTTAATGTAGCCATTTGCCAAGCAACTATCGTGTAGGCACACGAATGACTATTGTGAGATATAAATCCATTTGCTATAAAATTATATGGCTCTTGCTTCATTTCAATATCATATGTCTGTTGTTCTCCACATGATTTTATATTTTTTATTTTTGAAAAGCATATAGTCTGAGGTTTAAATGACTTCATAGAATCTCCTTTATTTGTCTAACCATTTCTTCATGTAATAATTTGTGAGGATATGTATATTTCTTAGGATATTTACCAGCTGCATGTCTTCTTAATGTAGCATTTCCAATATTTCTACAAGCTTGCGGACTTCTTTTTCCTGGATTTCCTTTCCTATCTCTTTTAATAGCAGAATTACTCATATTCAAACAAACTTCTTCTGACATTTTTCTATTAGTAAGTTTTTTAGCTGCTCTAGCTTGTGGTTCATAATTATCTTTTGTTTTACCTTGATTATGAACTTTACCACCAAATTTTCTTTTAAAATGATCATTACCTATTCTTTTTTCAGAAAGTTTTTTTAATGATTCGTTAGTATCTTTAGTTAATCCATCGTTCCAAGATTTTTTATATCCATGATGAGCAATTTCAATATTGTCAGAATTCATTATTTCTTCTAATGTTTTCCATCCTTGATTTGTAAAAAATCTATGAGCTTTTGTAGCTTTTATTATTTCACCACTTTCCAATTCTATTTCAAATACTTCTTGTATACCCTTATCATATATATCTTTTATATCATTAAATATAAATTTTTTATTATTTTCATCATATGAAAATAATTTTGGAATACATTTATGATTTTTCCATACTTTATAATATCTTTGACCATTCTCACTATATGTTCGTTTATATAGTTCATCGATACTAATTTTACATTTATGTCCAGAATGTCTTTTTTCTATAATAGTATCTCCTGTCAAACATCTATTGAAGGAATAATCTGCTATTTTATTTAAAGTTTCTAAAGTCTCATCAATATCTTCTTTGTCATACTTTAAATATAATTTATGTTTATATTTTTGTGTTGCGTTTATAAAACCTTGATCAATTGAATCTCTACGAATATCGTCTGCTTCGCCCTCAGATATATCTAAAATATCAGATAATATTTTATGCAATTGTTCCTGATATAATAATATTCCTTTCGTCTTTGACAAATGTTTTTTAAGTAATTTTGGCATCGTATAAGATTCACCAAATTTTCGTCTTATATAATCTTCATGCATCCCGAGTTTTATTGTGACAGGTCTATTTATAGCATTCAATTCAATTAATTCTTCAAAATTTTCTGGAATTGCATCTTTCAACAATCTTCTAAACATAGGAGTTTCAAACTGAAATATATTATTCGTATCAGCTTTCTGAAACATTTTAAGAACACTCTTATCTTCAATATCATATTCTAATATATCTATCTTCTTTCCTTCATACTTTTCGATATATTGTATACATCTTTTCATAATATCTAATGAACGAAGTCCTAATATATCTACTTTTAAAAATTTCTTCTTCGATAACCAATACATGTCTATTCCACTTATTGTCTGGCCTTTACACTGAGCCATTGGGATATATTTATATATATCTTCGTCTGTCAATAATACCCCCGATGCATGAACTGATAAATTTCTAATATTATCTTTTAATTTTTTAGCAATTTTAAATTGACTTTGATATTTCTCTGGAACATCTTCATGCTCATCATAATATTTTGAAACATCTGTCGCTTCTTTAAATGGAACTTCATATATTCTTAATATATCTTTCAATGCTGATTTATCTGTCATTAATACATAATTTGAAATTTGAGATACTTTATCTTCACCATATTTCTGTTTTATATATTCTATTACTTCTTGACGTCTATCTCGCTCAAAATCTACATCTATATCTGGCATTTTTGCACGTGATTTATTTATCATGCGCACAAAACTTGTATCAAATTTCAATGGATCTACTTCAGTTATATTTAATAAATAAGCAAGTAGACTTCCTCCACTTGAACCCCTGCCCGCCCCTGTCATAATATTATTTTGTTTGCACCATTCCACAATATCATATACGATCCAGAAATATTCTAAAAATCCTAATTCTTTGACAGTCTTCCATTCAGAATTTAATCTTTCTAAATATTCTTTTCTTTGTTCTATAGATGTTTTTCTTTCAAGATTATTTTTTACTATAATCTTCATTTTCTTTTCATCAAAATCTGTCTTCGGTAATATATCTTTATCAGGAAATATATTATATTGTTCTATTTTAGAAGCAATTTCATTTGTATTTTCTAAAAATCTTTCAACATCAGACTCTTGAAATATTCTACTCATAATAGTTTTCACTTCTTCATAATTTTTAAAATATAAATCTCTATCATCAAACACCCACGCTTTCTTTTCTTTTATATCTTTCATCGTTGCTTTGTTTCCAATATTATGAACTATATCTTGAAGATCTGCATCACCTTTATTCAAATAATGAGAATCAGTTGTAATTATACTTTTAATCTTTAATTTCTTTGCAAGCTCCCTCATCTTTACCCATGTAGGACCATAATAATCTGTTCTTTCTAATGCAGTATATTCGAAATAAAAATCATTACCAAACATTTCTTTCAATCTAATTGCTATTTCTTCTGCTTTTTCTAATTGATTTTGACTTACAAATCTTGCAACCATACCACCGATGCAAGCCGAAGATACAATAACATTACCTTTCATTTTTTCTAAATTTGTCCAATCAATTCTTGGTTTATAATAAAATCCATTCTTGACTGCATCAAACTGAGCTTCTAATAATGCATTATATCCAGTTTTATTCTTTGCTAATAATATAATGTGTCGCATTCTTTGTTTTGAAAGTCTCTCTTCGACAATATCCATCTCTTTTTGATTATTATCTTTCTTGAATTTATCAAATAAATCTTCATCTTCTTTCATTGATTTTATTAATTTATTATCCACGAAATAAGCTTCAATACCAATAATAGGTTTTATAGTAGTATCTTTGGCAAGACTTACAAATTCAAATACCGAGTTCATATTGCCATGTTCTGTGATCGCCATAGCATTCATTCCAAATTCTTGAGCTCGTTTTAAATAATCTGCGGGACGATACATACCATCATTTGTTGAGAATGTCGTGTGTAAATGGCAAGCAGTATAATTTTTCATTTAATATTTATTATCCTGACGTTTGAAATTTATATTATTCTTTTCCATATATATATTATAAAATTCTTTAGATGTTATATCTAATGCAATTCCAATGTTAAAGAAAAAACAAGCCATATCGATATATTCCATTATAACTTCTTTTCTATTCTTCTTATATTCGTCTCCATTCAATTGTTCTGGAGAATATTTCTTCCAATACTTGAATGGTAAATTTTTTAGAAGTTCCGCAAATTCTATATTAAGATGTAATGCATTATCTTGTATAAATCTAACTCTATCCATAAATGACATATATTTAGGATTTTTATTTAACTTATCCTGTAGTTCCGACTGTTTATTCAATATTTCTTGAAGTTTATCTACCATTACTGGAATATCTTGATACAATATTTTATTAATTTTATTATACTCTTCAATTTCAATTTCTGTCATATGATATAATATTAAATTATTGATATGAACAATATAACCATTATTAAAAATATCTAATTTTACCCAACCATCAAGTAGTAGTTCTTCAATTTTATAAGTTTTATCAAATTTCAAACCATATTTATTACAGAAAACTTTCGTTTCTTCATCTTCTTTAAGTCTTACATAACTTCCTACTTTAAATATATCCCCAATTTTAAACATTCTATTCCACCTTCTTAGTTTTTATATTTATAAGAACTCCCATGTCTTTCTGTAATTTCAATAGTTCAATTTTTTTTCCGAATTCTCCCCGAACAGCACTTACCGCTTCTATATATGCATCTATCTCTTCACATAATCCTTTCGCAATTATATCTTTTTTATTTGCATATTGAACATACTTAAATTTATCTGCTTCTCTCATTTCATTTCTTATATAAGCGTCTTTCTCTTTTGCATTGCTATATTTCTTCTTTTTCTTATCTTCTCCATCATCACCATCTATGAGCCTCAATAATATATTATCTGACTCACGCTCATACATATAATTTATATCTTCCATAAATAATTTAGCTTTGCTTTTAAAAGTTATTGCTCTTTTCTTTAATTTAAATAATTGAGTGCAAACATTTGAAGCACTATCAATCATATCGTGCATATCTATGAAATTTCGAGTATCTGGGTTTAACTTATAACTTTTAATATTCACTTCAACCTTATCGATCTCATCTCGTATCTCATCTTCCTTGTTATAATTTAAATCAAATTCTTCTTTCTTTAATTTAAATCTATCTGGTTTTTCTATTTGTTCATCCATTTGTTTTACCACCTTTAATAATAAAATATATTATAATTAATATTTTCTATATATGGTGCAGGAGAAGGGACTTGAACCCTTATGATTTTATTCGGAGGATTTTAAGTCCTCTGTGTCTACCAATTTCACCACTCCTGCACTATTGGTCTGGATGACTGGATTTGAACCAGCATAAACTTGGTCCCAAGCCAAGTGGTCAACCATTGACCCACATCCAGTTAATTTTTGGATAATCAACTTATTATATTGGTGCGCTTAGTAGGATTCAAACCTACGACTTATGGTTTAGAAAACCATTACTCTATTCATCTGAGTTATAAGCGCAATTTTATATTTTGGCTGCCGAGGTAGGATTCGAACCTACATAATCTTTTTCAAGATAGCCTGGGTCAAAGCCAGGTGAGGATACCAGTTTTTCTACTCGGCAACTATATCATTGGTACCATCAAGGAGAATCAAGCTCCTATGGCGTGGATGAAAACCACGAATCCTAATCATTAGATGATGATGGCTTCTATATACTCTTCTATCTTTCCAATATATAAACTAATCTGTTCTCCATAAATGTACTCAATTGAATCATAGTTGAATTTATTATGCATCACCGTTATAATTCTTGCAAGAAAAAATAATTTCATACCTATTTCATAATCTGAACTAATATCCATCTTGCAATTTATTATTTTTAATTTCTTATTCCATTCTTCTTTGGCCAACTCTGCTACTTTATATAAAGCTACAAGTTCAATTCCTTTCTCATTTATCTTATAACATTTGTTTGTATCTTTCTTCATTTCATCAATTATCATTTCTTAACCTCTTTTATTTTTTTAAATCTTGGTTTTTCATTTGATTCCATACCTTTGCTATATAATCTTCCTATGGCTTGATTAATACAAGATCTTTTTGATAATCCATTATCAAGATCTGATAAATCATAACTTCCATCTTTGTAACAAACACTAAATTTCCAAAATTCTATTTTATCACATATAGAATCTAACCATACTTCTGCATATGCTCTATTTTTAATTGTACATTTCCAAGTATCACCAACATTATACATTATATAGAACCTCTTTCATAAATTGTAACTTTATATTTACTATCATCTAAAACTTTTGCTAAATATTGCGCTGTATTATGTGCAACTTCTTCATCTTTTATATATCTTTCGATTGATATGTATTTGTCCGTCATCGTGTTTATTAATACAATTTCAAAAGTTTTTTCCATAATTTATTCCTCCTATATTTTTAGAGTATCCACTTTCTCTCTTTTATGATATTGCTTATCTTTAGCTCCAAACAACATTACATTTAAAACACCTGTACGTTTAATAATTTCTATTGATAGTAATACATTTATTATATTACTACCTGATAGCAATACGTAATCATCACGATTGACAGGGTTTGAGTCTAATATCTGTTCAATATTATATTTAAGTCGATCAGTATGAAAGATATCTATGTCACCCTCGGTGACAGTAACAATTTCATACCCTTGCTTTTTTAATATTTCTAACCCGTCCATATAATGGACTTTTGAATTTGCAATATATACTTTAGTCATTTTTATTCTCCTTAATTATTTTTATCGTTGTTCCATCCCAATGTTGTCCCCAATTATTGTCTATAACAAAACTAACAACATTGTTCTGTGTAAATTTATAAGAATGAATTATTTTAGTATAAGTATTTATAATATCTCCATAATTTATACCTCTTCTAATTTAATGTGAAAATAAAACTTTTATAACTGCAATCCCATATATTACTACTATAACACATATTGGAAAACAAATAATCATTAACATTGTCATTAAACATCCTTTCATATTTTCACCTCTTTACATACATTTTCAAAATCTTTAATATCTACTTTATCTATATAGTTTATATAATAATTCTTTTTATGTAATTCTCCATTAAAGAAATTTTTATTTGAAAATATTGCACCATTCTTATTTATTATCAAATCACCTTTCTTAAAATAACTTATTCGATAATATACTCCTTTGTCTTCTCCATATTTCTTTGCAACTTTTAAAAATTTATCTATATTACTTTTATCTATCTCTGTCCTACGTTTCTTTCTTTTCAAACATGTAGTACCATTAACAATTCTACTTATTACTGATTTTGATTTCTTATGTTTTTTAGAAATTTCATTCTGTGAATATCCATCTATCTTATCTTTCATTATATCAATAACTTTCGAATCCCTGCAAGCCATTTCTGCCACCTTTGATTCGAGGTCTATATTATCTATATTACTTTCAACAAGTCTTTCTCCATTACCCTCAAGCAAATCTTCAAAGCTAAACTCCCTTGTATTTCCTTCCCTATGTTCTTCAAGTGATATAAACCTTTTATTATAATTTAATTCATTCAACTTCGCCCACTTTACACGTCTATCGATGAATGAGCTGTTCATTGATTCATACTTCTTATACTTCTCTGTATTATTTTTTAAAGATAAATAAGCATTCATTGCAGCGTCTTCCATTTGATTCATTTTCAAATATCTCATACTTGACTTATAATACTTTTCAAATGCGATATCAATAGCTTCTGGTGTCATTATTTATACCTTCACTTTCTTTAGAAGTTGTGGGGTCGAGCAATATATTAAATTACCTATACTAACAATATACAAACCTTGACAATAAATTTTGATTTTTCCTACAAGATTATAAGCCCAATGACCCGGACAATTTAGAATCACTTTCGTTCCTTTTTTAAAATGCATAATTTATACCTCCATTTTATATTCTTATATTTTAAACAATTAAGAAAG
>Ga0224559_1001054_pt1 | contig 15807 bp, 17 predicted proteins | sample 714S33034metaG_FD_180676 | JGI IMG/M metagenome (GOLD analysis project Ga0224559, IMG submission 180676) | Peat soil microbial communities from Stordalen Mire, Sweden - 717 S3 30-34 | ecosystem: Environmental > Terrestrial > Soil > Wetlands > Peat | place: Sweden: Norrbotten County, Stordalen... | reverse complement strand
CTTTTCGTCTATTTCTTTAAATTGTTTTTTCTGTTGAAAACCAGACGTTAGTGAAGATTTCGCTTGCGTCGTAAACGTTTTTGTTGCACAATCTTCTTGTTGTTGTTGTTGTTGTTGTTGTTGTTGTTGTTGTGTGGTAGGCTGCTTAGGCCGTGTAGAAATATAAATATAATTATCGATTGTCATTAGAAAATCCTTTTAGGTTTTTTTCCTCCTGAACAGAGTTTGGATTGTGATTATTGATGCCATTGGAAAACCTCTGAATGTCGCAGTTAATGCTTTTCTGCGACATTCTTTTTTTTGTTTTTGGGAGCACGTTTATCAAACATTTCTGGGCGTGACAGTTCAATTTCTGGCGCTATCTTTTGAAAATATTCATAAATGGCAGTTCTGATGAAATGACCATCTGTTAAATGATTGGCGGTTACATAAGAAATAAGCGCTTCATCCATAGATTCATCAATTTTGAAGTTTTTAGATTTTAACATTTGTTGTTGTTTTCCTTTATGTGTTGAGAATATACTATTCTATTTATGTTGTGGTGATACTTGTTTTAACATAAATCTGCTCAAAATGCAACATTTATTACAAAAATGTAATTAATCTTAACTATTTTGTAACAAATTGTAACAACTCGGATTCCTCCGAAAAAACTTCAATATCAATTCATTTTTATTTCGGAAGCTATGCTTCCTCTTGCTTGTCGGAAGCAATAATTCCCATAGGGACATAATCGGATCGGCCAATAGAACCTCGAATGATTCATTTCCGGTTAATTGGAAAGACCATTCATTAACTTTTTCTTAACGGGCTCTGAGATGGCCATAGAAGCTCCAGCAATGGGGGTTAGTAGCTTGGCTATCTGTGGCGCTCTTAAAACGTCTCCAATGCCTCTATGCAAGCCTACAGGCTGTCAAAGTGCGCAAAAAGGATCAAGCCTGCTATGTCTGCCACACTTGCCAAACACCCCTTGAGAGGAAGCTATGCTTCCGATTGCCACAAGAGGCACGCTCCGATAAATATTAGGTAACAAGAAACAAACATACATCCTAAGAACGGAGAAAAAAGGCAATGGCAACTATACAAGACAAAAATCAATACAAAAGCATCAGAACAATTTTAATGGAAATGAACCTTCAACAAGTGTTGAAGTATAGGGATCTTGCTAATCAAATCCCTCCACAAATTCAAAAGTATAAAAGCCTCACAGACAAACCATCTATTTCAAAGTCCAGGAAAAAACATAGCGCCTTACTGTCCTCTTTCTTGACTCCATTTCTAAAAGGAGATCGTTATTTTCAAGAACAGCAGGACGACGATGCTTCTCTTGCACCTCAAGATATTTTAAGAAAGAAGAAACAACAGCAACAACAGCAACAACAGCAACAGGATGCCGAAGACAATACAACACCTAAAGCACAACAACCACAGCAACAGCAACAGCAACAGCAACAGCAACCGTTACTTCCTGATGAAATAAGGAAGCAATATCACGATATAATGGGCACGGCGGGACAAGCAATACCATCAACAACACCTAAAGCAACATCTCAGCCTTCAACAAGTATTTGGGATAAGGCTAATTGGCATTATCCCTGGAGTTCGTATTGGGATGATAAGAAGGTCTTTCCACCAAACTATGTAAGTCCATCTCAACCTAAAGTGTCACCACAATGGGCAAATACCCCTGATTGGATGAAAAAGCTTCCAGGTGCTGAAACTGTTGCAGGTGGATTCAAAGCAGCGGGTGAAAAAGTTTCCGATACAATTGCAGCAACAGGAGGTGCAATCAATCAAAAGTTGAAAGATACAGGCGCGGCAGATGCTATTGAAAAATATGGGCCAACAGCGGCTTTTGCTGCTGGCGCTGTAGGGATTCAAGCTCTCGCCAATCGATTTGGTTTAGGTGGTGGAAAAATAAGTGGTGGTAATCCACAAGGATTCCTGCATCCTAACCTTTCACCTTTAGAACAAAATCCTCTACAGAAACCAAATACACCTCAAGTCTCAGCAATGACAGCGGCTAATGATAAAGCAGATTCACAAAATGCTCTTAATGATATTAAGCAGAAAGCGGCGAATAAGAGTCAAATCCTTGCAAGAATAAGAAACTTGGTGCCTTAACCGTAATCCTCATTGTTGATATGGTGGAACTCTGAAATCTCCAATATGTTCAACCCAACCTCTGGTTTTAGTGAAGTTTATTTTGATTGACTGATTATCGGTGGTTTCTGCTTCACAAAAGATTGTGGGTTTAATCGAGAATGTATCCTTAAACTCACAATGACCTGCTTTTACATTTGTCCATTTTCCACCTAATTGCACTTGAACAACTTCCATTTTTTCCTTGGAAGTTATTTTTCCAATAAAAGCAACTTCAATTCCCTTTCCTTCTTCGATATAAAGAGGAAAGGACAATTGATCCATATTTTGGTTGAAATGATAAGAGAGGACTAAACCAAGACAACCCGGTTTTGTGGTGTTGCCCGATCCTTCTTTGGACTCACTTGTGAGTCTGTTAATTTCTGATTTACAAGTTCCAACAGCGGCTGATGAATATTCTATTGTCTTTATATAATCAAAAGATATTGCTGTTCTTATATCGTTTTCCAATGCTTCTGTTAATGTTTCATTAGCAGGAATAAACTTGTGTGGAGAAACGTGTGCATATAGTAACGTGTTAATATTTAACACGGTTACAGTTATAATGAATGTCTTGGGAGTATCTCTTACAACTCTAACCAAAAGATACGTTAATGGTATCATTACAAAGAACAACAAAAACAATAAACCAAAAGTCCCAACAGATTGCATACTGAATACAGAAAGAACTAATAATAAAATAATATACAGGACAAGTTGCCCATATTTTATTATTCTGGTTACGATATTAGTCATTTCTCTATTTCCTTACTCTAATTCCGATTAGTGATTGATTTGATTCACAAGTTCTTTGGGTAAGATTTGCATCTCTGTAAGCACGCCATCGGATGTATTTTCAATTGTCCATTCAACTGGGAAAGAGGTTTCTTTAGAACCTTCCGTAAAGTTAATTTCATAGTTCGCCTGACACCTTATTTTGCCTGTATCAGAGTCCTTTGAGACCATTCTGATTTTAGTCAACCTCTTTGGTGCTGTTTTATATGTTGTCTTGTAATCTTTTGGAAGTTTGTCAAAAACTATTGCAGGATGTTCTCTGAATGCAGCTAAAGACGAAAATAAAAGAAACATCCCTTTCTCTTCAGGTTCGGAGTCATTCAAATAGCCTTGAGCAATAGCAACAGCAGAAGCATTATCACACTGAAAAGAACTTCCGAATAAGTTATTTTGAACAGGGATGATAGATGCTTGCGAGATCAAAGAAGTTAGTTCAGTGAGTTTTTCTCTTGGAATTATACCTGAATACACACCCGCATAAAGAAAAAGAAGAAGTAGCACAATAGTTGCAGAAAAAGACATCTTAGTCATTTTGATTTTCCTTCACAGAGGCAGGACAAAGGGTTGCATATATTTGCATATTAACGGGATATCCAGAAGCAGAAGAACCACCTAAGATTGTTCCTGTATCTACTTCTCCTCCCCTATGTGGATGCTCAGAAGAAATAAGTCTGATTGCATAATTTGGTGTAACAGGATCGCTCTCCGGTGCTAATAATTTTCCTTCAAAACGATAAGTGAAACCAAAAAAGTCAGAGAATAATCCAGTCTTGCAATTACCTTTGATATCAGAGGCAAGCTTGATTGCCATTTCTTCTCTAATACATTTCTCTGAAGTTGTAGAGAGATATTCCTTGCAGAACTTCGTTGCATTCTCACGAGTATGTCTTGTTACAATTAAAGCATTTTCAGAATTAAGTCCATATTCAGAAACAATATCAACTTCCATTCCAATCCTGGAACCATAACCTATTGTTGGAAAAGATGTTTTATAGCCTTTTCGTCCATTTGGCGAATAGAAACAAGCACCTTTGGGCAACTTGGAAAAATAGTTTTCTATCCTTCCTGCGGTTACAGGATTCTCTTGTTGGACCGCATTATCAACAAAGCAGCCATCAATGAACTCAGGTTTCCAGACAGTCTTTGTTTTTTCGCCTGAAGTTTCGTCTTTGACCTCAGGATATAATTTTTCAAAAATATTAGATATAGTCTGATTGGTATAATCCTCTACACCTTCAATTATCATATTTCCATCAACGTTATTGGCATTTAATTTGGGATAAAACTTCTTACATTTTGTTCTCGCGACCTCTTTTGCCATTTCTTGTTGAGTAATCCAAGTGTGAGCAAAACCATAGAAGACTTTCCCCTTATCGTCCTTATGGTATTCCATATAAACTACAGCGTTGCCGATGAAACAGGATTCATATTCATCGGTCTTTTTTTGAAGTGCGCCTTCATACTCAGCAAAGACAGGAGTCGCCATTGCTACACTCAAAGCAATTGCTGCTATTGCTGTTTTGTTTTTCATAGTGTTAGATTCCCGGTTGTTCGCTTTTCCATCTGATATGTCCTGCTATTCGTTCCTTAATCCAAGTTTCCACCTCAGATTCAAGCCATGCAGAAGCAGATGGACCTATTTTAATCGAATGTGGGAACTTTCCATTCCTTGCCATTGTATAAATTGAACCCTTGCTCAGCGCTGTAATAGCCATTACTTCCTTAATTTTTAAGAACTTTTCCATTGTTCCTCCATATTTCTTTTCCTGTTTTAGATTTTTGTGGTCTGTTGTTCGATTATATTTGAAGATGGTGGAAAATATATTTCCTCAGTCCTTGATATATAGCATAAGACGCCTTTCTACGCAACAGCACTGGATAGGAAGCCATAGGAAACTCAGAGAATGCCGTTTATTTTTTGGCTACTTGGCTACCGGATTTCTCTTTCCCTACCTTCCTGAGCCTTCCTTGGCCTTCTCAGCACTGTTTTAGACCTTACCCTTTCCCGTCACCTTTTCCACAAGGAGACCGACTCGATTCCTATTGAGATTTACTAACTTGTGGTTGTCCTGTTGTTGAGTTATGCAACTACAGATAAAGGCTTGTATCCCGCTAAAGCAACATCCAAATAATCCGCATACCATTTCATTATTGCCCAACGTTCATCTAATAATTCTGCTCTATCATAAGGTGCTCTGCTTCTATTTCTTTCAACATGGGACAGTTGAAGTTCAATTGCTTTTTCTCTAAACTGTCTGTTTCCGTGTAAAATAGTTGATGCAATCACACGGAAACCATGGGGACAATGAATATCCTTATAGCCTGCATTGTTAAGAGCATCATTCATATTATTTCTTGCAAAGGGTTTTGCTTTACTATTACCTGCAAAGCAATATTCTGATGCATGGTTAATGCGCTTTAGTTTCTCTAATAAAACAATTGTTTGAGGCGAAAGAGGAACAACATGGTCTTTACGTCCTTTCATCCTTTCTGCAGGAACTATCCATAGATTCTTTTCTGGTTCTATTTCATCCCAACGCATTCCCTTTAATTCAGATTGACGAACAAAAGTAAGCGCTAATATTTTTAATGCGAGAATAGTAACCATAGATGCCTTACAATAATTCTGGTCAATTTTCCATAGCAGTTCAGGTAATTGTTTCTCTGTAACTGCTGGATGAGATACTGTTTCTTTAACAATCAAGCCTTTCTTTAATCCTATTGTGACATTCTTTTCACAATATCCCTTTGATAAACTATATTCAAAAATATTATTGAATAATGTCAGGATTCTGGTGCTTATTGTAAAGGCTCCTCTTGCTTCTATAGAAGATATTATTTCGCTTAAATCAGATGCAACAATATCTCGTATTTGTTTTTTACTTAACGGCGAATTAAGAACATCATGATTTAATAATTGAAGTTGGCGTTGTTTCCATTTTTCATCACGTTTTCCACCTTTAACCTGATTATCAAGCCATTGATTTGCTACTATTTCAAATGTTGTTTCTACAGCTCCAGCAGTTATATTATTCTGTGATGCGGCTGGATTCTTTCCAGCGGATATTAGTTTCTTGAGTTCATTGCGTTTTGCTCTCGCTTGCTCTAAAGAAACATCAGGGAAACTGCCGAGACTCATCTGATTTTCTTTCTTATTGAATAAGTATCTATAAATCCAGCGCTTGCTACCTCTGCCTTTCCAGCGCTTGGACTTAGATACTAACAAAAACAAACCATCATAATCAGATAGCTTGTAAGGTTTTTCTTTGTAGGAACTTTTTTCACAAGCGGTATTGGTAAGTATGTTTCTAACAGCCATTGTTGCTGACTCCTCGATGATGCTGTCGCCAGATTCCTTATCACATCCTTGAGGTTTTTTATATCCAAAATTATATCCAATCTGTATCCAAAATTATATCCAAAAATGCACTGGATTGCCTTGTTCTTGTCTGCACTTGTAGAGACAACAAAACCTTGAAATAACTAAACATTCCCATACCCCTTGCACTTCCTTGAACCCCCTAAAACAGGTAAAGGAACTCCCTCGATGAGTTCCCGTTGTTGAATTAAGCTATTGAAATCATTGAAACATTTATCTCATAAAAGAAAATTATATCCAAAATTATATCCAAGGAATAAGCGATAAATCGGACAACAAAACCTACAAAAGGTCGTCTGATTCAGCCGCTCCACCACCTCTTTTCGAAGCGGCTTGAGTTTCCCTCTGCTTCAGGTAGTCATCAATTATAATTGCAACTAATTGCGACAAGGTGCGCCTTTTCGAGACAGCAATCACCTTCAGCTTGTCCTTTGCTTCCGTTGGTATCCTTACAGAAATCGAGTCGTTTCGTTGCTCAGCTCTCTTGTCTTGTCTCATCACAAGATCAAAACTCTTGTGATCTTTTGGTGCAACGTATATTTCTTAGGAAGGTATCCGACGAGTTAGGAAGTTGTATCAACTGGCCTTTACAATCACAAGAGATGCAATGCGTCGAAAGGGTTGTTCGGCTTCAGTTGTGTTTGTAGGAGGTGCGTTGATGCCATTAACTAAAAATGTCCTGGTAGCCTTTAAGATCGTGCTAAGATCTGCTCATGGGTTAATTAGGGATATTGAACACGCATCGGGGAAAAATAACCCACAAATGGCAAGTAGATTGCAGGCAATAGCAGTGCTTATTGAAGATGAACTGCTGAGCATCGATGCAGGATTAAAGAGGAACTAAAGTTCCGATAAAATAAAGCCGGAGGGTAAGTCTATGAAAAACATCTTTCTTTCACAAGATGAACTTGTGGCGATTGAAAAAGTTATTACAAAAGCGAAAGAAAAAAAGGGCTTATGCTTTGAACCCGTCCAAAGAAGCAATTATTTCTGCCATGCTGTTGCATTAGAAGAAGGTATTCAATTTGCGCTTTTCATTCCGCCAAATACTTGTATCCTTCGAGGGATCTTAATGAAGGACGAAAATCCACCACAACAGGGCAACAAACTAAGGATTCCTAAAGAAGTTGCTAATGATAGTTGTGACGGCGATACCTGTATTCCTGATGATAAGAGACTAAAGACAGGCTTCTAACGAACGACGAGTTTATAGCACGGCATTTATCCCGCAATTAGATGTTGTGCTATAAAGCTGAGCAAGTGTTGTTATTCGCCCACCGACCGACAACACTTGCTCAGCAGCAAAATCAGCACTGAAATAGCTCCTTTTGCTATCCCTAAAGGGATTATTATTTCCGTTGGTTTGTTTCTCAGCGGAATAAACATCTTTTCTTTTTTGGAATAGATAAAGCAATATATTCAAATATTGCAATATGAGCATTTAAGGTCGATTCAACAGACGATTTAGCCTGAGTTGTAAGAACAAAAAGACTACAACTCAGGCTTGCGATGCTATCAATCTACCATTTAAGGCTTTACCGGAAACCAAAGGTTTCATCATAAAGCCGCTTGTTCTCTGTCGAGTATCTTTGCCACGCCTTGATGTGAGAGCTGGAAACCATCCTTTAACATTTCCGCTGCGATCTGCCTCAGCGAAGTCCCTTGTGCCTTGAGAGCCTTCATTTTGGCGATTGCCTCTTGTTCTGCTTCAACAGGAACAAGGACTCCACCTCGAATATCGCCTTCCTGTTTCACCACCTCGAAACCAAACGTTACAGAACCGCCAAGGTGCCTTCCGCGCTTCCTTTGATCTGCCTTGCATTCCCGCACACGAAGTTGGACTCTGTCCCTCTCGGCTTCGGCAAAGGCAGCCACGATAGTGAAAAAAAGTTTGGAGATTCCGTTTCCTGTTACATCACCTCCTAAATCAATTAAATGAAGAGATACTTTCTTCTTTTTGAATTCTTCAACTATATTTAATGCATCTCTTGCTGACCTGAACATCCTGTCAAGTTTAGCCGCGATAATGATATCACCTTCCTGTAGATTTGCAAGCAAAAGAGCCCCAACAGGACGCTCATTCAAAGGTTTGCTACCAGAAACACCTTCTTCAATAAACATAGTTGGCACATCAAAACCTAACATATGGCAATAGCCCTCGATCTGCCTTTGCTGGATACCTAATGATTGTCCTTCATCTGCCTGAAGCATTGTAGACACGCGGCAATATGCAAAGGTTGTCATCACTATAACTCCTGCGGCTTCATTTGAAGCCTCTGGTTTAGTTGATTGCCTGAGCAATCATTGGTTGTTGTTCTGCCTCGATGCCTCAGCATCTCTTGCTGTCCACTTGTCAACCTGTATCCTTATATTAGGGGACAAGCGGCAAACTGTCAACCTCTTATAATGAGTAGACAAAAAAAGTTCAAAAAACTTTTGGCACGGTCTTTGCGTAACACATTCGGCGAGGAAATCACTCAAAAGAGCGTGTCAAGCAAAAAGAGGTCAAGGGGATTCTTTGGATTGCTGATATGCGCATATCGACAGATTGCATTAGCCGAATATATGGCTTCAGTTGTGGTAAAAAACAGATACAACTTGAGGGCAGTATAGGGGGGTTAGTTGTAGGAAAAAAGGTAGCACTACCTTAGGTTAGGTTCCCTAACGTCCCTATATAATTTTTTTTCCGGTATAAAAAAAAGAAAAAGAAAAAGCCAAGGGACGTTATCAATTTTTTTTTTCGGTATATAAAAAGTAAAAAAAATCGGGCTTATAAAAAATCCCCTTGAAATAGACACTCCTTAGTGTCGCTAAGTCGTCATTTACTTAAATATATGAAGGGAAACCTATTCATTAACAGGTAAAGAAAGCAAAAGACACAATGGCAGAAGACACAACAGCAGAAGACACAACAGGGACAACAGAAACAGCAACGGCAGTAACTACAGCTACAGCTACAGCTACGCGGGCTAATTCATTAGTCCAAGATGCAAAACTACAAGGAGTCGAAAGACAGATAAAACAGATTGCATCTTTACTTGAGACTACGAAGCGATCTGAAGATCTCCTTAGAACCGAAATAAAAGCAGTAAGGGAAAAGCAAGATAATGTTGATCGGTTATTACAACAATCGAAAATAGAGACAGGTATTGGTAACAAGAGGAACGAAACGCCTTTATCTAAACTTGCGCCTACAGCAATAGGAACCTCAGTTCCTACACAAGAGGTTGCAAGCAACCGTAATGGGATAACTAAACAAGACCGCACTCAACAGCCCGCACTACAAAATATTATGGCTCTTTTGACGCAAGGTGCGTCTATACTTTCAAGAGGGTCGAACGGCTTAGGAACCTCGGTTCCTATTGTTGGTGGTGGTGCTTACAGGACAGATAGACATAGAACACAAACCGCAGATGCTGAAAGAGTCTTGTTCCGTAATCAAGAAACTGTTTCTCGGACAGGAGCACAATCTATTGTGCCAGGGCAACAACAAGACAGACAGCAGCAACAAGTTGCGACTCCTTTACCTTTAGAAAAACCAAATATAGGCGGATATCAGGAAGTTAGCAAGACAAGAACAGATTTTCCCGTTGCAGTTCCAAAGGAAAAACAACCGCCACGTCCACAAGCCGTTAGACTTGGCGGAACTGGTTCAAAAATGAGCGATGCTTTTTCTTTTGCAAAAGACCAACTGAGAAAAGAAGGCGTTCCTGAAGGGAACCTTGATGCAGCGGCTGCTCATCTTGTGGGTCAAGCCCATATGGAGAGCGGATTAAATCCAAAGGCTACACACGATTATGTCAATGGAACTCCTACAGGTGCAGGCATTTATGGAGCGAGGCTCAAACGTAAAGATGCTATGTTAGATTGGTTGGATAAAAATAAGTTCTCAAAGGATTCCTTAGAAGGCCAGACAAGATATATGGCGCACGAAGCAATGACCAAATATCCCCGAACTGCTAATATCTTAAGAAATGCAACCCCTCAGACCTTTGAAAGAGACACGCCGTTAATTACTAAGAACTTTGAGGCTCCTGCTGTGATAAACTATCGAACTGGTGCGGTCCAGCAAGCATATAATAGCAGGTTACAGCAACAACAACAAGGAGAAGGTAAAGGCGGTGGTGCTAATCTGGTAAAGGCTCCTTCTCTTGCAGGTCAAGAACAACAAACCCAGAAATATTCAACAGAACCAGTGCATATTGAAGATATATCCAAACAAGCAGGTTTTGGGCATAAGTTCGGAGACTATAAAAAGGTTGAAGGTCTTGTGGTTCATCATACAGGCGGAAGAGGAAGCCCACAAGGGATTGTTAATGTATTCAAGGAAAGAGGCTTTCCTGCTAATTTTGTTATGGATAGAGACGGCAAAGTATATCGAACTCTTGAAAAAGGCGCAAGAGGTCAGCACATCCTAAACTCTACTGGCAAATATCCCGGTTATGGCAACAAGAATATGTTAGGTATTGAAGTTATTGCAAGGGATGATTCCGATTGGACTGATGCACAGAAGAAAGCAATTGTTCCTTTTATTGCACAAGAACAAAAACAATATGGATTTGATAAATCTCACGTATTTGGACATGGTGAGCTTAATCCAGGACACAGAGAAGAAACAGAAGGGATGCAAGGTGTTGCCAGATGGAGAGAAAATCTAAAAGAAACTCCTTCTCAACAAAAAGAGACTGCTCCACCAAGAGAAGCTCAAGTTGCGACTAAAACGCAAGATAGAATAGGAATAGGAACAACTACACCTAAAGATGCTGCGGCTAAACCTCCTGTTTCTGCTGTTTCTGCTGTTTCTAAACACTTCCTGGACATTGCAAAAAGTTCTATAGCGCCTGTTTCTGTTACATCAACAACAAGAGAAGCGATTAAAGAACCACAACAACAACAAGATATCCGACCAGGACAAATTAAAAACTATGCTATAGAAGAAAAAGTTTCGACTAAAGCACCTGCAATGCCAGAACCTGCTATTTCGAAAGGAGAAAAGAAATCAGATTCTCAACTACTCCCATCCTTTTTGGACAACAGGACTAATCGACAGACTCCTCAATATCACGAAAGCGCAACAGTTCATCCTGTCTGGAAGGATGAACATTTAACAAAGCCAAAGGGAGGAACTTCAAAAGTAGAGAAAGGTTTCACAAAAAGAGAAACAGGACCTGAAGCCTCCTTTGAATATATGCCATAGAAAAACTTTGTATAACCTTTCCCGTATTTTACTTGTTATTGCAATATAATCCCGCAATTTCTCCTGTTATTCTCTGGTTTTCACTGGTTTTAACCAGCAGAAAAGTATAACCTTTGCCGTATTTTACCATTACTTGTGGGACATTCCCGCAGAAACTCCTATTTTTATTTTAGGAGCTTTCTATGTTGCTTTCGCCGCTTTTCGTTTTCCTTGTCTGTTGCTTCTTGTTCAAGTTTTCTTGCAGGAGCTTGCTTTTCCACTTCCTCCAATATTTCAGCCCAAGAAAGCGGTTGTTTTCTATGCCTGTAGTGGTTGGGTATCCAAGGTAATTTATAGCCATGAGACCTGATATATTCTATAACAGAATAACGAAACAGCCATCCAGATGAACAATTTTCCATTTCGCAATATTGTTTTATAATATCCTTTAATTGTTTTGAACATCTGAAAGTTACTAATTCGTTATTCTTTTCTTTTTCAGGTCTATGATTGATGTATCGGTCGCCAAACTCCATTTTGTTTTTTTTCTTTAATATTTGCCTACAAGGTTTTCTCCGATATGAGGACCGGCGTCAATGGTATGTAGTCGAGTTCCATCATATGGTATTGATTGTGGCTGCTGGCGTGGCTGCAGGTGGTTTGGATTAGAAAGAGCAAGATGCTTTGCGAGTATTTCGGTAACAAACTTTAAGCCCTCGATAGGCTTTAGATCAAGTATGGCTAACGCGAGACCGTTAGATTTGTCTGGTCTTGGGCTTTTCTTTAGTTGATAAAGATTATGCAGGTCATCTGATAGTTCGTCCGCTGCCCAATTCAAAATTGGGTCTGGCAGTTGCATTAGGGTTTGATATAACATTTGGTTTAATGGTTGGTTTTTCATTGTTTTTTTTCCTTTGTTGTTATTGTAAGTATTGTTCAAGGGCTTTTCGTATTAATGTCCCCTCATTTACATCGAGGTCATTTGCCTTTGTAAGCAAAAGCAACTTCATTGTTTTTGATGTTTTGAATAAAATATATTGGTCGAGTTCATCATCTATTTCTTTACTTTCATTTAGCATCTGCTGTTGCTGTTGATGCCAGAGCACTGTTGTATCGGAAATCGAAGATTTCCTCTTGTTCGATAAAGTCATTTTGTTTCCTATTGGTTAAAAGTGTTTCTTGTTTTTGTATCAAATCTGTAATGACAGGTGACGGAAGGTGACGCAGTGACGCATCTTTTGCATTTTCCGCAAAGTCCCCCATGAGTCTTTTCTCTGAGAAAAGTTTGCGGAAAACACCCTTCGATGCGTCACTGCGTCACCCATCAACCTCATCCGGTGTTAATAATGCTAAACCTTTGCGCAAACTCCCCTTTTTTGTGTGAGAAAATATATATCCTTTATTTGTCAGTTCATCTCCGAACTTTCTTAAAGAAATTGGTTCCATTTTCATACCAGACTCCTGTTTTACATAATTCATAAAATCTTTGTGTAATATATTAGTAGGCGCACAACACTCATTACCTACTTTACATCTATCGTCAATCCAGTGTTGAATTAAATCCATTTCATTTCGATATTCTTTAATTGCGTTTGTTACCTCATCAGGCGGATTTAATCCTGTAGTTCTATATTGTTTTAGTCCATCCAACATCCAGTTTAAGATTCCAGGAAGTTCACCCATTAAATATTCTTCTCTAAATCTTTCATTTCTTTCATTTTCAGGTATGGTATATGTAAACGGGATCAATAAAACTCTGCGCCAAAATCCATCATCAACTGCTGTTACATCTGGTTTGTGATTAGTTGTAATTTCTATTTTGTGCGTAGGCATAAACTCAAAAGTATCCCCATACATTTTTCGAGCTACAATAGGCTCTTTACTTGCAATATTCTTAAACCGTTCAGTGCTATATTTTGCTCCTTCTTTTGTTTCATTGATGGCTATATGACGTTTCCCCATTAACCTTGCTAATTCAGGCGTGGCTTCCGATGCCTTTTCTATTTGATGTAAGAGAGCCACAGATGCTGTTGCAAAATAGTCACCAAGAACGTGTCGCTTTGTTTCTCTATAAACACTTTTTCCATTTGCGCCACTTCCCCAAAGTATTCTATTTTTTTCATCGACATCGCCAGTTAACATATAGCCATCATTTCTTTGCAGAAACAAGATCATCTCTTGGTTTCCATTCATTATCTGATTAAGAAACTTCATCCAAAGTGGACATCCTGCCTTTTGAATATAATCACAGCCACATCTTTTTGTTATAAAGTCCTCGCGCCGATCTTCCCTAAACTCAAAGGTCTTCAGATCGATAACTCCATTCTGAACACCTAATAAATTGATATCATTATCAAATTGTTCATCTGAAATAGTAACGCCATCCTCGCTTTTTGCAAAGTCTATCATGCTCCTTATCCGATTGCCTGATTCACAACTATGAGCATGTTTTCCTAAATCACGTCTTTTATTATCATCCTTACATTTTGCAGCCTCTGCATATATTGACCTAATAGTTTCTTTGGCTAATTTAACAATTGTAAAGTTATTATCTTTTTTCCATTGGCATTTACTTTCATTCCAAATAAGCCATTCGTTCCATTCTTTGACAAAGTGAATATTATCACCATGCCGATCAACAAAACGTTCTGCATTTCCCATATCCGTTAGTTCATATTTCTTGCGAGTATCAATCCAGCCATATTTGCGAGCAGAAAAGAATATGGATTCAATATATTTTTTCTTGCCGTGATATTTCCGGCAATTTTCAATATTCTCTTTCCATTTTTCATCTTGTATTATCTGATTATATTTGCCGGAGGTGCTGCTCCATTTATCCCATATGTCTTTTGCCTCATCGTGGCTTAGTTCGCCTCGATTGGCAGAGTTTATCAATGCAAAGGAATAATCAAGCCAACACGCCCGATTATTTGCAAAATCCGCAACAGGCAAAACAGCAAGGGCAGATCGAACGAGATCGGCAAGGTTGCTGGTTTTGACGTTAGGTTGTCCTGGCACCACAAGTGGTGGTGCTCCTGAGATCGGCGAGGTTTGCTCTACAGCCTTTTTGAGCACCAAAGCGCTACCAGTTTCAGCAAGCGTGCCTTGATTGGCTTCCAGAGGCTTCTTTGGCGTTTGAGCCATGTCAGGCGATCTTGGGAAGCCTGTTGAGCGAGCGCTTCCTAAAAAGGCTTCTTTCAATTTGTCGGCGGAATAAGCAACACGAGGGGATTCAGAAATTAAAAGTTCAACCATATGGGGATTTTCAGGGTCTTTTTGATGAAAAAATCCCGGAAGCCGAAAAACGCGAGCAATATCTTTTGCGTTTTTGTCCGCACCATAAGTTGAAACAAGTATTTCCTCAAGGGTTTCAAAGTCTGTCTCTGAAAGAACACCATCCACTTTCCAATAACGTTGAATCTTTTCATAATTTATAGGGATTGGATGTTTTCTTGTCCTTGCACCTATTGGGGAACTTCTGACAACAATAGATGGTGGCAATGGAAATGTGCCCGTATAATGATCATCATCATCCTGGAATATTGCTCTTATTCTTACGATATTTTCCGCCTTACGGCTTTTCAAATCAGTTTCATTGATTGTCACAAATATTCCGCACCCATCTATATTCAACTCAATTAAATCATCTCTGAGTGTATCAAATGAACCGTGAATAGTATGTGCTAATGATTTATCTTTTCTGTTTTCATCATCATCAAATGTTTGAAATGTGAATATATCTGTTGTCGGATCGAGTAATTTCAAGAATGCCTTAGTTTGATTAAAGTCAAAATCTTCTAATTGTTCATCGGAATATTTTGAAACTCTTTTTTGAAAACCATTTATAGAAGTAGCGGTTTGCTGAAAATTATCATTTGCTGGAGCATAGCTCCGCTTGCTGTTGAATATATTATCATCATAAAGTAAAGGCGCTAAATTATTCATTAGAACCACCTCCATTTTTGCCGGAGGTTTCTTTTCGAAGTCGATTCAAATGTCCAAACGTTGTTGAACAATATTTTGAAAACCGTTTCAGGTATTCAAAACTATTATGATTGAGTTTACTGTCAAGCATTACAATAGAAAAAGAATAATGTAATGCATTAAGCAGAGAAACGACCTTTTCGTCTATTTCTTTAAATTGTTTTTTCTGTTGAAAACCAGACGTTAGTGAAGATTTCGCTTGCGTCGTAAACGTTTTTGTTGCACAATCTTCTTGTTGTTGTTGTTGTTGTTGTTGTTGTTGTGTGGTAGGCTGCTTAGGCCGTGTAGAAATATAAATATAATTATCGATTGTCATTAGAAAATCCTTTTA
>Ga0224559_1001053_pt1 | contig 15814 bp, 15 predicted proteins | sample 714S33034metaG_FD_180676 | JGI IMG/M metagenome (GOLD analysis project Ga0224559, IMG submission 180676) | Peat soil microbial communities from Stordalen Mire, Sweden - 717 S3 30-34 | ecosystem: Environmental > Terrestrial > Soil > Wetlands > Peat | place: Sweden: Norrbotten County, Stordalen... | reverse complement strand
TAGTTGCCGCCTTTCGCGTTTTTCTCGATGTAATCGATCGCGTCCTTGACGGTCTTGATCTTCTCCGCGCTCTCGTCGGGAATCTCGATGTCAAAGGCCTCTTCGAACTGCATTACCAGCTCGACGACATCCAGCGAATCCGCGCCCAGGTCTTCTTGAAAGCTGGCGCCGGGGGTGACTTCGGCCTCGTCGACCTGCAACTGCTCGACGATAATCTGTTTGATCTTGTCTGCAACGGCCATGCGTGCTTCTCCTCGTATTGTTTGAACTTCGGATTCTCTCCGGGGCTCGCCCTCATCAGGCGCCGCTTGTCTACCATACCGGCTCAAGGCACAACCGCACAACTGCCCCGAACAAAAACTGCACGGCTCCCGGTGACTTCAGTCTATCGGGAGCGCCAGAGGCGTGTAAAGGCAGGGATCAGTGAACATGGATCAGGGATCAGAAAACTTGCAAATTTGTCGGGAAAAACGCCGCAAATAGGCGTACATTAGGCGAAGAGGATTTTTTACGTGGAAAACTCTTCCATTATGTTCGCACTGATTGGCGTCATTATTCTTCTGGTTGGCCTTCTGGTTGGGCGCTGGATTGGAAGTTACCAGGGCCGTTCCGCTGGCCGGCTTCAGCTTGAGAATGAGCGCAAGCTGGGCGAATCGCGCGAGACTCCGCTCCGCGAGCAACTCGAATCCGCCTATTCCGACATGGTGGAACTGAGGATCAGGGCCGCGGAGCGCGAGCGCTTCAAGGCGCAAACCGAGGAGCGGGATGGGGTTATCCTGGGCTTGCGCGCGGAAAAAGCTGATTTGGAGGCACGGCTTGCCTCGCTCGCCGGGGAGCGGGATTCTCTCGGACGGCGTCTGGCCACCGCCGAGCAGCAATTGCGCGACGAGGAGGCCAAGTACGCGCAGATGAAGGCTGACCTCGACACCGCCTTCAAAGGCGCCGCCGCCGACGCGTTGCGCGCCAATACGCAGTCTTTTTTGGAACTGGCCAAACAGCAGCTTGGTGGGCAAACCACTGAAGCAAGGCAGACGCTCGACGCCAAGGAACTGGCCATCAAGAATCTTCTTGACCCGCTGGGAGCCGCGCTCATGGCCCTGAATGCGCAGGCGCAAGAGATGGAGAAATCCCGCGCCGGCGCTTATTCCGAGGTGAAGACGCTGGTTGAGAACATCCAGAATTCAATCCCAGCCTCGCTCAGCGCGCTGAAAAATGAGACCGCGCAGCTCATCACCGCACTGCGCGCTCCCAAGACGCGCGGCAACTGGGGCGAACTGCAATTGAAGCGCTGCGTCGAGTACGCCGGAATGGTGCAGTATTGTTCCTTCAGCGAGCAGGTGACCACACGCGATGAAGACGACAAGATGCTGCGCCCGGATATGACCATTCAACTGCCCAATGGCCGCGAGATCGTCGTCGATGCCAAGACGCCGCTGGATGCCTTTCTGGACGCGAATGGCGCAGCGGACCCGGCGGCGCAGACGCTGCGCTTCTCGGCTCATGCGGCGCGCGTGAAGGCGCATCTGAAGGATCTGTCGAGTAAAGCATACTGGAAGCAATTCGAGAATGTGCCGGATTTTGTGGTTTGCTTTCTGCCCAGCGAGGCGCTCTTCAGCGCGGCTCTGGAAGCTGATCCCTCGCTGATTGAGTTCAGCGCGCAGAATCACGTGGTGATGGCCACGCCGACCACGCTGATCGCCCTGCTACGCGCGGTGGAATTTGGCTGGCAGCAATCGGAGATTACGCAGAACGCCAAAGCCATTCACGAGATGGGTAAGAAAATTTACGATAAGTTAGTAACTGCGCAGGGCCATCTAACTCGCCTCGGCAACGCTTTGGGGAGCAGCGTCGAAACCTATAACAAGTTGATCGGCACCATCGAAGGCAAAGGCGGAGTTTTCTCCTATGGCCGCCAGTTAGGCGAGTTAGCTCATTCCAGCAGCGAGTTAGCCGAGATAAGAAAGCTGCAACCCGATTTGCGCGAGATGGAGTCGCCGGAGTGGTCGCAAACTGGGCTGGCGCTGGCTGCCGGGGCGGAGGAAAGTGGTGAGGCCGTGTAGTATTCTGTTCTACTGCCGAGATGCGGGAGAAAGAGGGCAATATGAATGTCGGCCTTCAATTGAAATACCTGTGGCACGACCTGGATGTGCTTGAACTTGAAGTCTCTGCATCAACTGGAAAGTTTTCAGGAACTGCTGAGACCTACATCTCGATAGGTGGACTTGCTGAAGCGGCAGATGCACTCAATGGATTTCCGCGAGATTTATCGGATGTGCGTGAATTGAAATTCGGCGAATTCGGAAGGGTTTCTGCCGGTGGATGCGCATCTTTGCACTTCTTTTGTAAGAATTCAGCCGGTCATGCGGTTGTGGAAGTTCGCATTGAATCAGAGGATGAGTCAAATACAGGATCTCAGTGGAATCTTCCGGAGCAAAATGCGCATTCCTTTGGAGAGATTGAAGCCAGCGCTGTTGATGATTTTGTCGCGGAACTTCGGCTATTGGATGTGAATAAAAGCGGCATTGCATCACTCCGATTCGCTAACTCGCCAACGCCTTAGACACCACCCGCATCCGCATCCCCAGCGTTTCCAAATCCTCCGACAGGATGCTAATCAAATGCGTCTAAAGTCCTACTCTGAAATTCGCTCCGCTATTTACAGTGCGCACGATTCTCGTGTACACTGCATTCATGAGAAACATCACCTTCAGCGCCAACGAAGATTTAATTGATCAGGCCCGGCAGGTCGCAGCCAACCAGCGCAAGACCCTGAATGACGCCTTCCGCGATTGGCTGGCGCAATACGCATCTTCTCGCTTGGACGCGGCAGGCTTCGATGAGTTCATGAGCCGGATCAATCCGATGCGGGCCGGTCGGCATTTTACGCGGGAAGAGATGAATGAGCGATAGATTCTTTCTGGACACGAACATCTTCGTCTACTCCGCGACCGACGACGATCCGGCCAAAGCTCGCATAGCAACCGAACTGATCCGCAAGGCGCTCACCACGCACCAAGGCGTTGTCAGCTACCAAGTGGTACAGGAATTCTTCAACCTCGCACTGAAGCGTTTCGAGCGCCGTATGAACTTCGAGGACCGCCAGGAGTACCTCACGCGCGTCTTTCGTCCGCTGCTCAAGATTCACTCCTCGCTGGCTCTCTACGAAGAGGCGCTGCGGCTACACGCGGCCAATAAACTTCAGTGGTATGACGCGCTGATCGTCGCCGCAGCCCGCGAAGCCGGTTGCGCGATCCTCTACTCGGAGGATTTGCAGCATGGCCAGAACTTCGGCAGTCTGAAGATTGTCAATCCATTTCTGTAACCTTTGCAGGACGAGAGTTCCAGGCGTCATGACTGCATGAAATGGTAATCGGACTTGGACAGGCGCGGACGGGGACGTCCGCGGGACAGCCGGCCGGGAGGCCGACGCTACACTTCGGCAAACGCCGCGCGCATCCGCTTCCAGGTGGTCTGCAAATCCTCTGGCAGGATGCGGGTCTCGGCTACCGTGGTCATGAAATTCGTGTCGCCCAGCCAGCGGGGCATGGCGTGCAGATGCAGGTGTCCGGCTACCCCCGCGCCGCCGGCCCGGCCCAGATTCAGGCCGAAGTTGTAGCCCTGGGGGTGGTAGAGCCCTTCCAGCGCCTGCTCGGTGCGCTGCGCCAGGTCCATCAGCTCATGAGCGGCTGCCGTGGGCAACTGCGCCAGCCGGTCCAGATGCGCGTAGGGCATCACCATCACATGGCCGGAGGTGTACGGATAGGCATTCAGGCAGATAAAGCAATGCTGGCCGCGATGAATCAGCCCGCCCGTGGCCTCGGACTCTTCCGCGCTCCCGCCGTGAGCAATCGCGAAATCTATGGAGGCGATCAGGTTGCAGAAGACGCAGTGGTGGTCGCCGGGCCAGGCCGCTAGACTCGCCGGAACGCCGGCGCGATCGGTCTTGTCCGCCGTGGTGATGTAGGCATAGCGCCAGGGAGTGAAGAGAGTGTCCATAGAAGGGGTCCGTCTGCATCAGTATAGAGCCTCTTTCCGGGAATGGACAAAATTGCAATGAGAAGCGTTTGATAAACAGAATCAGCGAGTTAGCTTCCGCTTCGCGGAAATCGCGAGTTAGCGGGTTAGCGGCGGTTCATTTCAGCAGTAACTCGCCGCCGCGAGTTGGGCTGCTCAGGATGACAGATTTTTGAAGAGGAGATCTGCTTCAACTCCATTGTTTCCGCCGCGGCGCCGGTGAATTTTCGCTTGCAAAGCAATTTCAGCAATCAATTGCATTGACGGTCCAAAGCGGCGGTTGCTACACTGAGGGCGTAGCTTGCTGCGCGGATTCCAGCAGCGAGTTGCGACCGCCCTCCAGCTACTGCGTTGCCTGCCGGGTGTATCCCAAGGAGATCAGACACCTCCCACTCCAGCCTTCACGGCTGGCAGAAGTGTTCTTTGTGAGGATACCCTCGTCACAAGCGCCAGCGGGTTAAGCGGTCTTTGCTCCCCGGTTGACGGCCATCGCAACCGCCGGAGCACTCCCAGCGACGAGCAGGTTCGCGTCGCGGGAGGCAAGGAATCCCGGAGCTGGTACGTACATGGCAAACCTCCTCAATCCCGAACCCGAGAGCGCAACCCTGAATACGCAAATGGAAGCCTTAACCCTTGACCCTGCGACGGAGCTTGAACAACCGTTGCCCGAATCCACGTCCACCCCTGAGACCGCCCCTGCAGTCGAAACACCCGCGCTGGACGCCGATGCCCCAACCGAGCCCGTAGTCGAGGCCGTACCCGTGGTGGAAGCCGCGGCAGAGGCTGAGTCCGCTCCCGCGGCAGCGGAAGTTTCCGCGCCGTCCGAGTCTCCAGAGCCTACAGATCCCGCCCCCCCAGCCGAAGCAGTGATTGAAACCGCGCCGGCCCCGGAAGCGGTTGCTCCGCCTGAGCCAGAAGCGGTTGCCGCGTCTGAGCCAGAAGTGGTTTCCGCGTCGGAACCCGTGGCCGCCGCGCCCGCCAAGGCTATCGCGCTGGCCGATCATCTGGAGTCCATGGATGACTTTTCCGCCGCCCTGGAGGCCTTTGAACGCGAGCAGGCCGCCGAGGCCGCCGCCGTCGAAGCATTCGGCGACAAAGTGGTCTCCGGCAAAGTGATCAAGCAGACGGACAAGTACCTGGTCATTGATGTGGGCCTGAAATCCGAGGGGCTGGTGCCTCTGGAGCAGGTTCTGGATCACACCGGAGCGGTGAAGTTCCAGCCCGGCGATGCGATTGACGTGGTGATTGAGAAGGAGGAGTCGGAGGGCGGCTACCTAGCCAGCTATGAACGCGCGCAGCGGTTGCTCGTCTGGGACGCGATCGAAAAGGCCGCCGCGGACAAGACGCCCATCACCGGCACAGTGGTCAGCCGCGTCAAGGGCGGCGTGACGGTGGACATCGGCCTCAAGGCCTTCCTGCCCGGCTCGCAACTCGAAATTCGCCCGGTCCGCAATCTGGACGGCTATATCGGGCAGCAGATTGAAGTGCGGGTCATCAAGCTGAACAAGAAGCGCGGCAATGTGGTGGTCAGCCGCAAGGAGATTCTGGAAGAAGAGCAGAACGCCAAACGCTCCACCACGCTGGAGCAGTTGGGCGAAGGCACAGTGCTGACCGGCACGGTGAAGAACCTGACCGACTACGGCGCGTTCGTGGATCTGGGCGGCATTGACGGCCTGCTGCACATCACCGATATGAGCTGGGGACGGCTTACCCATCCCCGCGACTTGGTCAATGTCGGCGACGAGATTCAGGTCAAGGTGCTCAAGTTCGACAAGGACAAGCAGCGGGTTTCGCTGGGCTTCAAGCAGTTGACGCCCGATCCGTGGCTGGATGCCACCGAGCGCTACCCGGTTGGCGCGCATGTGCATGGCCGCGTTCTCTCGGTGACGGATTACGGCGCGTTTGTCGAGCTGGAGCAGGGAATTGAGGGCCTGGTTCATCTTTCGGAGATGACCTGGTCCAAGCGCCTGAAGCACCCCTCCAAGCTGGTCAAGCCGGCCGACGAGGTTGAGACGGTGGTTCTCAGCGTCAACCCCGCCGACCGCCGCATCTCGCTGGGCATGAAGCAGTTGCTCGAAAACCCATGGGAGAATCTGACGGACAAGTATCCCGCCGGGACCATCGTCGAGGGCCGCGTCCGCAACCTGACCGACTTCGGTGCCTTCATCGAGATCGAGGACGGCATCGACGGCCTGGTTCACGTCAGCAATTTGAGCTGGACCAAGCGCGTCAAGCATCCTTCGGAGATCGTCAAGAAGGGCGAAAAGGTCAAGGCTGTCGTTCTGGGCGTCGAGCCGCAGAATCGCCGCCTTAGCTTGGGCATCAAGCAGTTGCAGCCCGATGTCTGGGAGAGCTTCTTCGCCACGCACCGCGTCGGCGATCAGGTTCACGGCAAGGTGCTCCGCACGGCGCAGTTCGGCTCCTTTGTCGAGATCGCGGAGGGCGTGGAGGGTCTCTGCCACATCTCCGAGGCCGGCGACGAGGCCGGTGCCAAGCTGGAAACCGGCCAGGAGCACGACTTCAAGATCATCAAGATCAACGTCGAGGAGAAGAAGGTGGGCCTCAGCCTGCGCTCCGCCTCGCACCACGAAGCCAGCCGCGCCCAGGTCGAGCATTACAAGAAGGAGAGCCACAAGGCTCCCGTCTCCAGCTCCACCACCACGCTCGGCGACCTCATTAACTGGCGGAAGAGCGAGCGGTAAGGCGTTTTTCCATCAACCGGGAAAGCAGCGGCCATCCTTCGGGGTGGCCGCTGAGTTTTGCAGGGATGCGCTTCCAATCCTTGTCCCGCGGCCAGAATGGCAATTTATTTCCCTGCCACAGTGCAAATTCCTGCACATACTGCCACTTTGCACTGTGTCCCAAGCGGCAGCCATCATCGTATTTTTCAAGCCAAATGCAATGACCATGCGGCTGAATCCTTATCGCGTTGAAGTGTCCAAATATCACAATCTTTGGCTAAGTAATTGCATATACAAGCAAATAGACTCTTCCGTTTGCGTGAGGATTCGCCGAGGCATCGGCCTTTTCCCCGGAGAATGCGCAGCGGCATCTGCTTGGGATTCTGAAAGGCACGATTATGAAGAAATCGACAGTTCTATTCGTTTTGGTTTTTGGCCTGCTGGGCGTGCTGGCCGCGGTACCGGCCTTTGCCAGCGATATTACTCTGTATGACAATACCACTGCATACTCTTATGGAAACTCTACCGGCGGGAGTTGGAGCACAAATGGGATTACCGATTCATTTGTGCCATTGCTGAACGGGACGGCAGACAGTGTAATGGTGGCCCTCTGGCTCAGTCCTGGAGATACGGCGACATCTGTGTCCTGGCAGATTACAACCGAACAATTTGGAGGGACACAGCTGGATTCAGGAACGGCGACTTACCCGGCTAATTTGTCCGCTACTTATGTCACTTCGTACACCTTTAGCGATCCGCCGTATAATAGCCACTCATGGAACATTGTTGACGTGCTATTCTCCATCCCTGATCTGGCGGTGAATACCGGCACAACCTACTGGCTGGAGCTGGACGGCGTTACCACGTCGGAAGGTTATGGCGCCTCTTGGGATGAGAGCGAGGGTCCATCGAAGTCATACATATCAGACGGGGATACTGCGGAGCGATCGGAGACCTTCCAAATCCTGGGCAAGCAGGAAAATGTCACACCGGAGCCGTCCAGCTTTCTGCTGCTGGGCAGCGGGCTGGCAGGGCTGGCGGGGATGCTCAAGCGCAAGCTGGCGGCGTAAAAATCTGGCGCGGAAGAGCGAGCGGTAAGGCGTTTTTCCATCAACCGGGAAAGCAGCGGCCATCCTTTGGGGTGGCCGCTGTGCGTTTGAGGACGGAGGAATGCGAACCGGCGCGGAGCCGCGATTCCAGCCCGAGAAATAAACTTGGCTTCCATGCCGTATTTGGAGTATTATTGTCTATTATGGAGTGTGTTCGGCTGTGAGTCTTAAACAACCTGCACCCGAACATATCATTCCCCCTGGTCTTCCCCAAGGCCTCAACCTATGAACGCTGGAGAGTCGATCATGAATAGAACTAGTCGTTTGGTTTTTCTTTTCTGCCTGCTTGCCGCGATGGGGAGCATTCCCGCCTTGGCAGATTCAACCTTGTACGACAACACCGGGCCAACCAGCGACGGATACAACAGCAGCAACGGCGCCTTTACGATCAATGAAGGACTTGAGATTGCTGATTCATTTACACTTCTCTCTAATTCCACGCTCACCGGCGTTCACTTGATTGCGTGGCTCTCTCCCAGCGACACGATGACGAGCGTGGACTGGCGGATTACGACCAGCGCTTTTGGCGGCACGACAGAAGGCGCGGGGACGGCCAGCGTGACCGACCTCTATCTCAGAACCGTCCAGAATGGTAGCTATGATCTCGATCAGGAGTCTTTCTCCCTTTCCAGTTTGTCTTTGACTGCGGGAACTTACTATCTGCAACTACAGAATGCAGTGACTGTGGATGGCAAGACCGCGTACTGGGATGTCAGCAACGGCCTCTCGGATGCGGTCGCGGCGGGGGATGGTGACCCCCCTAGTGATTTGAATGGCTTTCTGAACAGCGTCGGCACGAATTCCGAGACCTTTCAGATCATTGGCAACGCCGACACGAGTGCCACCCCCGAGCCGTCCAGCTTCCTGCTGCTGGGCAGCGGGCTGGCGGGGTTGGCGGGCCTCCTCAAGCGCAGGTTGATGGCCTGAAGACCCGCCTTCCACGTAGGTTCGCAGCATCGAGATTGAATCCCACCCTAGCCGCAAAAACAAGAACGCGGCGAGGGTGGGGCACCCAGGACTCTATACCTAAGACTTTATACCTATAGGACAAATTTTCTAGGCCAAAGTACAAATCCCCTGGCCGGACGCTCTGGGCGGCGTCTCGGCCAGGGGATTTGTGTTTCTTTTTCTTATTGCCCTGGTTTCGCGGGGACCGCGGGCGGCTGGGCGGCGGGCTGCTCGGCAGCGGGCGGTTGAGCGGCAGGAGGCTGTGCGGCAGGCTGTGCAGGAGGTTGAGCGGCAGGCGGTTGAGCGGCGGACGGTTGAGCGGGCGGCGGCACGACTACGGGAGCCGGCGGTGTCAGCTTGGAGGCATCATAGCGCTGCAGCTTGAAGAAGATTGGCGTCAACTCCAGCGGCATCTTGTCGCGGGGGTTCATGTAGGCGTAGATCTTGGCGTTGACCTGATGCACCTTGTCGTCCCAGGGATCGGTCTTCAGCCAACTGTTGAGCGGAAGCGCCGGACGCTGCGCCAGATCGTCCCAGTTCAGCGTGGGAGCCAAGTGCTGCAAATCGGCCATCCAGGGAGTTCCATCGGAGTTCAGCAGCGAGTCGCCGAGATTGGGCGTGTTCAGGGCCTTCAACTCATTTTCACGGTTGACAAGCTGCGTGTAATATAGTCCCGCCGAGGCCAGACGGTCCTTGTACATGGAGTTCTGCAAGTACTCCATCGCCTTCTTGGCGGCCTCGGCATTGTCATGATCCGAATGATTCATTTCGATCTTCTGGAAGGTTGATTCGTCGGGGAAGAGAAGGCGGTCGTTAAAGGCGTAACGGGTGTCGATGTGATGGCCCATCACGATGTGCGCCAGTTCCATGGCCACCACCGAGGCGATCGATTCCTCGTTCGGCAGGGTGTCGATGAGACCCTTGCTGATCACGATGGTGTTGCCCACCGTGGTAGCTTCGATGGTCGTAGTCAACAGAATGCGGGTATGCACCTGATCGGTGAAGGCCAGATTGTTGGGTACTTGCAGGTTGATGACAATCTGATCCAGCACTGAGTTTTCATATCCGCCGGGGGTGAGCGGCGCCACCAGGCCAGCCTCGACCAAGCGGTCGATGACGTTGTTCTCCGCCTCCGTCACCCAGGCGCGCGAGGCCTGCAGCGGACCCACGTCCTGCGCGTCGTCGCTCTTGTCCACCGCGTCGTCTACCTTCACGCTCACGTTCTCGCTTTCCCGCGTGGGCAGCTTCAGCGAATAGCCCCAGAAATGCGTCTGCGCCCGCAGCCCGGTTGCCTTCTCGCCCGGAGTATGGGTCTCTTCCACGTAGACAGCCACGGGAAGCCAGAGGTCCGGCTGCACATTCATCCGCCAACTGTCGAAGTGGAAGTTATAAAGCGCGTCATAGGGATCCTTGGTGTTGGTGAACGTGCCGTTGAAGCGCACGATGTTGCCATCCTGATCTTCAATCCAGATGCGGCCATAAAACCGCCCTGCGTCCAAGACCTTTGGGTGTACGTCATAGACCCAGGTGCGCACCGACCCCAGAAACTCTCGCCGCACGTAGCTGAAGACGTAGTGCTGATTATCGAAGCCGGTGGGATCCAGGAACATCATCGACATGAAACCGTTGGGTAAATAGGTCACCGAATTGTGGCCCAGAGCCTTGCCCAGTTTCGAGACGGCGCCGGACGATCCCTGGAAGTAACCTTGCTTTGCCGCCGTGTTGGGCGCATAGGCCTTGTCGAAGAAGACTTCGCCGAAGTCGATGCGGCTGAGCATATACTGATCCGCGACCGGAACCTGGTAGAGCTTGATCTCCGGCCTGGTGTCCTGAATGTAAGTCTCCACCAGCGGAGTGCGCTGCTGGATGTTCTTGATCAGAACCTTCTCGCGGCCGATGGCCTTTTCCACCAGCGCCGCCTGTTCCGGCGTAAGCTGATGGACTTGCGAGTATTCCGGTTCCTTCTTACTTGCGTTTGCGCAGGCGGCGCTCAGAGTAACGAGCAGGAGGGAGAGGAAGATCTTCCGAAACGTCATGTCAGGCTCCTAAAGATGAGGCATTTACTACTTCCGGCTGCTTGCGCCGCTTGCGAAACTTGCGGCGAACGCAGCCAGCGTTCTTGCGAAAATTCCAAAGACTACGCCAACTGAAAAGTGATGGTGATGTTGGTTGTGATGTCCACCGCCTGGCCGTTGCGGGTAGGCGGACGGAAACGGATCTGCTGCGCCACGCGGCGCGCCTCTTCATCCAGGCCATGGCCCAGGCCATGCACGATTCCCTGCACGACGATATGGCCATCGGCCGCAAAGGTGACGCGCAGAATCACATCCCCTTGCACCCGAAGCTGCTTGGCCTCGCTGGTGTACTGAGGCTGTGGCTTGTAGACCACAACCAAATCCGTCGGAGGCGGCCCGGTAACGGCACGGGGTGCTTGCGCCACCGCAGTCGGAGCGGCTGTAATGCCCACCGAGGCCACTTTGCCTGTACCCGCCGTGGGGGCAGCGACCGTATTCCCCTTGATCCCCGCCGAAGCCACCTTGCCCACCACTCCAGAATCGGAGCCGACTCTGCTTCCGTTGCCGAAGCCGGTCGATCCGACCTTTCCGTGGGGCGCGATGGCCGGTCCCTGCATTCCGCCATAAGGATTGCCGATGGCCGCCACGGTGGCCGGCCCCTTGGCATTCGGATTGGGCGTCACGCCAAATGTCTCTCCAAAATGGACCGGCTTGGTGGAGAATTTGACGTTGTTGTTTTGCGCCGGCATGGCCGCCGCCGACATCGCATTCTTGGTCTGCTGCGCGGTAACCACCGCCTGCTTGGCGTCGATATTCAGCACCTGCTTGGGCTGCGGCCCCTCAATTACCTTCAGCTTGGCCGTGTCGATAACCGGCACCTTGACTTCGACTTGAATCGGCTTCAAATCAGGTTTGGGCTCCGGCTTGGGTAGATCAATCCTGGGCGCCTCCAGCTTCACATCCACCGGACGGGGCAACTCCTCAATCTTCGGCGGTGGAGGCATCTTCACCTTGGGCGGCGGCGGAGCCGGCTTGGCGGGCAACACCAACAGCGTCTCTTCGTACCGGTGCTGATCAAGCACCTTCTTGGCCGTTACGCCCAGAATGAGCATCAAGGCCAGGATCAGTCCGTTGACCGTCAAGCTGGTTAAGAACGATTTAGGTCTCCTGACGAGCATTGGGGCGGCAAACGCGAAAACAAACCACATCCAAAGCGGAACCTTCTTCTCTTCCGGAAAGAGGCCTATGGTCAGTCGTTCCGAGAGCGGGATCACACCGGGAGTCTCTATCCCAGCATTCGGCAACTGGATATCTGGCTCCCGCAACGGATTATTTTGCATCTCTTCAATCACCGGCATAGTTTCAAACCCCGCTCATCACTGGATTGGCTGGACCGCTTTGCATCCGGGAGACGCAGACCTCCGTATCTCTCCCTCCGCAATGCACTCGCGGACGATATGCTCCTGTCACTCGTTGGAAACCGGCAAAAAGCCCTACAATCATTTTGACAGAATGGCGTGAATCCGCAACAGCCGCCGCGAACTGAATCTTTTCTCGCTTCGGCGGCAAGCGGCGGAATCGAGACCTCGCGGAGCAGCCTGCCATGCGCCTGACTGATAGCCCGCCCTGGGTTTGTCCATCGATATTTTCAGGCAGAGAAAGGAGGATACAAAGATTATCAGCCGCCGAAGACACTCCGGCCCATCGCGCCCATCCACTTCCCGATCTTCTATGGCTGGTTCCCGCGGCTGTGAAAAAACCAGCACAACCCGAGCCCTCGCCCGCTTGAACCTCAAACATGCAAATTACCCCAATTCACGTCCAAGGCATTAAGCAGATGTGCAATGACTCACTCTATAAATACATTCTAAAGTCGATGAGCGCAATCTGATTCCCGTTGCCCTGCGCTGTCACGAATGCATAGCAAAAAGAATTGGCCTGGCTAGCCGCCTGTCCGGCGGTCTGATTGCCTGCTGCCATGCCAACTCCGCTTGCCCTTTATAATACACGTTAGCGATGACAAATCGCTCGATTCTGGAGAGATTTCATGAAAATTTTGGTGACAGGCGGCGCGGGGTACATTGGCGGCACGGTAGCCGGGTTGTTGGTTCAAAATGGGCATCAGGCCGTCGTCTATGACAACCTCAGCCACGGACGGCTGGATCTGCTGCCCCCCGGCGTTGATTTCATTCAGGGAGAAGTGGCGGATCGGACGGCTATCGAAGAGATTTTCAAGGCCGCCAAGGCCCAGGGAAAGCCCTTTGACGGCGTGATTCACTTTGCCGCGCTGATCGAGGCCGGCGAGTCGATGATCCACCCCGAGGAGTTCTTCCGCAACAACACCGCTTCGACGCTCTCCCTGCTGGAGGCCATCCTGGCCCACGGCCCGCGCCGACTCGTCTTCTCCTCCACGGCTGCGGTCTACGGCGAGCCAGAAGTGGTTCCGATCAAAGAAGATGCGCGTCTGCTTCCGACCAACCCATACGGCGAATCCAAGCTGCTGGTGGAGCAGATGCTGGGCTGGATGAATCGCATTCACGGGCTGCGCTCGGCCTCCTTGCGCTACTTCAACGTGGCGGGAGCGCCGGAAGGGCCAGCGGGAATCACGCGCGGCGAGGCGCACGACCCCGAGACCCACCTGATTCCACTCATTCTGGATGTGGCGCTGGGACGCCGCAAGTCCATCAAAATTTTCGGCAACGACTACCCCACCCCTGACGGCACCTGCATCCGCGACTACATCCACGTCTCCGACCTGGCCGACGCGCACCTGCTGGCCCTTAACGCCCTGGAAGCCGCTCCGGATTCCGCGAGTAGACTGATTTTCAATTTGGGAAACGGCCAGGGCTTCAGCGTTCTGGAAGTGATCGAATCGGCCCGCCGCGTCACCGGCCACCCCATCCCCGCCGAGCTCTGCCCGCGCCGCCCCGGCGACCCCGCTGTTCTCGTCGCCAGCTCGGAGAAGGCCATCCGCGAACTCGGCTGGAAGCCCCGCTACACCCAGCTCGACGAGATCGTCCGTACCGCATGGGCCTGGCATCAGAAGCGGTACGCGCAATAACGTTGCTCAAAGTAAACGAAGGGGCTTGCGGAGCATTCGGCCAGCGCGCAAGGATTGCGCTGCAAGCCTCCGTTGAATTATGAGCTAGCCAGATGGAGCACAGACGAGCAAAACGCCGTTGCGCTCAGAATCTTCGTCCGTCCCAGTTTGCCGATTTCGAGCAAGCCAGATCGCTTATCCCCGGTGACGGCATAATCAGGCTGAGCCGCATCCATCAGGTCCAGCAAGTAGCTATCTGCCGGGTCGGCAGCTTGATGTTTGCGGGGCAGTTGCCTCTGCCAGAGGGTTGCCCCATAGAGGTTGTTCAGCATCGTGCCGATCTGGTGAGATTGAAAGAGATCACGAAATTTGGGATTGCGGCTGGCCTCGCGAATCTCATCGATCTGCTGCTGGCAGGTAAGCAAGCAAAACCTTCCATTCTGCCAAGCGCGGATGATGCGCGCAGGCAGATTACAGGGAGAAATCAACGCGCTGAAATAGATATTGCTGTCCAGGAGCACCAGCATCAGCGCATCCTTGCACGCGCCCACGCAAGGGATTCCTCCACGGCGGCCTCAATCTCCTCGTAAGGAACATTGGCATTTTGCTCATGAACTTTTCTGAGTGTGGCGTCGAAAATCTGCTTTCTGACCGCATCCTCAACGAAAAGCGAGAGGTCGCCGTTCCGTCCTCCGTCCTCGGAGGCGAGAAACTGGCGCACCGATTCGTCGGTCTCTTTCGAAACGACGAGATTCCAAGATGTGGACGCAGCAGCCATCGTTTTCCCCTCAAGATCAATATACGCCCGTGCCGTTCGCCTCACAATAGACTGGAAATCTGTGGTCATGCGCCAGATTCCCTGACCCAAAAGGCGGAACTATGGGAACCGGCGCCAAAAGCGGTACTCTTGAGTTCAACGTTCAACTGCCGATAAAGTTGAGATACGAAAGGTTGTAGGAACAATGGACGAGATTTTCTGGATCAAAGGCAATCCATCTCCACCGCTCTCCGTGGTTCTGAGGCCGCGTGGTGACGATTGGCTGGAGGACGATCTGCAGAGGATGAAGCAAGGCGGCATTCAAACCCTTGTTTCACTCCTCGAAGACGATGAAGCCGCATCGCTCGGGCTTGCGGAAGAAGGTACTGTGGCGGAACGGCTTGGAATGCAGTTTCTCTCCTATCCCATTCCCGATGTTCACGTTCCTCCGGACCTGGATTCTTTCAGTATCTTCGTGGAAAGGTTGGCCAGCCGCTTGCGAACCGGAACACGAGTCGGCATCCATTGCCGGGGAAGCATCGGCAGAGCCACCGTTACCGCCGCTTGCGCGCTCATTCATCTGGGCTGGAAACCGCAGATAGCTTTGGATGCAATTGAGAAGGCCCGCGGCCTCGCCGTTCCCGATACGCACGAGCAAGAGGCCTGGATTCTGCGCTATAGACCGCGTCCATAATCCCTAACACACTGAACTTTGTTTGATAGAAAGGAGATTTCCATGAGCCAAACGCTTCAGTACAAAGGCTATGACGGCTCGGTCGAGTACAGCGCCGAGGATCGTATCCTCCACGGACAGTTGCTCGGTATCCGCGACGCCATTATCTATGAAGGTGCCGATGTGGACAGCTTGGAAGCCAACTTTCGCGCCGCCGTGGACGAGTACCTGGCCTTCTGCGCGGAAGAAGGCAAGACTCCCGATCAGCCCTTCAAAGGCAGCTTCAATATCCGCGTTGGGTCCGATCTGCACAAACGGGCCGCTCTCTTTGCCCAACAAAACAATCAGAAGCTGAATGCCGTTGTTTCTCAGGCATTGGAACAGCTTCTTTCCCAGGCCCACGCATGATGGAATCGACTGAAACCGTTTATTACCGGCTTGATCCCGACAATCCTCCTGTCTTGTCGGAAGAAGAGCGTCAGGCGTGGGAGGAACTCAAGACGATGCGCGATGAAGACATCGACTTCAGCGACATCCCCCTCCAGACCGGCGGCGGCTGGCGGCGGGTCTCCGATCT
>Ga0224559_1001052_pt1 | contig 15823 bp, 13 predicted proteins | sample 714S33034metaG_FD_180676 | JGI IMG/M metagenome (GOLD analysis project Ga0224559, IMG submission 180676) | Peat soil microbial communities from Stordalen Mire, Sweden - 717 S3 30-34 | ecosystem: Environmental > Terrestrial > Soil > Wetlands > Peat | place: Sweden: Norrbotten County, Stordalen... | reverse complement strand
CAGAAAAGGCCGCCGCCGACGAGCGCAACCGGGCAGTATCCGAGAGCCAGCGCGCCGATGAAGAAGCAACCAATGCCCGGACCATCAATGCGTTTTTGGAAAATGATCTGCTCTCCCAGGCCAGTCCCATCGCGCAGATCAGCCCCGACCGCAAACCCGATCCCGACCTCAAGGTGCGTACCGCGCTGGATCGGGCTGCGGAACGGATAGGGGACAAATTTGCGGGACAGCCGCTCATCGAGGCTTCGATCCGTCATTCAATCGGCGGCAGCTACTTTGATCTTGCCCTCTTCGACGAGGCTCAGCGGCAGATCGAACGCGAGGTAGAATTACGGCGTAAAGCGCAGGGCGAATCCGCTCCCGATACTCTGGCCGCCTTGGAGACGCTGGCGGACATCTATCGGGATCAGATGAAGTTCAGCCAAGCGGAAGAGATATTCAAACAGGTGCTCGCAGTACAGCAAAAGACTCTTGGCGGCAATCGTCATGAGACGCTGGATGCCCTCGCCGATCTGGGTACTCTCTACTATTTACAAGGCCGTAATCAGGAGGCCGAGTCGATTCTGCGCAGGGTGATTGCCAAGCGACGCGCGCTCTATCCCCTGGAATTTCACGAACTCATCCGGGCCACTTACAACCTTTCCTTGACTTACTCCCAGGATCATAAAACCGCCGCCGCCGAGCCAATCGCACTCGATAACCTGAAGCTGGCGCGCGAGCACTTTGGCGAAGATCATCCCGACACCTACGATTGCCGCAAAGTGATGGCCAGAATCCTGATGGACAAGAAAAGCTATCCAGAGGCGGAAAAGCTGATCACCGAGGAGATCGCTAGCGCGCGGCGCATCTATGGCGCGGAAAGCCTGACGGTTCTGGAGGAAAAAGACGACCTGGCGGTGCTTTACCTTGCCCAGGGACGCGGGCCGGAAGCCGCTGATCTTCTGGCGCAGGTGGTCGAGTTGAGCCGGCGCATCAACGGCAAGGAAAATCGACTGACGCTGACCTACGAATGCACGCTGGTCATTACGCTCGAACGGGTTGGCCGATTCGCCGAGGCTGAGAAGATCGCCATTTCCAACCTGGAAACCCTGCGCCGCGTCTACGGTGAGAGTGATTTGTGGACCGTTGTTTCGCAACGGACACTGGCGAATATATTTCGCGCTCAAGGCAGATACGCAGATGCGGAACGAATTTACACGGAACTTCTTGATCGTCTTCACAAGGCACAAAGCCCCGGCGAGGTGGACTTGGCCGTTACTACCACGAATCTCGGCCTTGTCTATCTGGACGAAGGCAAAGACCGCTTGGCGGAGACAACGCTGACTGAGGCGCTGGCTACCGACCGCAGAGTTCATCCCGATGAGCGGGTGACGCGCACCTGCTTGACCGCTCTGGGGTGCCTGCGCCTGATGCAGCTACGGTACGCCGAAGCCGAATCCCTGCTGCGCGAGGCGATGAGCGGGACAGGAAATCAGAACCTTCAGCTCTGGGATACCTTCGACCGCCAGAGCCTACTGGGGGCGAGTTTGCTGGGCCAGGGAAAATACGCCGAGGCCGAGCCACTTTTGATTGCCGGCTATGAGGGGCTCAAAAAACTCAGTCCGGCGATCGCGGCCGACGTTAACCTGTCCAGAGCCGGCATGTCTTTGGTGCGCCTCTATTCCGCCTGGGGGAAACCGGAAAAAGCCGGCGAATGGCGGCTGAAATTGGGATACATGGAGAAATAGCCCAACCTAATTAACTTTAATGAACTCTATTCTTTACAAGGTTGGCGCCGGGAGGGGGTCGGATTCCAGCCCGGTGCTGATTCCACGTAAGTTATTGATTTTTATCGCAGGTTCACCCTTGTTGATTGATCCAAGTTGATATTTATCAAAGGGAAAGACGCATTTCGACCGTATTTATGTAGACAGGTAAAATATCAAAGTATCTTAGATTATCCTCGACAAGAATTGATTATTGTGCATATCCCTGTAGGTATGCACAAGCGGAATGGGTGGGAACCCAACAAAATTCCGGTCTACACTATTTCCGAAAACGCTCTAGCACCTTGAGTGCGCTGCGAACAGCTTAGCTGCTCGCGAGACCAGCCGTCTCATCCCATCTAAAGCCGGGATCTTATTTGGCTATTTGCGGCACGACTGAAGTCGTACCCTGACGCTTCTTGCAATTTCCATGGAATTTGGCAGGTGGCTCTCGTGTCTAGACTGCTTGATCTGGAGATTGCTTCTGGACAAGTGCGGGCGAGGACACCCGCACGATAGCCGGTCTAGAGACCGGCTCTACCTCCTGAGTTGAAAACGCTCTAAACCTTGCGCAAGTTGGCGAACTTTTCCATCAGCTTTTTCATGCCGTGCTGGGAAAAGAGGACGGTCAGCTTTGCGTCTTCGCCGTCGCCCTCGCGCATTAGGATGGTGCCTTCGCCGTACTTGGCATGGCGGACGCGCTGGCCTTTCTTGAGGTTGGTGGCACCGGTGGATGCGGGCAGGTCCATGGCTGACTGACTCCCAGGTTCCAAAATCGGGACCTGGGGCACCCGCGCTGATGGGACCGAGACCGGCTGAGGGAGCGCGCCGGGCTTGCCGTGGCCGGATTTGCCGCCGAAGAAGCGGGCGATGTTGTCGATTGACTGCGGCGGTGCGGCGCTTTCCGGGTCTGGATTCCCAGGTCTCAAAGTCGAGACCTGGGGCACCCGGCTCTCTGGACCGGATGGGGTGGGCTTTGCCTTGGGCGTCATCCAGGAGGCGACAAAGGGCTTGTTCGAATAGGCTCTGATTCCGTTTTCTCGTTTTCCATCCGACGCGAACCCCGGGGTGAGCGAGCGTGGGGCGTCCTGATTTTCGTCCTCGTAATTGAAGTGCTTACCGTCGAAGCTGCTGGCGGCGTCAGGACGGCGGCCATAGCTTTTTGTGTAGCCGGGAGTGGACCAAGCCAGGGATTGGGCTGGCGCGCGCCCGCCGAGATTCTCGATCAACTGGCTGGGAACCTCTTCCAAAAAGCGCGAGGGAACGCTCATCTCCGGCGCGTCGTTGCCGTACCTTCTCCGATAATGCGCGCGGGTGAGGATCAGTATGTTCATTGCGCGGGTCATGCCCACGTAGCAGAGGCGGCGCTCTTCTTCCAACTCATCGGGGTTGTTCAGGGTGCGCGAGTGGGGGAAAAGACCCTCTTCCAGGCCGGCCAGGAAGACCAGCGAGAACTCCAGGCCCTTGGCGGCGTGCAGCGTCATCAGCGTGACGCGCGCCTCGGGGTCGAACTGATCGGAGTCCGAAGCCAGCGCTGCGTGGTCGAGGAACTCGGCCAGCGTCTCGCCGCGGGCCTCGGCGTCGTGGGCGGCGTTGGCCAGTTCCTTCAGGTTTTCAATGCGGCTGAAGGACTCGGGCGAGCCTTCGGTCTCCAGGGCTTTGATGTAGCCGGTGCGGTCGATGAGAAAGCGGATCAACTCCGGGAGGGTGGCGGCGTCGCCGGGGGCGCGGAATGGCGTCTTTTCTTCGGATTCTTCGTTCGCCTCCAATTCAGATTTGGGGTCATCATTCCCAGGTCTCAAAATCGAGACCTGGGGCACCCGGTCTTTTTTTGGCATGACGAGAAAGGGCCGTTTGGACTGCTCGGCAAAGGGCGAAAAGCTGGCCGCGTCGAGTAATGGAATTTGGGAAGATTCTTCGCTACCAAAGTCGAAACTGGTGGCGGAATCGGCACTGGCGGCGTCTGCATCCGCCGCGCCGAATTCAAAGCCAGTGTCCGCTTCGCTTTCCGCCTCCGCGCTGGCTGCCACGTCGTCGGCTAGCTTGCCGGCAAAGTCGGGGTCCATCATCGCCTGCGCGTCGAGGATCAGTTGGCGGAAGGATTCGATGGCCATCAGGGCGCGAGTGGGAATGAGACGGTTGTTGATGGCTGCGCGGAGAGCCTCCCAGGTGGAAGAGCCGGTCTCCAGGGCCAGCCGCTCCAGCGTTTCCAGTGAAGTCTTGCCGATACCCCGCGCCGGGGTGTTGATGACGCGTTGCAAGGCCATGGAATCATGGGGGTTGCGGACCAGGCGCAGGTAAGCGAGGAGATCCTTGATCTCGGCGCGCTCGTAGAAGCTGAAGCCGCCCACCATGGTGTAACGAATGTTGTAGCGGCGCAGCGATTCCTCCACCAGCCGCGATTGGGCATTGGTGCGATAGAGGACCGCGCAATGAGCGGTATCCGCCGCGCCACTTGACTCGGTCTCGCGCAGAAATGTCTGGATGCGCGTGGCGATGAAAAGCGCCTCGTTTTCGCCGTCTGGAGCCTCGTAGTAGCCGACCAGCGAGCCGCCCTGGCGGTCGGTCCAGAGCTTTTTGCCCTTGCGCTTGAGGTTGTTGGCGACCACCGCGCCGGCCGCCTCCAGAATTACCTGCGTCGAGCGGTAGTTCTGCTCCAGGCGGACGATGCGGGCATTGGGAAAGTCCTTCTCGAACTCCAGAATGTTGCGGATGTCCGCGCCGCGCCAGGAGTAGATGCTCTGGTCCTCGTCGCCCACCGCGCAGACGTTCTTGCGCTCGCCAGCCAGCAGCTTCATCAGCTCGTACTGCGGGCGGTTGGTGTCCTGGTACTCGTCCACCAGCAAATAATGATAGCGGCGCTGGTAGCGTTCGCGTGCCTCGGCGGAGACTTTCAGCAGGCGCACGGCCTCCAGCAGCAGATCGTCGAAGTCCAGAGCGTTGCACTTGCGCAACTCGGCTTTGTAACCCTGAAAGATGTGCGCAATGCGCTCGCTGTTGGGGTCTTTGGAGGCGAGGTAGAACTCCTGCGGGTCGATCATGTGGTTTTTGGCCCAGGAGATTTTGCCCAGCACGGCGCGCGGGGTGAGCTGCTTGGTGTCCATCCCCATGCGCTTCATGATCTGTTTGACAATGGCCTGCTGATCGTTCTCATCGTAGATGGTGAAGGCGCGGGTGAGGCCTTCGCCGTTGACCTTCAGCGCCTCAATGTCGCGCCGCAGCAGCCGCACGCAGAGCGAGTGAAAGGTGCAGAGCAGCGGCTTGGCCAGCGTGGAGTGGTCCAGCAGGCGATCCACGCGCTCAGCCATCTCGCTGGCCGCCTTGTTGGTAAAGGTGACAGCCAGAATGGAGTCCGGCGCAACGCCTTTTTCGCGGATCAGCCACGCGATGCGGCTGGTAATGACGCGGGTTTTGCCCGAGCCGGCCCCGGCAAGGATCAGCAGAGGGCCTTCGGTGGCCTCAACGGCGGCGCGCTGTTCGGGATTCAGATTGGCAATTTGCAGCGACAAGAGGCGAGTCCAGGCGGGAAGTGTCCTGTCTCTAGTGTACCTGTTGGGTCAGAGCAACTTCGGGAGTATACTTTTTCTATGAGAGCAGCGGTCCAATCCCAACCCGCTTTGGCAGCATCGGCGGTCCTCAGCGCTCCCGCGCTTGAGCGGGAGTCGGCGCGAGTGGAACTCTCTGACGAAGAGTTCTGGAAAGATCGTCAGCGCAAAGTTGAAGAATTCAATAAATTGTGCGAGGAAATGAGCGCGGAAGCCGAGGCAAATGGATTGACGGATGAGATTCTTGCGGAGATTCTCGCGGAAAGATAACGCCGGACCATGAGCGAAAGAAATCTTCCGCGGGTTGTCATCGATACGAATGTATATATCAGCAGCTTCCTCCGTCCAAATTCCCTTCCAACCAAGGCTATTCGCAAGGCGGAGCAGGAAGCGCTGCTTCTTGTCTCAGATTCAATTCTAGCCGAGTTCGCCGAAGTTTTCGGTCGCTCGAAGTTCAATAAATATGTGAGCAGCGCCAAACGCGAGGCGGCTTTGCGGCATATCCGTTCCGTTTCCACTGTCGTGGCGATTCCGTTCCCCATCCGCGCCTGCCGCGATCCAAAGGACGACAAGTTTCTGGAGGTTGCCGTTCATGGGCGGGCGGATCTGATCGTGACAGGCGACACGGACCTGCTGGCGCTCGATCCGTTTCGGGGCATTGAGATTCTCACACCCGCCGAGTACCTGGAGCGGGAGTAAGCCGCGCCGCTACTGAGTTATCCTGAAAATACTATGACTTCCTCTTGCAAACCCATTCGCCGCGTGGCTGTTTATTGCGGATCAGCCGATGGAACCAATCCGGCTTATCTTGCCGAGGCGCGTGCGCTGGGTGCGGCGATAGCTGCTGCTGGACTGGGGCTGGTCTATGGCGGGGCCAATATCGGGCTGATGGGCGCGGTGGCCGATGCGGCGCTGGCTGGCGGCGTGGATGTGATTGGCGTGCTGCCGGAGGTGCTGGTGGGGCGCGAGATTGCGCACGACGGGCTGGCGCAATTCGAACTGACGCCTACGATGCACGAGCGCAAGGCGCGAATGGTGAAGCTGGCCGACGCCTTTCTGGTGCTGCCCGGCGGCTACGGCACGCTGGAGGAGCTGCTGGAGGCGGTCACCTGGGCGCAGCTCGGCCTGCACGCGAAACCGGTTATCGTCATCAACACCGCAGGCTACTGGGATGGGTTGCTGAGCTTTCTGGATTCCGCAGTTGCGGCTGGATTTATCAGGCCGAAGAATCGCGCGCTGCTGCGCGTGGCGGCGAATGCGGAAGCGGCCGTGCGGATGGTGGTTACTGGGTGACGGGACTCCCCGGTCTCAAAATCGAGACCGGGGACACCCAGCTTTCATAAAATATCGAGCATTTTGCACCGGCACTCGAACAGTTAGACACTCAGCCGCCTCTCAACCATTGGAGGGCAATTTGGAGAACCGCACGCACGAATTGCTTTTGGTTCTCCGCTCCCAGAGCGGCGACAGGGATGCGCTGGAAGAGTTGCTGCGGGGAACGCAACTGTTCTTGCTGCCCTATATCCGCCGCATGATTGGCGCGCAAGGGGCAGAGGACGTATTGCAGGATGTCTACTTGCAGATTTGCCGGAATCTGCGATCACTGAACGAACCCAAATTCTATCGCGCCTGGGCTTATCGCATCTCGACGCGCGCCTCATTCGCGTTTCTCAAGCGCAAACGCCTTTGGGAAGACAGGCATGAAGAGAGCATCGAAGTAGACGATCTATCCGCCAGCGAGTTGAAAGATGAAGCAATTTCGGCGGCTGAGCTGGCTTCTCTTCTCGACCTGGTCTCGCCGGCGAGCCGCGCCGTGATCGATTTGCATTATCTGGAAGATTTCACAATTCAAGAGGTCGCCGCCATCTTGCAACTGAGCGCGGGCACGGTCAAGTCGCGGCTCGCCTACGGATTGAAAACTCTACGCCACGCAACCGAAAGGAAAGGGTGAAACCTGTGACAGAAGCCTATGAAACAGCACTCCGCAAGTCGCTGGACTCTGTGGATCGCCGGAGGAAGTGGTTAAAGATCATTGCTGTTCTATTCATTGTTATGGGCGGCGGCAATGTCGCGCTTGCCATGATCTATCTGCAAGACCTGAAGATGCTCTACATCGCCACTTTTGTAGGATTGATCCTTTGGACGGGCGGGCTGGCTATCGCAATCCTCGGCGTATCGAACCGAAATGCGCAGTTGATTCTTCTGGCGATTGCAGCATTTTCCGAAGAATCGAGAAAAAATTCAGAAGAAAAGAAAAGCTGATTCTTCGGCTCTGCGACACTTCGCTTCTACGGCTATTTATTGGTCGGCCCAATAGCCGTTTCTTCCGGTTACAACTAAGTCCCGGTAGTCTCTCAAACGCAATCCGATGGCGTGAAAGCCGGGATGCGGCGCGGCGGGATAAAAGCTCAGCAGATAGCGGTTTGGCAGATGGTGGGAGATGGTTTGCACGCCGCGCTCCAGGCTGCGCGCATCCTTGAAGGGGATGGATTCGCCGCCGGTCAATAGAGCCACGCTCTCGGCGGCATTGCGCTTGAGGCTGTCCGCGGCTGCGATGGCCGCCGCCTTGGCCAGCCGTAGCGGCGGAGCCAGCACACCCAGGCAGTCATAAGCTTGCACCAAGCGGTTTTGATCGGGCGCATTCTGGTCCTTGGCCATGCAGCCGCCTGGCGGGCCAGGATTTGGGTCTCCATAGATCAAAGCGGCTGTGTGTGCGACATTGGATTTGCCAGTGGAAAAGTACAGGCTGTAAATGGCAGTATTGGTGTCGCTTACGTCGCGCAGAGTCTGGTCCAGGGTCGATTGGCTACCGTGATCCACCGTTTCGCTGATCAGCAGGATGGCGCGCCGGTAGGAGGCTGGCTGGCGGCGCAGCAGATCGACGGAAAAGCGCAGGCTGTCCAGGATTGCCGCGTTGCGGTCGCCGGCCTCCAGGTTTTGCAGAGACTCGGCGATTGCATTCAAATCCGGCGTAAAGTTCAAGGCCAGTTGCGGCGCGCCGTCAAATTGAACCACGGAAACTTTATGCGGAACCGCGCCGATGACCGCCTCGATGGACGGGCCAAGATGGCGATAACTGTCGATCTTTCGCGCGCCCGCGCCGCCGGTTTCCACCACAATCACCAGCGCCAGCGGTTCGCTGCCGGTATCTTCGTCAATGGTGGCCTTCTGTTCGACGCCGTCGTCGGTAACGATGAAATCCCGCGCGGTGAGCGTGAAGACCGGATCGCCTGTTTTGGTTTTGACCAGCGCGGGAACGGTAACCAGCGTGGTGCGGCTGCTGAGCGTGGGAACTTGCGGGGCGGGGGAAGCGGGATTCTGGGACTGCGCCGCGGCCAGACAAACCGATGCCACGAGAAGAATGGAATTTATGTTCAGTTTTTTCAGCCGCATATTGTTTTGACGGATGAAAGACACATTTGACTTGGCTGCTCTCCCAGGCCGCGCAGATCAAGACCGCCTAACATCAGCAAAAGAAATGGAAGGATGCACACCCGAAACAAAGTCTAGTGCAATTCATGCGATTGATCTGACCCTCCTCCATTCCTTCACTACTGCCGCCAGTGCCCCGTGGGATAAGCTGAAATGACAGAATGTTGGGGAGCAGACGGAAGATGAACGTGGTATTGGGAATCGACGGCGGAGGAACGCGTACCCGCGCCTCCATCGTGGTGGGACACAAGCTGCTGGCGCACTCGGCCAACGGCTCCATCAAGCGCCTGCGGGTCGGCGTCGAGGTTGCCGAAACCAACCTGCGCGCCCTGCTCAAAAAGGTCTATGCCGAGGCCGGCGTGACCGGCGTCGATGCTGCCTCGGTCGGCGTAGCCTCAGCCACCATGCCTGGCACAGCTGAGTGGATTCAGGCGGTCTTCCATGATTTTGGAGTTGCGCGCTCGGAGGTCGTCGGCGACGAGGTCATCGCCTTCGACGCGGCCTTTAAGGGCGGCTCTGGAATCCTGCAAATCGCCGGCACCGGCTCCAACACCATCGGCCGCGCCCCCGACGGCAGCCGCGAAACCGCTGGCGGCTGGAGTTCCCGCCTCGGCGACGAAGGCTCCGGCTACTGGATCGGCGTCAACAGCTTGCGCCGCGCGCTTCATGCTTACGACCGTGAGCAGCCGACGCAAATCATCCAACGTGTCAGTGGACTCTGGGGTACGCCCAATCTGGACGAATTCATTCAGCGCGGCGATGGAACTCCCCCGCCGGACTTTGCCGCCCTTGCTCCCACCATCAGCGAACTGGCCGAAGCCGGCGATCCCGTCGCCAGAGAAACCCTAGCCCAGGCCGCCGCTGATCTCGTTGAGTTTGTCCTGCTGGTCCGCGCGAAGCTCCGCCGCAAGCACCAGATCGCCGGCGAAATCCCGGTTGCCTGGACCGGCGGCGTCCTGGCGCATATGCCGTTAGTCCGCAATGCCTTCTTGGCCGGCCTCCAAGCTGCCGCGCCTCTGATGCCGGTAAGTTGCGCGGAGGTAGTCTCCCTGGAAGGCGCCCTCTGGCGCGCCAAACAACTTTTGCAACCGTAAGCGAGGGTTGTTCCGCATCAACAAATGCCACGCCTTCTTCTTGAAAAGGATGAGATTCCATGAGACCGTCCCCGCTTAAGCCTGAATGCGTGTGCTCTCGCCAAACCAGTTTCTCTTCATCCACAGCGAGACCTGTACCAGCAGAATCAGCGCTGGAACCTCGACCAGCGGGCCGATGACCGCTGCAAAGGCCGCGCCGGAGTTGAGGCCAAAGACAGCTACGGCTACCGCGATGGCCAGTTCGAAGTTGTTGCTGGCCGCGGTGAAGGAGAGCGTGGCGGTCTTTGAGTAGTCGGCGCCCACTTTGTGGCCCATCCAGAAACTGACAAAGAACATCACCACAAAATAAATCAGCAGCGGCACGGCAATGCGCAGCACATCCAGCGGGAGCTGGACAATCAGATTGCCCTTCAGGCTGAACATCACCACAATGGTGAAGAGCAAGGCGGCCAGCGTCAAGGGGCTGATGGCAGGTACAAAGCGCGTCTGGTACCACGCACGGCCTTTGGCGCGCACCAGGACAAAACGCGTCAGCATTCCGGCCAGGAAGGGAATGCCGAGATAGATAAAGACGCTCTGGGCGATCTGACTCATGCGAATGTCGACCACCACGCTTTTCAAACCCACCAGCGGCGGCAGGACGGCCAGAAAGAACCAAGCATAGACGCTATAGAAGAGCACCTGAAAGACGCTGTTGAAGGCCACTAGGCCGGCGGCGTAATCGGTGTCTCCCTTGGCCAGCTCATTCCACACAATTACCATGGCGATGCAGCGCGCCAGGCCAATCAGGATCAACCCGGTGCGATACTCCGGATAGCCGCGCAGAAAGACGACCGCGAGCGCAAACATCAGCACCGGGCCGATGAGCCAGTTCTGGATCAGCGAAAGGCCCAGAATCCGGCGATTGCGAAAGACCTCGCCCAGCCGCTCATACTGTACCTTGGCCAGCGGCGGATACATCATCAGGATCAGACCGACGGCGATGGGAATGTTGGTGGTGCCAGCCTGGTAGCGTTGCAGCAGCGCGGGAAAGGCCGGGACAAATCGCCCCAGCGCGACGCCCACGGCCATGGCCAGGAAGATCCAAAGCGTCAGAAAACGGTCGATGAACGATAGTTTCGAGGCCCCCGGCACAGGAACCGGGCAGCATTGCTGCGAGTTTGTCTGCATTTAATCTCTCCTCTGCGGCTCGTGTTTGAATTGCCTGATTTGGTGATTAGACTTGGGCAAGCGCGGACGAGGACGTCCGCGCTACAGCCGGTCTGGAGACCGGCGCTACACTCAGATGACCTAGGGCACCCAAAGCTACAGCGGATCGCGCCCAATCGCCCTCATCTTGTTTTCGATGGCCATGCGGTCCAGCGCCTCCAGCGGCAGGCTCAGGAAAAGCTGCACGCGGGCGCGCATCTGCCGCAAAGTTTGCGCGAAGACGGCGCGTTTCTGCTCGTCCGTGCCCTCGACCGCCGCCGGATCGGGAAAGCCCCAGTGCGCCGTCACCGGATGGCCCGGCCAAAACGGGCAAGCCTCACCCGCCGCGTTGTCGCAGACGGTCACCACAAAGTCCATCTCCGGTGCGCCGGGCAGGGCGAACTCATCCCAGCTCTTGCTGCGCAGTTTTTCAGCGGAGTAGCCCAGCGCTTGTACTTGCTCGATAGCGAAGGGATTCACCTTGCCGCTGGGGTGGCTGCCCGCGCTGTAGGCCTGAAAGCGGCCCGCGCCCATCGTGTTGAAGAGCGCTTCGCCCATGATGCTGCGGGCGGAGTTGCCGGTGCATAGAACCAAAATGTTGTAGGGCTTTTGCATCAGTGACCTCCAGGATGACTGGCTGTTGAGTTCCTGGTCTCCCACCCATTCGCAAAAAGCGCGAATGGATGGGGCACGGGCGGCTTTGGCCGTTTGGACTTCAATGGATAACGATTATCCGCAACAGCTTTGCACAATCGGCAAACCAGCGGGATCGGCTTCAAGATACTGATGCGCCAATTGAAGCATGGCCTTCGCCGGAGTCTCCTTGACGCTCTGCGCTGTCTTCACGGCGCGCATCATGTCATCGCGTGAGACGCCAATTTTCCTGGCCTGCTGGAAGTGGTATTTGAAACATGGATCGCAATTTGCGGCGATGGCTGCGCCGATTGCAACCAGTTCCGCGACCGCATCCGTGTAGAGACTCGGCATTGGCTTTTCGGCGCGAATAAAGGCGCTCATGAATTTGCCGTCAACCAGCGGCGCGATGGCATCGACATCGATTCCTGCCTCGACCAGAAAATGCCGCGCATCCTCGACCGAGTGTACGCGCGTCGGCTCTACGGAGATGCCGGCAAAGCCTGCGGAAGCCAGCTTGGCCATGTACTCCTTCTCCTCCAGCGCCCCGGCGACGCAACCCACCCACAGCAACATACTCTGGCGCACCTCGGCGGGCACCTCGCCGCGCGTCACCACGTCGGAGACGGCGAACCGGCCCCCTGGCTTGAGCACGCGGAAGGCCTCGCGCAGCACGCAGTCTTTGTCGGCGGAAAGATTGATGACGCAGTTGGAGATGACCACGTCCACGGAGTTATCCGGCAAGGGAATTTTCTCGATCTCGCCTTGGAGGAACTCGACGTTCTCGACGCCCGCCTGACGCTGATTTTCGCGGGCCAGGGCCAGCATATCGTCGGTCATATCCAGGCCGTAGGCTTTTCCGGTTGGTCCCACACGCTTGGCGGAAAGCAGCACGTCAATGCCGCCGCCAGAGCCAAGGTCGAGCACCGTCTCGCCAGCCTTCAGTTCGATCAGCGCCGTCGGGTTGCCACAGCCCAGCGAGGCCAGCACGGCGCTCGCTGGCAGCCCGCTCTTTTCGGCCTCGTTGTACAGGTTGGTGGTGATTGGGTCGCAACAGCGCAGCGAAGGATCGCCGCAGGCAACAGTGCCGCTCTTGCGCACTTCCCGCGCCGCCGCTCCATACTTTTCTTGAACCAGAGTTTTTGTGTCCATACAAGCGCCTCATATTCGCTAAAACGAATATATTATGCGCATTCATATTTGTCAATACGTATATAATAAAAATATGAGCTGCTGCTCCAAACCGCTTGAATTGGCTGACCTCTTTGCCGCGCTGGCCGACACGACTCGTTTGCGCCTGCTGAACCTGATGGCCGGACGCGAGGTCTGCGTCTGCTATTTTGTCCAGATTCTAGGCCAGAGCCAGCCAAAAATCTCGCGCCACTTGGCCTATCTGCGCAAAGCCGGGGTGGTTACCGCGCGGCGCGAGGGCAAATGGATGCACTACAGCATCTGCGCGCCCGCCGACGCCGCTGCCGCGTCCATCCTCGCCGCTGCGGTGGCCGCGCTTGACAACGATCAGCAGATGCGCGCCGACCGCGCCAAATTAGAATGCTCTTGTACGGTTCAGCTGTATAGGATTCCCGAAGGCGTCCGGCACGTTCCCGCCTCCTCCTTTTCATGACTCCAAATTTCCCGCCAGAGATTAAACTTCTCGACATTGAACGGCTTCCGGCCCAGAATGGAGTTATCCAGAAGTGGCAGGAGAAAAACAGAGCCGGGAATCTATTGTCCGGCTTCCGCTCTGCCGATATGCCTTGTTATGATGGCTTTGTCAGGTGAAAATTCGCGAGAGTAGAGGATGAATTTCAATTTGAAAGCTGAAATTTCATCTTCCACCGATAGCGATGGGGTGCGGCTCGCTCCATCGGAAAGGGCGGCTCAGCTACGTAAGCAAATGCCGGCGCGGCGCTGCCTCCCTTTTCTCGGATTTCGACTCCGATGGGTAGTCTTGGCGGTTCTGTTCGCGCTAGTCTGCGGCTGGCCTGCTGCGGCAAGCGAGGCAACCGGCGAAGAGCCGGCTATTGTTCTGCCCACGCTCACCACCGCCCGGCAGGCGCACAGCCTCTCTTCGGCTGAGGCGGCACGCGCTTATCCGATCCATATCCGTGGAGTCGTGACCTACTTCGATCAGGATTATGGCTTCGGAAACGCCGCCATCTTCATTAGCGATGCAACCGGCAGCATCTTTGTGAAATCTCCGTCTAAAACCGTCGGTCATCTTTCCGCAGGAACCGTAATCGACGTGCAGGGCGTCAGTGGTCTGGGCGGCTTTGGCCCGGTCGTCGCCAACTCCCATATCACCGTGGTCGGCCATGCCCCCCTCCCGCCGAACCCTCCCCGTGTCAGCCTTCCCCACCTGAAGACCGGCGCGGAAGACGCCCAATGGGTCGAGGTCGAGGGAACCATTCACTCCGTAAATGTCTTCAAGGAGAGCGTTACGCTGCAACTGGCTATGATCGATGGAACCGTCAGCGTAACCATACCAAGGGAGGCTGCCGCAACCTACTCCGATCTGGTGGATGCCCAGGTCAAAATCCATGCAGATGCCGCTCCCACCATCAACGGCGATTCCCAAATGATCGGCGTCCACCTGATGGCCCCCAACCTCTCCGCCATCTCGATCGTGGAAAAAGCCCCCGGCGATCCCTTCCGCCAGCCGCTGACTTCGATCGACAAGCTATTGCATTGGGATGAGTATTCCGCTTCTTTCCATCGCGTACACTTGCGCGGAAATGTGACTCTCCAGTGGCCCGGTTCCTCGCTCTGCATTCAAGACGTGAGTCGCGGAATTTGCGTTCAAACGGCTCAGGATACGCTCTTCAATTTGGGCGATCTGATTGACATTGTGGGCTTTGCGGGAACGGATAACGATGAGCCGGCCCTCACCGACGCGGTGCTCAAAATCGCCGGAAAAGGCGCGCCCGTTGTGGCTGTGCCTGTCACCGTCGAGCAGGTTCTCAAAGGCAATCACAATTCCGATCTGATTCAAATCGACGGCCAATTGATTGGCAACGACCTGGCTTCCTCCGACCTTAACCTGATGCTGTCCTCTGGAGATACCGTCTTCGCCGCCGTTCTGCCCCAAGGCATGATCGCCAAGAACACAAATCCGTGGATCATCGGAAGCAAGTTGCGCGTCACAGGCATCTGCTCGATCCAGATCGATACGCGAAGCCATGTGCGGGAAGGCATTGCGACATCCAGGTCTTTTCGTATCCTGCTGCGCTCGCCCAGCGATGTCGTCGTACTCCAACACCCCTCCTGGTGGACGCCGGGGCACATCCTTGTACTTCTGGCGTTGGCGCTGGCCGCGACGCTCGGCGTGCTTGCCTGGGTGATGGTGCTGCGCAAGCGCGTCGAGGAACAGGCGATCCTGCTGCGCGAAAGCGAGAGCCGCTTCCGCCATATGGCGCTGCACGACGCCTTGACGGGACTGGCGACGCGCATTCTGCTGGAAGACCGCCTCGACACCGCCGTGGAGGCCGCCAAACGCCATCAAACCAGTCTGGCTCTTCTGATGATCGATATTGATAAATTCAAGATTATTAACGACACCTACGGCCATCACAGCGGCGATGAAGTCCTGCGCGTCGCCGCCGACCGCCTCATGCAGGCTGTGCGCAAAAGCGATACGGTCGCACGAATGGGCGGTGACGAGTTTGTTGTACTTCTGCCGGAGATCAATGATCCGTCCATGGCAGAATGCATCGCAGCCAAAATTGTAAAGTCGCTGGCGGACCCGGTCTATTTTTTGGAATATAAGATTCCCATTTCTGCCAGTATTGGAGTTTGCACTCAGACCACTGACGACCTGGATGCGGAGAAGTTGTTGCAGTCCGCCGATGACGCGCTCTATAAGGCTAAAGCGCGTGGGCGAAATTGCTACCATGTGTTCTCGCTTGATGCGGACCCGGTCTAACTTTCGTGAGTACAATTGCTGGTCTCATCGGACGATTCATCCGCTTTCCCGCTTGAACCGCTTGGTTTGGCCAACCTCTTTCCGTGTTGGAGATCAGACTTCTCGGCACTGAACCTTATCTGGCTCAGAATGAAGAAGTTCTGAGCCTCTTGCAGTGTGTCACGAACACGAGTGAAAGCTCGTGATGCTGTACCAAAGATGGGAGTAGGCCTCCCGGAGTCGGCTTGCAGGAGTTGGCTTCAAACCGCCCGGTGCTGCTGCGTT
>Ga0224559_1001051_pt1 | contig 15828 bp, 18 predicted proteins | sample 714S33034metaG_FD_180676 | JGI IMG/M metagenome (GOLD analysis project Ga0224559, IMG submission 180676) | Peat soil microbial communities from Stordalen Mire, Sweden - 717 S3 30-34 | ecosystem: Environmental > Terrestrial > Soil > Wetlands > Peat | place: Sweden: Norrbotten County, Stordalen... | reverse complement strand
CAGCTTCTCGCCACTCGGGCTTACGCTCAGCCATTAAGTTATTTCATCCCTTATTCAAGAACTGCTTGTACGTCGCCTTTGATCTTTGCCCTTCCGCCAGAAGGTTCAGCTAAGGTTTCTCCACACACGTTGCAGTTAATTTTGTTAACAGCATTACTGAAGACCAGTTGTTCGTTACCACATTTTGGACATTTAACTCTAAGGAAGACGCTTCGTGGTTTCGGAATAAGTTTGCTCCATTCAGACATAACATTTTTCTCCATTACTGTATTACTAATTTTCTTAGTCGGATACCATCCTTGTGCCTCATGAAATTGCAGACTTTGCATTTAAGGCGCAAGGTTTGTTTTTTGGTTGTTTTAGCAAATTCTCTTTGAAGTGCATATTTTTGTCCGCCGTAACCCTCTTTTTCTCTAGCGTGGGCACGCTCACCGTGAGCTAACGCTCGTCGCTTCCCAGGCTTGTAAAGGGTTACACTGTGAATTTGATGAGCTTTACATTTTGGACAGTAAGTTTTAACTTCTTTGGGAACGTTCACGTTCTTCACGACCAGCTTTGCATAGAAGAAACATACGCATTCTTATACTTTTTTACTTATGAGCTGAAAACTCGAGGCATTCGCCCATTGAACTATCGCTTTTCGCAATCTTCAAAGCCTATTTATCGATTATTATTCTGCTGGATACTCGCAGTAACCTGAAATTTGACCAAAAGCCATAGCCTTTTTTAAACTGAAGGTAATGTTACTGTGTATCTAGTCTGCAGGTATGAATGCATTGACATCGCAACTTTTTATGAAAATTAGAAGTCACTCAGCATTCTTCATAAAAATGCTTCCGTTATTCGCATTCGTTGTTCCGCTAGTTTTGCTGTATTTGCTAAATCTGCCTGATCCATACCTTGGACCCAGTTCCCAGTTTTCGTTTCAAGTAATGTGGAAGGGCAGAACCTTCGAATTGTTCTTTGTTTGGTTAATAGCATTAGAATTCATTCTCAGCTGGGAAAATATTCATATAAAAATTAATAAACAAAACAAGGCTGGACTTGTCGCCGTCGTCGTTGCCTTGCTACTTCCAACAGTGTACGTAATTTCGGAGTATTATTTTGGTCTAAACTGGACTATTGCAAATGCATCCAAACAAATCGGGATTAACTTCTTCTTGTCCATGCCGATTGCGATGGAGTATCTTGTTTTTTCAGTCCTCTGCCTTTTGATAACTTTCTTGTTTTTTGGGAAAAAGGGTTTAGCAGGTTTTGCTTTACCGGCGCTATTTGTCTGTTTAGTCGGTGTAATTTATGCTATTGATAATATTTTTCCTTATGGCCAATTTACGCCATTTCAACTATTAGTTCCAACAACTGCAACTCTTGCTGCTTTTGTTCTGGGTTTAATGGGATATGCCGTTTTGCCTGGAACAGAAAATGGCATGCCAACGTTGCAAGTTACGGGATCTTTAGGAACTGCTAAATTTGCGATAGCTTGGCCCTGTGCAGGCATTGAAAGCCTTTTAATTTTTACGGCTGTTACTCTGCTGTTTTTGCAGCGGATGCCACTTTCTTGGAAAGCTAAAGTGGGATATTTCGCCTTCGGAGCTGGGGTCACTTATTTCATAAATGTTTTACGAATAGTCACTATCTTTACAATTGGAACACAGTATGGTATTGACTCGCCCCAAGTGCAAGTCTTCCATTACTATTACGGCCCCATATATGCGATTATATGGATTGTTTCTTATCCACTAATTATTCTCGTGAGTCAAGGTTTGTGGCGGAAGATGAAGACGAAAAAAATCAACTCCATCGGCAAGAAGCCTATGAAACCTCAATCGACACAGCTAAACCCTGCTTAACTAACATTTTTGCATTCTCAACAGGCAGAGAAGCAACATCCTCAGCTACAAAAGGACCATAAGTCTTCATGTCGGCTCCAATAATAGTTGGAATACTCTTTACGAATCTTAAAGCCACTCGCTTATGGCTAACCAAAGGTTCCACTTTGGATTCAATCTTCAAGTCTGCTCTAGAGTCCGCAGCGGCAACTGCCACTTTGACAATTTGTCCTTGAAGAATGTCTTTAGCAAATCTTTGGTATGCATCAGCGAAAGCAACAAAACTTTCACACATCTTAGCTTCTTCAACCGTTAACAAATCAGAGGGCAATTTCTTGCTTTGAGTGATGGTTTTAACAAGTTTCCTGTATCTTGCCCAAAGCAGTTCCTCAAGCATCCGCTTAACATTGTGTGCTTCATGGTCCAGCAGGTTAACTTTGACTGATTTTTTGTCAAGCACCTTGTTCTCTTCATTTATATGCCGCAGGTAATCGGCTATTCTGGCATAGAAGTCAGGCGGTAAACCGCCAAGCGACCTCTCTTCGATTTCTCTTCGCCATGCCGCATAAAGTTCATTATACATTAGTTCGCCACCTTTGCTCTACCCTTACAAATAAGCATAACCGCTGCCGCAACAGGCAATTCTACTGTCTCATCCTTGTATGGACCCAAAGTTTCTCCACCCAACTTAAACATCGGCGCATCAGAGACCAACACCTTTACAGCGCCCTTTTTAAAAGCTACCGCTCCAGTAAAAGGATCGAAATCCTCCAAATTTTTAGCTGGGAACTCAACTTTTTTTAGTCCTGTTTTGCCATGCAAAGTGCCATTCATCCTGATAAGCCGGTGTACATCAGTTGTGACGACTGTATCTATATTAGCTGATTGCAGCTCGCGTACATGATCAGCAAGTTTTAGCCATGTTTGAACGCTTACGTCCTTAACGCTGTCCCATCGACCTTCATTTATGCAACGCTTAATAATAATTTCCTTATTTTTTAGAACCGCGTTATTTCTTAAACCTATTTTTTTCAGGTCTTCCTTCGTGGCGTTGAGCAGAAAATTTTGCATTCCCAATTTTAATCGCCTATTCCATCCAAAATCATGTAAACTAAATTTTTTGGCAGCGCGTTTGCCAGGTTTTGACTTAGCATCTTTGTCAAATAAAGATAAGCCTAATCCAGTAACATAATCAACGACTTCCTTCCTTGCCATAGCATCTAATGACCTAACTGATTCATCCTCGACATGAACATGGTATCCTCTATGCCCGGAAAAAAACACATGCAACTCATCTAAAGAAAAACCAAAATCATTTTCCAGCATACCAATCAATTTAGCGGTTTCATCCCGGGCAGATTTTATGCATATTTCGCAAGGCCAAGTTTTGGCTTCAAATTTTGTTCCCTCACACGCAGGACAAGTTTCCAGAGGTATTCCTCTAATTTTAAACCCGCATTTTACACACGTAAATTCGTCGTGGATTTTGTCACAGGTTGTAGGAATATGGTCAGCATCTATGTCAAAGACTAAGTCAGCGCCTAACCAACCTTTTTTGTTCATATCAAAATCTGGGTTTTCATAATAAGCGCATGAATGATAAACATCTGAGGGAACAGTTTCATTTAGTACCGATCTTAGGTTTTCAATTTTCTCAAATCTTTTGTGTCTAACCATAAAACGTTCTTTAAAAAGCAAATAGGCAAACTCTCTCTGGCTATTTGAAACTGGAGCAGGTATAACCGTGGATGGATCTCGATAGTAATCACAGAATTTTTGATAAACGAAGTCTCGAGAAGCCTCCAATTTCCGTTGCCCCCTCTTTTAATAAGTTATTTTAACAATTGCTTTTCCTAAATTTAACTATATACCGAACATAAGAGAAAATGGACTAGAATAATCAAGCCTCTAAAAAATGTGCAATAAATTATGAGACAGGGGTAAAACGATAGCACTATAATATCTAAAAGTAACCATTGTTGAACGTAACCATCTGAAAAAAAGTACAATTATGAACGAGAGATTGCTTTTAATGTGTAGGTTAGGTAGCTTCGGATTTCAGTTGATGTGAGTTTTGATTTTCCGCTTTTTCTGTTAACAAATAAGACGGGAGTTTCTTTTATATTGAAATTTCTAAGAGATGCTTGTCTTATGGTTTCTATTTGGATTTCGTAAGTGTGACTATGGAGGTTGCTTATGGCTTCTGTTAGGAACTTGGTTGAGTAGCAGCGAAAGCCACTTGTGCAGTCGCGGGGCTTTAGACCAAGCGAAAATTTTGCTATGGAGTTAGCTGTTCGGCTAATTATTTTTCTAGTGAAAGGCCAACCTTCTATTTTTCCACCTTTAACATATCGACTGCCGATTACTATCGCGCAATCATTTTCATACATGGTTGACAGCAGCCGTGGAATATCCTTAGGATTATGCGAGTAATCAGCATCCATGGTCATAACATATTTGGGCATTTGTTTTAATGATAAAAAGAATCTAAAGCCATCAGTGATTGCTGTTCCTAAACCGCTTTTCTTAGGCCTGATCATTAAACGAATATTGTTGTATTTGCTTTGTTTTTCTTTTACGATTTTAGCGGTTCCATCTGGGCTTGAATCGTCAATAACGAGAATTGAAGCATCAATTTTTAGGTTTTCAATGGCTTCAATTAATTTGGAAATGTTCTCCTCTTCTCGATAAGTGGGAAGAATTATCCCAATTTGTGAGCTAAGCTCACCATTTCCAATTAATTGATAATTCATATGAATTCTGGTTATTTTACTGTGGCGTTCAATTAATAAATGTTAACTAACTATTCAGCTCTACCTGCTTTTGTTTTCGTTTATAATATGCAAGTGGATGATAGATACGGCGGCAGAGATCATCCCTGCCTTTACAGAGGCCATGCGTTTGCAGAATAGAGCATTGCGGAGGAGTATATCGTGTTCCAGAACCCCTTTCTCCCGCAATATGTTCAATTTGGTATCGAGTTAACCTTTCATTATAGTCTGAAAAACTCTTATAGAGTTCGCTCACTTTTTCCGAAGACATTCCAATGTTCAAAAGAAAGGACGTCAATGTAAAACGTTCCATTTGGGAAAGATGATGAGTTGTTGTCGCTTCTTGATAAATTGCGTTTATGCAAGGCGGAAAAGCCCCTTGTACAACTATTTTTGGTATTTCTTCAATTTCTTGTCCCATTACCTCCTGCGACGATTTTATCAATCCTTCAGCTATGACAGTTATCTCCGGTGGAAGGTTTCTAATTTCTGGTACATCGAGCCTTTTTTCTACCCGATTTTTTACTTCCTCTTGCAGGAGGCGAACAACCTTGTCTTTATTTAGAAAAACCATGCCCTTATTCATGATTTGATTAACGAGCTTCCACTCTGAACCATGCATGTGAGCAGCATTCTTCAAGTAGAACCCAAAACCAATACGAAAATCTTTTCCAAAGGCGCCTTCGCCTATATCCCAACCAAAGTCTTGAGCTATGGCAAAAATTTTACCTTTATTCTCAGCAAGCATCTGTGAATGTGCCGTTTTTGCGACGGATAGAGCATATCTTTTTTTTATCCACGAATTCTTAGTAGCAATAATCAAAATTAGTGCTGCGGCAAAAGATGAAATTTCAGCTCTTTTGTCCCTGATGGGATCTCCAGTGTTCGTTTCCAAAATAGCTTTTTCTACACGGTTTTGGGCGCGGTTAAAAACCTGTTTTTCTGAAGATAAGGTTCCGATTGTAAATTGGAGTTCTTCTATCTGTTTTGAGGCTTGTTTCAAAAAAGGATATTTGGCAAAATCTTCAGAAGATAATGCCGATTCCATTTGCAATTTGAAGTCCTTATTCTGTTTCGATTCGTGGAGCCAAGAAGAAAGTTAATCTTCCCTCTTTTGTCTGTTGAAAATCAATTTTTACGGGCATGTCGCTGGAGAATTCTAGTGTTGCAATGTCAGATGTTGCTGATGCAGCTTTAATTATTTCTGAAAGGTAGCTTAGACTGAATGTTGCTTTTGCATTTTCTTTTACTTCTAAATCAAGAAGAGCATCGTTGCCTTTTTGGAGAATTATGGTTGCTCCCATTAAGTCGCCCGAGGCGCTAAGGGTTAGTTTATCTGGTTCAGCTTCAATTCGTACATGATCGCTTACTAGTTGGGCGTCTTCGATGGCTTGGCTTAAGCCTTGGGTGGTAGTTTTAGCTTTAACGTTGAAAGTTATTTTAGGAGTTGGAACTTCTTCTTCTGAAGCCTCCAAAGTGGGCATCGTGAAGTTGCGACTGTATTTACCTGTTATTGTTATTTGTAATCGTCCAGTTTTATCATCAAGAGATAACTCAACTGCTTCATCTCTTCCGGCTCGTTTGAGAAGTTTTAGCAGTTCGCTTATGTTGATGCACATTTTCGTCGGATCTGTAGACGTGTATTCTTGAAAGATGGTTTTGGGCCATTCAAAATCAATCATGGCAACGCGTGAGGGATCCATTGCACGTAATTTCAAACCGTCAGGGTCAATTTTGAATGTGGCTTCATCAACAAGAATTGATATGGCAGTAGCCATGTCTCTTAATAGTTTAGCATCAGACACTTTAAGCTTGAACATGTTATTTCTCTTCCTCGATATTGCATATTACTGTAAAGTTATATAGCTTATGATTACACCTTGAGCTAATAAATAAATTGTTCTAGTCAAACAAAAAACATGCTCTAACAAACTATTGTCTCAACAAGAATAAAAAATAGATTAATTAAGATGTGGAAAAATGAAGTTTAGCTCATTTCTCTAAATGTGTAGTTGCATTTGGTGCAGCGTAGAAACTGAGTTGAAGATTCATCTGCTCCCCGCGTTTGAACTTGCCAAACATAAGCATTGTTATTTCCGCATCTTGGACATTCGATCCGCACTGTGGGTAAGGTACTTAATTTCTGCTCTTCTTTACCGATGACTGCTACAAGTTGCTGGGGACTATGTTGGATAACTTTCGGTGCCACTTTCGTCTCTGCTTCGCCACCCTCTGGTTTTTTATACCCGCATTTCGGGCACGCGAGAATTAAAGAAGCGTCTTTGCCGCTCTTGAATTTCTTTGGTTCAAGACGCGATCCACATTTAGGACAGAATTCCATATACCGTCACTCTCTATCCGTTTCGGATTCCCTTAGCATTGTACCTTTTAAACTTTTTCCAAATCGGACCTAATCAAAAGGTAGTAATTCCCGATGCAATCAGATGTGCAACCCGCAGAGGTTCAGGAATAATGCTTCTTGTGGCCGTTAACTCAACAATTTTTCTAGCGTCAGTTTCAGAAATTCCAGCTTTCTCCATGTAAATCTTCTTGCCCCTGCAGTTTACTTCTAAAAGTGTTCCTGCTGCAAGAATCATTTTCCAGCGTTCATCACTTCGGGGCAAGTTATTAAGCGCTTTACGAATGGCCTCGAGGTCAGGTTTGTTACGCATGAAAGCTATAACAGGAAGGTTTATCGCTAAACTGAGTTGGTTGATATCAACTACGTTGAAACCACCAAATGTTATCCCATTTAGCATTACCAAACGCAATTGCTTGCAATGTGATGACCTGTTAATCATTAACGTTAACCGTTCAGTGGCGTCAAAACCATCAATTGCAATGCTAGTATGCATTACTCCCTCGAGCCAACAACTGCCGCGCAAGACAACGCCAACAATTAATGCGCTTCCTTGTGTATGCGGAACAAATTTGCCATCATCTACTCCGAGCACGCGGATTTCAGATTTTATAACTCGAAACGCTTTAGCTTCCAACTTTTACCTGAAAAGGATAATGGTTATTTTGCTTTTAAATTAATAACCACACCTATTAGACCAATCTTTTAAAACGCGAAATATTTTGGAGAATAATTAAAACATAAAAAACCAAAAACGTAGCAGGGCTCATAAACATCGAAAAATAATTAATTTGGCAAGAAAATTGATCGAAAATTTAAGGAAATAATTAAGGTTTTAGAACACGAGCTAACTCTTTGCCAAAAGCATCATTTGTCTCGCGAACCTTTTCAACCGCCTTGATTAAGGCAGCTTCAGGCTTAGTGTCGCCTTTCATCCGTACATAAATAATAGGGCTTGACGCCAAAGGATGCGGAACATCGTAACCAGCAAACTCAACAGTTTTATCCTCTAGAAGTCTTTTCTGGACGAGGTTACAAATACCGTGGGTGCCGCCTTCAATTTCAATTTTAAGCTCATTATTCGATCTTGTCAGTACTTTTATTTTCATCAATAACTTCTCCTTTTCTATAGCGGTTCTTTTCCATAATCTGGCGAAATTTTACGTTTTTCTATGTTGCCGCATTTTGGACAACGCAATTCATCATAGCGCTGGTGTTCCAGCAGAGTACTGCATCGAGAACAAAAAGCGTACATTATGCCTAAGTTCTTGTCGTTTGTTGACAGATGATAAACTCGGTTTTTTGAACTAATAACTTTAGCTCTAACAATGTCACCAGGTTTAACGACATCACTCATCATATCTACGTACCTATCGGAAACGTCAGAAACATGCAAAATACCGCTGAATTCTCCTGAAAGATTTTTGTTGTTTAATTTAAAGATTTTTACCAAGACGTTATCTGATTGAGCATTACCAATTTGCCCTATAACGATGCTTGAAGCTTTTGGGACAAGTTCATCTTTAACGAGTGGATAAACTGAAACACGCCTGTTTTGTAAATCAATTAAAGCTCGACCAATTACTTTAGAGTAAATAACGCCGTCTATAACGTATGTTCCTGAATCTGGAATAAACTCTTCAATAACGCCTAAGCGTTCTCCAGGCACCACTAAACGACCACTTTTTTGTTCGGGTGATTTTAAAGTCATGATAATTCACTTTTTAGGTTAAATAAGCTGAACCCTTGTGATAATGCATATCCTAAGTTTCCATGCCCATCAATAAACCTTTTGATGAATACACAAATTAACTCTAATTCTATAGAGCGGAAAATGCTATTTATCGCTGACATTTTTGATGAAATACAAGTCAACAACAAAATCGTGCTTAAGCTGTGTGTGAAAATCAAACATGCGGGGTATAGTCATAAGCATCGCATAAACTGCTTTAACGACTCCATTATGCTGTGAGACAAACCTCTCCAAAAAGGGCGAAGGCGCAACCTGCAAAAAGCCGCCACTTGACTTAAGCTGCTTGATTAACCGCTTATCGGTCTCTGGATGATTGTGCAGAGAATAAATGGAATTGCCAACTTCTAATGCCTTCACCAAAAATGCTCTGTCAGCCTCACGTTTTTGCACTCCAAAAGGCGGATTTTGTAAAACCGTGTCAAAATTACCTATAATAGAGTTGATATCGCCGTTAACCCATTGAACGTTTTCAGATGAACCGGATTCTAACGAGTTTTTCACTGCAGTTTTTATGGCCAACTTGTCAACATCAATTCCAATAACTGTTTTCGCACCAAGATAAGATGCGCCAATAGCAAGTCTACCTGTCCCACAGCCTAAATCCAACACTGTTTTTCCAGCAATATCATTATTTGTATAGGCCGCTATGTACAGCATGGTTGAGGCAACCGACTCAGAAATAGTGTATTGTTCAAGACCTACCTGAGGAGTAGGCTGCGGAGCAATTTTAGAGAGAAAAAGTTCTAAATCTAATTTTCGAATAATCCTTTTTTGAGCATGCTCTCCCATGAATACTCGCCACAAACAACCATGAATTCGTTAACAGTTAACACAGGTTTTGAAAATTTTTGCGGCGCCTCAAGAGATATTCTGGGGCAGGCCGTATTTACGTAGGCGTCAATAGATGGAAATTCTAAGAGGTTTTCAGGAGTTATCTCTCTAGAAACTAAAAGATAAGCTTCTTTCTCATGTTTCTCTGCCAACGCTTTGATACTTAAAGCTTGGTCAAACCGTTTTTGGCCTGGTTTCGAACCTATAATGATCCCGAATGTTTTAGCATTTTGAGCTTCTTGAATGCAGGTCCAGCGTTGCTTGAGAATTTTTTGGGCTTCATTATTAATTGAAAAAGCTCGATTGTCATATGGGTCTGCAACGAAAGTTGGTTTTGAAGTGCTTAAAGCAATTCCTATAGCATGGAACATCCCGCCGCCGACGAAGAGAAAGGCTTCTACATCTTTAGCGATGGATTGCACGTTACTGTAATTGCAACCTATGACCTGACCCGGATAAATATTCGGACCGTTATTACCGATAAACACCGTTTTTCCAGCTTGGACTAAAATGTTCTTCGCGTTACTTAAGTCGTGCAAATGTTGAACTGAAGTCGCTAAACCAATGCAACAATAATTTTGTAAAAGTGATAAGGATTGCTTAACAGCCTCCTTAACAGCCACTGTGGCTCTCGCCTCAACATAAATTGTTGGAGTCTTGTCATATGTCGTGAGTTTGGCATGCCCAAAATGCACAATCAAATCAACGCCCAAGCTTTCGGCTTCATTGACAGCTATGTCGCAGGCACCATAACATGGATCTGCGGAGATTATTGGAAGTGCGCCTTCTTTCTCAACTATTTTTGCAATGCGGGGACCCTCAGGCTTTAGTCCTTCTGGGAATTGCAACAGAACTCGTTTAGCGCCAATTTTAGCAATTTCTTGTTTTATGCGTTCTTCTTCAAAATCAAATCCTTTCAAATTGCGCTCTCACCATTGACGGAAAATATGAAGTTAAAAGGTAAGGAAAGAGAACGTTGATTGAATTCTTGCCTTTTGTGTTAGCGCGGCCATTCCCAGTCTGGGGTTGGTTTTTTAAGTGGTTGTCCCCGAGCTATTGCGGCTTGCTCGGCAAGGCGTTCAAGAATTATTTTTTGTTCTATGCTGGCAACATTCTTTCTTGTAGTTACTACGGCGTCATTGTTTACTGATATGCTATCGATTCCAACGCGGACTAGAAATTCTGCGAAGTCTGGATAGTTTGATGGCCCTTCGCCGCAGATGGATACTGTACACCCGTTTTCGTGAGCGGCTTTGATTAAGTGTGCAATGATTCTTTTGACTGCCGGGTCTCTTTCGTCAAAATAGCCCATTTGTCCAAGGCGTTCAGAGTCACGGTCAATCATTAGTACTCCTTGGGTCATATCGTTTGAGCCTATTGAGAATCCGTCAACTAACTTTGAGAATTCGTCAGCCATTATGCCTATGGATGGGGTTTCAGCCATAAACCAAATTTTGAAGTCACGTGATCGTTCTAAGCCTTCCTCTTTCATTATATCGAGCACTTTTCTGGCTTCCCAGAGAGTGCGTACCATTGGAAGCATAACATAAACGTTTTTTAGAGCCCATTCGGTACGGCATTTTTTGATGGCTTGGCATTCAAGTCTGAACGCTTTGTCATACCATTTGCTTATGTAGCGGCTGCAACCTCTCCAACCTAACATTGGGTTTTCTTCGACGATTTCGTATTTTTCTCCGCCTTTCAAGCCGCGGTATTCATTAGTTTTGAAGTCACTTAAACGCACAACTACTGGTTTGGGCTGAATCACCCGTGCCACAGTAGCTATGCCATCAGCTAGTTTGTCGACGAATTGTTGGCTTTGGCCTGCATCAACAAATGCCATTGGGTGTGTTCCGATGGCGCTGGCAAGAATGAATTCGGTGCGCATTAAGCCGATGCCTTCGAACGGAAGATTCTTGTATTGTTCGATCATCTCTGGAGTTCCCAGATTCATGTAGATTCTTGTAGCTGTAACTGGAGCAGCTTCTGCTACTTGCACGGCCATGCCTGAACCGTTTGGTCCCACGGCTGGTTGAACAGCTTGGGCGATTATGCCTTCGTAAATTACACCGTTTCTTGAGTCAACTGTGTATTCTTTACCAGTTTTCATGACTTGTGTAGCTGTTTCGGTGCCTACAACGCAGGGAATGTTAAGTTCTCGGCTTACAATTGCTGCGTGAGATGTGATTCCGCCTTTGTCGGTAACTATTGCACTTGCCATTTTCATGAATGGGACAAAGTCAGGGTCAGTCATGCCTGTTACGAGAATATCGCCTTTTTTCATGTCTCTGTTTGCGTCATCAGGGTTGAGGACAACAGTTGCTTTGCCTACACCGTAGCCTCTTCTTCCAGCTGAAATACCTCTCACTATTACTTTCAATTGTTCTTGTGCTCTTTTGTCTTCCATTTTAGGTGCTTCCATTTCTTTTGTGCCAAAAATTGTTTCTGGCCGAGCTTGAACTATGAACATGTTCTCAGGATAAGGTAGATCCTGATCAATTGCCCATTCAATATCCATGGGTTTCCCGTAATGTTTCTCAATTTGCTTAGCAAGTTGTGCAAGCTTCAAAATTTCCTGATCGCCAATGCATGTTACTTTTTGTTTATCTAGAGGAACATCTAAGTGTACTGTTTTGCCGGTTTTGGGATCACGGATGTACTCTATTGTTTTACGTTCAATTCTTCTTTCCTTAATTGCCTCAGTTGCTTTGTCGACCACAAAATCGTCAGGGTTAACTACGCCTGAAACTACTGTTTCACCTAAACCGTAGTTACCTTCAATGACAATTTCATCTTTGTTCCCCGTTACAGGGTTTATTGTGAACATTACTCCGGCGCATCCCGAGTTTACCATTTTTTGGACGCCAACGCTTATGAATACTTTTTCGTGAGGGAATCCTTTTTCAGTTCGGTAAAATATCGCGCGTGGCGTAAAAAGGCTTGACCAGCATTTAATTACTTTCAGAAGAAGGTCTTCTGGGCCTCGAACGTTAAGATAAGTTTCTTGTTGACCTGCAAATGATGCGTCTGGTAAATCTTCAGCTGTCGCGCTTGATCGGACGGCAACGAAAGTGTCTTTTAACTTGAGGCGCTCATTTAGTTCTTTGTAGGCAGTTCTTATGGCAGTTTCGATGTCTTTGGGCATCGGAGTTTTTTCCATAAGTTCACGGATTTTCTTAGAGGCCACATCATACTGCTTTGGATCATTTGGATTCGTGACTGTTTCTTTAATAATTTTGTAAATTTGTTCAGCTATTCGCTTTTCTTCAATGTATTTTTCGTAGGAATAAGCAGTTACCGCAAAACCGGGTGGAACAGGCAATCCTGCATTAATCATTTCGCCAAGGCTGGAGTTCTTGCCTCCAACAACAGGAATGTCTTCTTTTCTTACATCGTTAAACCATAAAACCAGTTCTTTCTCTTTGACGATCAAGCCGTCTCCGTCTCCGGTTCCGCTTTCTCAGCTTCGTCAGCTGAGTCTACTTCTGGAGGAGCTACAATTTTGGAGATAACTATTTTGCAGGGAATTGGAAGTTTTGCACTTCCTCTTTTGAGGGATTCTTTGGCTGTTTCAGCAGCTGACGCTTTTACTTTAACCGTTTCTATGACTTGGTCCACTTCAACTTTTGCTGCAGTGCCAACCGCTGTTCCGAAGGAACGTCTCATTCCCTGTTGAAGTCGGTCAGCGTGAGCGCCGAAAATCATTTTGTTTTCTCTTAGAATAATGTGAGGATAGAGATTAACAACCATAAGATAATCATTAATTAATTTGTCCATTAGGATACGGTTTGTGGCTACACGCATTGCTTCAAGTGCACTGTGACGAATTTGAGCTCGTTCCAAAGCGATAAGTTTCCCTTCAATTTCAAAGGTTCCTTTAGTATCGCCCATGGTAAACTTCACTATTTTTGGTGGTGGAAAACCTCTAGCGTATTCTTTTCTTGTGTAGGCTCGATTCTTCACGTGCCTATAATTTTTTGCGTGCATGGAAACGTCCCTTTTTAGCATACTCATTCAGCGGTATTTAAACGATTTGTAACATTTCACATAAGCTTATGTGTGTTTTCAATTTAAGATTGTAAAGATAGCAAACGCATTTCTAGTCATAACGGGGCGTCACTTCTTATATACTTAAGTAACTCTTCATCTTCCAGATGCAAACAATATTATTCATTTCAGGAAAAAACTGGAAACTCTCCCTAGCAGAGCTAACCGCTTACCTAAAAGCGAGAGAAGTCAAATTTAATGTCGAATTTTTTTCCAAAGAATTCTTTACCTTCACCTTTGAAAACGACTTCAACGCTTCCACGATACCAGATTTAGGCGGAACAATAAAAGTTGGAGAAAAGAAAACAAGCATTTCAACCGAAATTATCAAAGAAGCGTTTCTTGAAAAGAATAAAAAAGCTCAATCAAAAATAACAGAAACTTTGGCATCAAGCAGTTTAGTTGAAGAAATAAACAAATTTGCTGAAAAGTTGTTTTTTGGAGTGAGCGTATACTGCACTGAAAATTCATTTCGCCCATTTTCAGGGATCATTCAACGGTTTGTCGGAAGCGCAATAAAAGATGAATTAAAGGGGTTTGGCAAGAAATCAAAGTTTATGGGTTTTTCTAAAGATAGAAAAGCTGCGCAGCTAAGCCATGTGGAAGTGTTAAAAAAGAATCTGGTTGAAAACAAGTCAGAAGTATTACTATGCATCGGTAAAGAGGAAACATGGGTAGCGCAAACTGTCGCTGTGCATAATCCCTTTGAATTTCAAAAAAGAGACGTATACAAGCCCGTGCAGCGAAAAATTTTTGGTATGCCCCCAAGGATAGCCAGAATAATGGTGAACTTGTCCTCTTGTACACCTGGTAAGGTTTTGCTTGACCCGTTTTGCGGTGTGGGTACTGTTCTTCAAGAAGCTTTGCTGGAGAGAGCAAATGTTGTAGGGGTTGATGTTAATCCTTGGTGTGTTAAGGCGTCAAATGAGAATCTTGAGTGGATAAAGAGAGAGTACAACCTTGAAAATGCGGAGTTTAGGGTTTTGCAGGGTGATGTTGGTAGGTTGGCAGAGAAGGTAGGGCAAGAAACGGTTGATTGTATTGTTACGGAGCCTGATTTGGGTCCAGCGTTACGTCAAGTGCCAACAGGGCCATATGCTCAAAAGATTATTGAAAAGCTTACGCCCTTGTTTTTTAGTTTAGCTGAACAAACGTACAGAGTGCTAAAAGAGAATGGAAGATTAGTTCTTGTAACCCCCTACATCATAACTCGTTCAGGACAATCAGTAACTATGCCTCTTGGTAGGAAACTTGAGAAAATCGGATTCAAATTAGTGCAACCTTTCTCTAAAGACATGTTTTCCCAAGACAATGCTAATCTCCAACAGTTGATTGGTTTATCTTCTTTGGTTGAAATCGATGAAAGACACAAAATTGGTAGAGAAATTCATGTCTACAAAAAATAAGCAATATTTTTCCAAGATATGATTTATTAATTTGTTGTGATGAACTATGTCCTAAAAGATTTGAGGCTAAGGAACATTGGATAATAATTCAAGACCAAATTGGGACAGATATTTCTTAGACATGTGCGAAGCAGTGGCTAAACGTGCAACCTGTGACCGTGGAAGAAGCGGTTGTGTCATCGTCAAGGATAAGCGAATTATGACAACTGGTTATGTTGGTGCCCCTGCTGGTTTACCTCACTGCGATGAAGCTGGCCATGACATGCGCAAGGTATTAGACAGTAACGGTAATGTAACTCAGCACTGTGTGCGCACGTTACACGCAGAACAAAATGCGATCATTCAAGCAGCTAGGTTTGGGATACCCCTTGAAGGATCGACAATTTATTGTAAAATGACGCCATGCAGAACTTGTGCAATGATAATAATTAACGCGGGCATAAAGAAAGTGGTTTGTGAAAAACGCTATCATGCCGACGCGGATACAACACAGATGTTCAAGCAAGCATGTGTCGAATTAGTTGTTATGAATGATGAAGTAGAAAAATACGACAAACAATGAATCAGTAAAACCAAACAATTCATTGAGGCAAATGGGTTGCATAAGATAATATTAATAAAATCTGTAACCATTAATTCTACTTGAATTGGATATGATTTTAGAATGTCTTGGTTAAAGGGAATGAGAGAGAAAGAACCTCCAGAACCAGTCAACCCCATTGGAACAATTGTGTTAGGCACTCTTTATCCAGATACAATGGATACTGCCAAAAGAAATGGTAAGAAAATCACTCAAGATTGCTCAGTATAAAACTGTAGACGTGGGGCGGGG
>Ga0224559_1001050_pt1 | contig 15853 bp, 16 predicted proteins | sample 714S33034metaG_FD_180676 | JGI IMG/M metagenome (GOLD analysis project Ga0224559, IMG submission 180676) | Peat soil microbial communities from Stordalen Mire, Sweden - 717 S3 30-34 | ecosystem: Environmental > Terrestrial > Soil > Wetlands > Peat | place: Sweden: Norrbotten County, Stordalen... | reverse complement strand
TTGCAGGCCGATATGTCTATGCAAACAACAAAGTTAGAAAGTTCTTCAATGAATCATTAGACGGCATCGTTGGAAAAGACGACAGCCACTTTTTCAATTCTCATTATGCAAATAATTTGCGAAAAGATGATTTACGGGTTCTTGCTAACGGAGAAACAATCGAAAAAGAAGAAACCCTCGGACTCAAATTAACCGATGCAAAGCAAATATTTTGGGTTATTAAAAAACCAATAAAAAATAACGACGGGCAGGTCATTGGCTTATGCGGGGTTTCAACTGACATTACAGAACGCAAAAGAGCCGAGGAACTGTTTCGTTCAACAAGCGAAGAATTAAAGGAATCTCAGTCAATCGCCGGTTTGGGAACATATGTTTTATATATGGGCACAGGAGTATGGAAAAGTTCGCCAGTGCTGGATCGGCTATTCGGTATTGACGAGAGTTATCAGCGGACTATAAAGGGTTGGGAATCCATCATCTATATCGACGACAGAACAATGATGCATGACTATTTATTGTCTGAAGTTATCGGTAATCGAGTAAAGTTTGATAAGGAATACCGGATAGTGCGTGTCAACGATAACGCTATTCGCTGGATGCACGGCTTGGGCAAACTTGATTTTGATGAGAATGGAATGCCGGTAAAAATGCAGGGTACCATTCAAGATATTTCGGAACGAAAACTTGCCGATGAGGCGTTGCGGAAAAGTGAAGAACTTTACCGAAAAACGTTCCAGACCAGTCTTGATGCGATAAGCATTACTCGAATGACCGATGGTGCGTATATTAATGTCAATGAATCATTTTTGAAAACCATGGGTTTTGAACGGCATGAAGTTGTCGGCCATTCGTCTTTAGACTTAAATATATGGGTCGATAATTCTGATCGCAACCGTTTGATGGAGATGCTGCAACGAAATTCAGTTTGCCAGAATATTGAGTCTCGATTTAGATGTAAAAGTGGGAAAGTTATTTGGGGGTTAATGTCAGCATCCCAAATTCTTGTTGATAATGATCCTTGCCTTCTTGCACTAACCCGAGATATTTCTGAACGCAAGCAAGCCGAAGAAAGCCTTCGCATTACGGCCAGTGTATTTGGCATTAGTCAGGAAGCCGTAATAATCACCGATACTGACAACAACATAATTGACGTCAACCCTGCCTTCACCCGAATCACGGGATACAGTCGTGAAGATGTGATCGGCAAGAATCCGAAACTACTTGGTTCAGGTAAACACGATAAGGAATTTTACGAAGAGTTATGGAAGTCCGTGCAAGAAAATGGTTTATGGCGAGGTGAAATTTGGAACCGACGCAAGTCAGGCGAGATTTACCCGGAGATGCTTTCAATTTCTGTACTATGCGATAGTGGAGGGAAAGTATTGAGGTATGTTGCCGTGTTTTCAGACATCAGCAACCTTAAAAAACACGAGGCAGAGCTGGTTCGTGTAGCCCATTTTGACGCGCTGACAAGTATTCCAAATCGAGTCCTGCTTGCCGACCGCATGAAGCAAGCTATTTCTCAGACTTCGCGGGACCAAAACATAATGGCAGTCTGTTATCTTGATCTGGATGGATTTAAGCCCATCAACGACACTTTGGGGCATCAGGCAGGAGATGAAGTGTTAATTGAAATTGCCACGCGGATTAGTAAAACTATCCGTGGCGGCGATACAGTCGCGCGTCTGGGAGGAGACGAATTTGTTGTGCTGTTATTGGGGTTGTCCAGGGGGGAAGAATGCGTTGTTACTCTTGAGCGGCTGCTTGTGGCAATAGCTGAACCGTTTATAGTAAAAAATAAATCAGTCTCAGTCAGTGCAAGCATCGGGGTCAGCATCTATCCTTTGGATGAAGAGGATCCGGATACACTACTTCGTCATGCTGATCAGGCTATGTATGTAGCCAAGCAGTCGGGTAGAAACCGCTTCCATATTTATGATGTCGCCCTCGATAAACGGGCAAGGGATCAAAACGAGTTTCTCAAGAGTATCCGCCGGGCGCTTGAATTCAACCAGTTTGAGTTGCACTACCAACCCAAGGTCAATCTGCGAACCAAAGAATTGGTTGGAGTAGAAGCACTAATACGTTGGCGCCACCCTGAAAGAGGATTGCTCGCCCCGGCAGCATTTTTACGTCATGTCGAAAATACTGATCTTGACATACAAATAGGCGAATGGGTCACGGCAAATGCACTTGCACAGATGCATCGTTGGCGCAGCATTGGATTGGACATTGAGGTAAGTATCAATATCTCGGGCTATCACATGGAGTCCTCAGGCTTTGTGGAAAAGTTGCAGCAACAACTTGCGATTTATCCAGACTTGCCATTGAGCAAACTCCAAATAGAAGTATTGGAAACGGTCGCACTCAATGACATCGCCGTTGTTCAGAAAATTATTGAGTCTTGCCGCAAATTTGGAGTTGGATTTGCTCTGGATGATTTTGGCACTGGCTATTCCTCTCTTTCATACCTGAGTGCCTTGCCCGTTGATACGCTCAAGATAGATCAGTCTTTTGTGCGGGATATGCTGGATGACAAAGGCGATATGGCTATCGTTCACGGCATTATTGCATTAGCCAAGGCATTTGAGCGACAAACCGTAGCCGAGGGTATTGAGAACGAAAAGCACTACCAGGCTTTACTCGGGATGGGGTGCGACATTGGGCAGGGTTACGGCATCGCTCTACCAATGCCTGCGGACGATTTGGCTGCATGGCAAGATAGATTCAGTCAAGAAATTTGTGTAATTCAGACTCCATAACTTATGCGCACGTATAAGAGTTAATGATGTAACAACAGCACTTGGTAATTACACTTAACACACGGCAGTTTGCATTTCTTTTGATATGCCGGAAGCGATTTGAGTCTTTATATTTTTATTTTCGCGGGCTAGTTCGATCAGTTCTTCAAGCGTTTTGTGTGACCCAATATCGGAAACCAAGCCGTATGACAAAGTTAGCTCCCAGCCTTTTTGTTTAAACTTTCTCTCTGCTGCCCCGCAGATTCTACGGGCAACTCGGTGGCTTAATTGTTCATCCATATCCGGTAGCAGAACATAAAACTCATCACTGATAAAACGGGAAACTATATCGTTGATTTTTGTGGCCTCCTGCAAAACGACAGCCAACTGCTTTAGTACATCATCCCCGCTCTGGAGTCCAAATTTATGGTTAAAGACTTTGAAAAGTTCAATGTCGAAAAATAACAAAGTATAGGGGCTACCACTACTCTCACTTCGCAACTGCATTTCTTCTAGGCTTTTCGTTAACTCGAAACGATTAGTCAGTCCGGTCAGGGGGTCTTTTCTGGCCGATTCCCTGTCTTTCCATAATTTTACGATGACACGCGCAATAATAGTAAATGTTACAGCACGTGTAATAATATTCATCAATACCGCACCGATCGGGAAATTTGGCCAGGTTACTGCAGCTTCTGCGGTGCTCCAAGCGACTGCACAAACAATTGCCACAAAGGAAAGGGAGAATGTTTCAGCGGAAGATTGAGACTGAATCGCCGCGAAACGTGCTGTTTGAATTACAGGTAAGCAATAAAGCACATCCAGAGAGTAATAACTGGATGCCATATAATAATTCAATACGGTGATAAAAAGTACCTCTACTAGTATCAATAAAGATCGGAACAGCATTTCACATTTCCCCGTGTATCTTAGACGTTAATATTGCCTAGTTTCAAAGTTTGCAACTTTACCAGCTTCATTGTAGCCGGGAAGAATAAATTACTTGAATATTTGGACCAGGCAAAACAAGCATTAGCCATGTGGGGAACTTGTTAGTTTGGGGAACCTGCACCACAGAGACCGTCAGGTCGAATTCTTTTGATATAATGCACCCTTTGCAGAGGACGGTCTTCATGCGCATTATTCAAAAAGCACTCACCTTCGACGATGTCTTGCTGGTTCCGGCACATTCATCCATCTTGCCACGTGACGTAAGTTTGTCCACCAAGCTGACACGCAATATTACACTGAACATACCTTTGTTGTCGGCAGCGATGGACACCGTGACAGAGTCGCGTTTGGCGATTGCGCTGGCCCAAGAAGGTGGTATCGGTATTGTTCATAAGAATATGACAGCCCAGGCCCAGGCCGATAAAATTTCCAAGGTAAAACGTTTTGAAAGTGGCGTGGTAAAAGATCCTGTCACGGTTTCACCGGATATGACGGTGCGTGAAGTACTGAGTTTGACCAAAAAATTCAAAATTTCCGGCTTGCCCGTTGTTAAGGGACATCAATTGGTCGGTATCGTGACCAATCGTGATTTGCGTTTTGAAACTATGCTGGATCAACCTGTGGGCGACATTATGACCCCTCGTGATCGTCTCATTACCGTTAAAGAAAACGCGCATTTGGAAGAGGCCCGCAGTTTGATGCACAAGCATCGTATCGAACGTGTATTGGTAATTAATGATGCATTCGAGTTGCGCGGGTTGATGACTGTAAAAGACATTCTGAAATCCAACGAACATCCCAATGCCTGCAAGGACGATCAGGGGCGTTTGCGAGTAGGTGCGGCGGTAGGAGTAGGCGAGGGCACTGAAGAGCGCGTCACCCTATTGGCTGAGGCCGGCGTGGATGTAATTGTGGTTGACACAGCGCACGGTCATTCGCAAGGCGTATTGGATCGTGTGCAATGGGTTAAAAAGAATTTTCCCAAGATTGAAGTAATCGGTGGCAACATTGCTACCGGTGCTGCGGCACATGCCTTGGTCGATCATGGCGCGGACGGCGTTAAGGTCGGTATCGGTCCGGGCTCCATTTGCACCACTCGTATTGTTGCCGGTGTAGGTGTTCCACAAATTACAGCGATTCAAAATGTTGCTGACGCCTTGCGCGGTACGGGGGTTCCTCTGATCGCGGACGGTGGCGTACGTTTCTCAGGCGATATATCCAAAGCGATTGCCGCTGGTGCGCATGTTGTGATGTTGGGCGGACTTTTCGCTGGTACAGAAGAAGCGCCGGGCGAGATCGAATTGTTCCAGGGGCGTTCGTATAAGTCCTATCGAGGCATGGGGAGTTTGGGGGCAATGCAACAAGGCTCCAGCGACCGTTATTTCCAGGACAACGAAGGTAATCAGGACAAACTGGTGCCGGAAGGTGTTGAAGGCCGCGTGCCTTACAAGGGCAGCGTACTAGCGGTCATCCACCAATTGATGGGCGGTTTGCGCGCAAGCATGGGTTATCTGGGTTGCGAAACAATCGAAGCCATGCATGATCGTGCCGAATTCGTTCAGATTACCGCTGCCGGAATTCGTGAATCTCATGTTCATGATGTGCAGATCACTAAAGAAGCGCCTAATTATCACGTTGATTAGTCGTAGGGTGGGCACCTTTCAGTGCCCACGCTGAACATCGGCCACATGGGCACAGAAACGTGCCCACCCCACAAAATATTTTAATATTTACACTAAAAATGCATAAAAAAATCCTTATTCTCGATTTCGGTTCTCAATACTCGCAGTTAATCGCTCGTCGTGTACGTGAAGCTCACGTTTATTGCGAATTGCATCCATGGGATATGCCGGAAGCGGACATTAAGACATTTGCACCCTCCGGGATTATCCTTTCCGGCGGGCCGAATTCGGTTTACGAAGATGAAACACCGAAAGCACCTCAAGCAGTGTTTGAGTTGGGTGTACCAGTGCTGGGTATTTGCTACGGCATGCAGACGATGGCAGCGCAGCTCGGTGGCGCGGTCGAGAGCGGTAAGGTTCGTGAGTTCGGTTATGCCGAGATTCGCGCGCAAGGTCATTCCAAGTTGTTCAACGGAATTCAAGACAAAAGTAATGCACAAGGTCATGGCCTGCTGGATGTTTGGATGAGCCACGGGGATAAAGTTACCAAGTTGCCGCAAGGATTTTCGGTTATCGCATCTAACGAAGCTACACCTATTGCAGCGATGGCCGATGAATCACGCCGATTCTACGCGGTGCAGTTCCATCCCGAAGTCACCCACACGCATCAGGGCAAAGCCTTGCTGGGACGTTTTGTACATGATGTTTGCGGATGCGGACAAGATTGGAACATGCCGGATTACATTTGCGAAGCGGTGGAGAAAATCCGTGCACAAGTGGGCGCAGAGGAAGTTATTCTCGGACTTTCCGGAGGCGTTGATTCATCTGTGGCTGCGGCATTGCTGCATCGCGCTATCGGCGATCAACTGACTTGTGTTTTTGTGGATAACGGACTGTTGCGATTGAACGAAGCAGAACAGGTGATGGACACTTTTGCCAAGAATCTAGGGGTGAAGGTCATTCATGTCGATGCCAGCGCAGAGTTTATGAAACACCTTAAAGGCGTTTCCGATCCGGAACAAAAACGTAAAATTATTGGACGTGAATTCGTGGAAGTATTCCAACGTGAATCCGCCAAACTGAAACAAGCCAAGTGGTTGGCCCAAGGTACGATCTATCCCGATGTGATCGAATCTGCCGGCGCCAAAACCAAAAAAGCACACACCATCAAATCGCATCACAATGTTGGCGGTTTGCCCGACTCGATGCATCTTAAATTACTGGAGCCATTGCGCGAATTGTTCAAAGATGAAGTGCGCGAATTGGGCGTGGCACTTGGATTGCCAGCCGACATGGTATATCGTCATCCGTTCCCCGGCCCCGGTTTGGGCGTGCGCATTCTAGGTGAAGTAAAGCACGAATACGCCGAGTTGCTGCGCCGCGCCGATGCCATCTTCATCGAAGAATTGCGCAACACTCACGATGCTTCCGGCAAGAGCTGGTATGACCTGACTTCGCAAGCCTTCGCCGTATTCCTGCCGGTAAAGAGCGTTGGCGTAATGGGTGACGGTCGCACTTATGAATGGGTAGTAGCTTTACGTGCCGTGCAGACGCAGGATTTTATGACCGCACATTGGGCCGAATTGCCGCATGCGCTGCTGGGTAAAGTTTCCAACCGCATTATTAATGAAGTACGCGGCATCAACCGCGTGGTTTATGATATTTCAGGTAAACCGCCCGCGACCATTGAGTGGGAATAAATTAGGCTTGTATAAATCAAAGTTAATCAATATGATTAACTTTGATTTTGGGAGGCAAAATGAACACTAAAGTACTCACTGCACACATACCCATTCCGCTGGCCGAGAAGGTGGATCAGATTGCAGCCAGAATGGAGCGCTCACGCGGATGGATAGTGAAGCAAGCTCTGTCGGCATGGGTTGACCAAGAAGAAGAGCGTCGTCGCTTGACCATTGAAGCAATGGCAGAAGTTGAGGCAGGGCAAGTAATTAACCATCAATCTGTTCAAGCATGGGCAGCAAGTCTCGGCACCGATAAGCCTCTACCGACGCCTCGCTAATGGAGTTAACATGGACGACCAAAGCACTGTCCGACTTGGTCAGGTTGTATGGATTTCTTTCCCCGCTTAATTAAGCAGGCAGCTATATCAACGGTTCAATCCTTAACAGGTGCTCCAGAAAAGCTACTTGCTCAGCCTCGTATCGGAGAAAGACTGGAAGAGTTTGATCTGCGTGAGGTAAGACGAATTTTGGTGGGACACTACGAAATGCGCTATGAAATTCAACATTCCACAATCTACGTTCTGCGACTCTGGCACACGCGGGAAGAACGTTAGCCCCCTGTATTATTGCTGGCATCAAACGAGTCTGAAAATCATCTAGCCGACCTTATTGATTCAAGAGTGAATCCAGCATGTACAAACTTAATAAACTTTTTCCTAATGCTATTGAGCCCCTCGCAAACATCCTAGGTCGTGAGCAGCTCGCCCAAAATCTGCCTCGGCTTGAAGCGATATATGAATCTACCGAGCAAGCATGGGAGAGTAACTTAAAAAGGTTCAAAGGAAAACCAGTGAAGTATCTGTTGATCGCGGAGGCTGCACCTTGGTCTACTACTGAAACACCACAATATTTTTATAATAAGTTGAATGGAGCTTGGGCAGGCCGAATCCTTAAAACTTTTTTTGGTGATCACAGACCAGTGAACGATGAGGACGCGTGGGATCAACTGGCAGAAAAGGGCTTTCTCTTGATAGACAATCTACCTTTTGCACTGAAATACAATACGAATATACGTATGGAGCCGGACTATCTGGATTTGATGGAAGCAAGTAAAGCCCATTTCTTTCAAAAACTAAATCACCCCGATATTGTGTGGGGGGGCGTCACAAGAATCGCATTAGCGTTTAAGTGGAACGGTCGAAGGATGATTAATGTCTATGCCGATACTTACGCAGATGGTCAACCGATACTTTCTGATGACATAATCGCTGCTGATAAAAGTGGTTATACAAATTCACAACGCTTACGCGAAATTTGGAAGTTGTCTGATCCAAAATAATTAAGGATGTATGGCGATTGAAGTTAACTTGACGTCAAGATTATTAATGTCAACGTAAATTAATGGAGAGGCAGACTCGACTGAAATTAATTACCTCTATTACCTCTCAACCGCAATATATATTTCCACTCCACCCAATCCTGTCTCCGGATTAAAAGGCTCCTCGTAAAGTTCAAAATTAGGCTTCTCGACTACCTGAACGCCGGAACGGGGAATCCAATCGTGCAAAATGAGTTCCCAGGTTTTCTTGATGGTGGAGATGTGATCGCGGTGTAGGAAGACTGCATAGTATTGTTCTGAAATGCGCATTTTACCCATTGCTTCAGGCAGAGCAGAAAAACTATCTACTTCGACTCCGGTCAAGTATTCAAATCCGCTTGCAGTGGAGCCGCATCCCGCGCCGTAGACTACGTTGCCAATTTGACCGTTAATTTTTCCCAACGCACGAAACTGCTGCCACTGTTTGGGAATAGTCTCAAAGGCTGTAGCAAAGATATGGTGCTGCCGTAACCCTGCAAGCAGCATCGCGCGTCGTGTTGCGTAATGATCCGGTTCGATTTTGTTCATTCGACTATTTTCTTCTGACTTTGTGGTTTGACAGGTGTAGCAAGCAATTTCTTTCCCTGTGCGGTGAACTTCCACCAAGGGATGGATTCGCCGGTTTGCAAATAATGCTGTGCCGCCAAAAAAGTATAGAGGACGCAAGGGTCGTGGCGATGCCCCATGCTGCCGGACAAGGCCAGATAAGTTTGCAGCGGGTCACGCGTTGCTAATTGCTTTGCATTGAGAATGCCGATTGAGCGCAAATCGGATGCTATCGACTTACCAATATTCGGGATATCTTCCAGCTTGTCTGAAATTTCTGTGCCGATCATGCGCATTTTTCACTCTTCGTCGTATGCTCTTTGTAATCCTGCGATATCAATTTTCTTCATCTGTAGCATTGCCTGCATTACTCTACCGGCTTTCTGCGGATCAGGGTCGCTTAGTAACTTGCCAAGTGCTGTTGGTACGATCTGCCACGACACGCCGAACTTATCTGTCAACCAGGCACATTGGCTTTCCTGCCCGCCTGCGCAGAGCTTTGCCCAATACTCATCTACCTCTGCCTGCGTCTCGCAACTTACGACGAATGAGATAGCGGGATTGAATTTAAATACCGGCCCACCATTTAGCGCGATGAACTCTTGACCGTTGATCTGGAAACTCGCGGTCATTACCATACCGGCAGGTTGAGGGGCACCTTCAGCGTAACGATTGACGTTCAAGACTTTAGAATTTTTGAATATGGAAATGTAAAAATTCATAGCCTCTTCGGCTTGATGATCGAACCACAGAAATGGGGTAATCTTTTGCATGATGAGTCCTCCTGTTTTAGAAGAGATGGCTAACTCATGGAAACTTTTTTCAGCCCCTCCAAACCTTCCTCGAAATCCTTTCCGATCATTTTGTCCATGTCGACAAATATGCTGAATATTCGAGGGATGAAAGCTGTCGGGCCGTCCATCACCCAAACTACTTTTGTTCCTTCAGGAACGGCTTGCAGGGCAAAAGATGCTTTATTGTGACCTTCGAATGGTGTGATGAAATCCAGTTTTGTAACGACTAATGTTGGAAATATAGATTCGATAATCTCCATTCTGCCACTGCCCACATTTTTATTGCCATTCCATTCATAGATAGCTCCTTTGCCGCTGGGTGAGCCACCATAGGTTTTTTGCATATTCAAGTCTTTAATTTCCCAAGGTGACCAATTTTTCCAATTCCGGAAATCATTAAGGTGTGGGAATATTTTGTCTGGTGAGGCCGGGATAATCGCGGAGCGTACTACGCGAAAAGTCTTTGGCTTGAGCGCGGCTAAAATCAGAATGACTGCGACGACGGCCAAGATAAGGATGAGGATAAGTTTAAGCATGACTTTCTCCTTCACATGTTCTTAGGGTGTGACTATCTTAATCAAATTTTTCAGGAAGTAAATGAGCCGGCAAAAAATATTCAGTTCGTAGCACAAATGATATTTCCCCTGTACCAACAGGGGAAAGCCAAATCAATTTGACTACGCAGACTCTAGCCGCAAAGTCCACAAATCATCAGCAAGATTCGCATCGGTGAGATAGGCGTAAGGCATGGTGAAGTGTCCCTTTATTCCCCAGCCTTTTCCCCATGAGTTGCGCACGATAAATCGTTGCGTTTTGTCATTATAGCCGACAGCAACCACTGCGTGCCCGCCCAAAAGTCTTTCTTTTGAAGTTGGCATTTGGAGTTCCCCTGTCTCTGCCACGTCTTCATTTTCAAACCCGGAGTACACCGAAAAACCAAATACGAACGGATATCCCGCTGCGAGGCAACCTTTCATCTGGCTGAGAATTTGAGGTACGCGCTGATACTGCACCGCCTTGTATTTGACTGCATCTTGATAGCATTTTGCAGTTGGTTTGTCGGTGAACTTTTCAATTACATAAGGCCATTCCGTTTCCGGACAATCACCCTGGGTAGCTATGCTTTTGATGCCATCGCGAATTTGTGCGCCTGAATCAGAGGCTACGGAGTTTTCCATTACACGTTCATTGTAGTAAATGAATAGGCGTGAAGGAATGAAATCAGGTGTCAATTCTTGCTTGATACGCTCGGCCTGAATGGCAGCGCTTATTGCGTTGGCGGTGCAACTGCCTAATGTGCCCTGATCATATACAGGAGGGCATTGGGCACGCAGATCGATCTTGGTTGGCAGTTTGGAGAAACTAATCCGGGTGGCGAACAACTGATCTCGGTGATCAGGTACATCGGGTATCCAACCGTAGTGGCGTTGATTTTTGGATATTTTTGTCATGGACTTCTCCTTACGTATGTGCCATCAATATGGGCACTTTCTTAAACGCTGTGCTTATAGCATTGTTAGAAATGAATATAAGTTGTCTGGCACACGTATTTTTCGGGAGATAGCGCTTGAATTTAAGTAAATTGATTTATTCATTTAAGTATAGGCATAAAAAGCCGATAATGACTTGGCAAAGCTAGGTTGCGTTGAGAAAATATTGTTAGGAAAAAGGAGTTAATATGTCAGTTAAGATAAAATTACTTATTGCAGTTCTTTTGTCTCAGCTTGCTATCGCGGTCTCTGCTATCACGTTTGGTAACAGCATCATGGGATGGGGGACGTGTTTTGCGATCGCGGTATTTTCGCTTTCAGTTATTTATTTGCTTTCTGTGACCTTGTTGTTTAATCCTCTCATTGAGTTAAGCAATACTATTCTTGCTGTCAAAATTGAAGGCAATCTGTCTTTGCGTGCTGCCACTGATGGAGTTGCAAGTGGCAGCGCAAAGAATATTAATGAATTGTTGGAAAATTTTCAGAGCATTATTGGAAAAGTTATTTTCAATTCCAACCAAGTGGGCACTTCCGCCCAGTCTTTGGAAAGCATGGCAATCCAGGTAGACGCAGGGTCAAGCTCCCAACGGGAAGCTGCAGAGGCAGCCAGCCAGGCTATAGAGGAGATGACTGCCAATATTAAGAATATAGAAGAAAATGCTAATCTGGCGGCAAGTAATGCCGGTGAATCACGTGAGCTTTCAAGTGATGGTGCGCAGAAAGCCCAACTTGCAGCCAGCGAAATCGAGCGCATCGCGGATGCTTTCGAAGATTCCGCAGCTTCGATTAAACATCTAGGCGAACGTACACAGCTTATCAATGGTATTGCGAGTTCAATTAGTAAAATAGCCGATCAAACCAACCTGCTGGCACTCAATGCAGCTATCGAAGCAGCAAGAGCAGGGGAGGCAGGAAGAGGTTTTGCGGTGGTCGCAGACGAGGTGCGCAAGCTGGCAGAACATACTTCGTCTGCTACCAAGGAAATATCATCTGTGATATCGAGCATTCAAGAAGATACTCAATCTTCAATCAGCAAAGTGCAATCGGGTACTGCATTAGCTCATAAAGGTGCAGAATTGGCCAGCAAGGTTGCGGAAACGCTTAATCATATTAATCGAAGTTCACAAACGGTTTTGGATAACTCAGCGTCAATTGCCCACTCAATTTCAGAGGAAACCATCGCAAGTACTCTGGTTGGAAAAAAAGTGCAAAGTATTCTGGACTTGGTCGAGTCAAATTCTAGCGTTGTACAAAAAGTATTGGAACAGTCTACTCACCTCAGTCATTTAGCCGTTAACCTAAAGGAAATTGAGACTGTTTATAAATTAGGCGAGTCAGGCATTAAAGGCTTGGAAACTCATGGGTTGACTCCTGCAATAGTTCAAGCTGCGGCGCGTGATATAGAAAAAACGTTGGAAAATGCTATCTCCTCTAATCGCATCAGTGAAAGCGATTTATTCGATGACAAATATGAACCAATCCCCAATGTTGATCCTCCAAAATACCACACCCGCTTTGATAAGCTTACTGATGATATTTTTCCGGCGATACAGGAAGCTATCTTGGCCCGTCATCCGGAATTCGTATACGCGGGAGCGGTTGACCGGAATGGTTATTTTCCGACACATAATAAAAAGTTTTCAGCCCCCCTTACAGGAGACAAGAAAATTGATATCCTTAATTCACGCAGCAAAAGAATATTTAACGACCCCGTTGGTAAACGTTGTGGAAATCACAATTTGCCGTTCCTTCTCCAGACATACCGCCGCGATACAGGGGAAGTGATGCACGATGTATCAACACCTATCTATGTCAGGGGAAAGCAGTGGGGTGGATTCAGAATCGGTTATAAGGCTTAGAAGTTAATAGCTCAACCGCATCACACTTTGTAGTTGTTGAATAGCAGAGGCCGTCTACTACAAGAATATTGGAGGTTATCATGGGTGACTTGTTCAACAAACAATGCAAACCTTGCGATGGAGATACGCAACATCTGACTCAGGAAGAAATTAGTGTTCTGTTGAATCAACTCGATAGTTGGACGCAAAGTGATCAAATAATCTCAAAAGTTTTCGAGTTCAATAACCATTACCAGACTATTGCTTTTGTTAACGCGCTGGCTTGGATATCCCACCGTGAAGATCATCATCCGGATATGAAAGTAGGCTATAACAAGTGCTGCATTGAATACACTACTCATTCGGTTGGAGGTCTGTCGGAAAATGACTTCATTTGTGCTGCCAAAGTTGATAGTTTGCTCAAGATATGATTTTGTCCGAACAGATTTGGGTAGATTTCAAAATCTGTTGAACATAGGTTATGCTATGCTCTCTATGCTTTGACATGCATCCGTTGTTGGGTGAAATAAAAGTATCAGAACACATATAGGTTTGATTCGTCAGGGGAGTTTGAAATTTAACAGGGGAGGATTGGGAATGGCTGATGTGAAAGAAATAGAGCTGCAACATACAGAACTCGTTAGCATATTTAACAAATTAAACCAGGCTGTAAAAAACAACGAGTCACGTCAACAGATTTACAAAATTATTGATGACATCATCGCTTACACTCATGTGCATTTTTCTAAAGAAGAAGAGTTCATGGTTCAAACTGGTTTTCCCGAGATAGAGCAGCACAGGAAGATGCACCAAGAACTGCTGGATGAAGCGAAGCAGCTCAAAGGGAAGTTTGACTACGTCGATGATGAGCAATTTATGGATTGGCTCAACCACTGGCCGTTTAACAGGGTGCTGGCACATATTCAATATGCCGATAAGCAGTTTGAAAATCATATGTGTCAGAGCTTGGGCGAACCGATTATAGGTAATAATGTAGTGCCGATAAACAGTTCGAAAATTAAATGACTGAGGGGCAGACCAAAGTTTTAAGTGCTATTACTTGCTTTGCCACCACGGGATAAAGTTCTTGTTATGATTTAGTCATTGGGAGCAATCTTCAAGACGCTTGGGATTTATTCACATCGTTACGAAAGGATATGACGAGTTAATACTTGACAGTATTAGTGTGATAATGGTGGTGTTTGTTTGCACCTAACGCGCAGCTTCACCCTGTGTAATGTTGAGGTTTATAACCGCATTCTGCAGGGTAATTCTTTTAGACACCGCAATCATGAGTGCGCTGTAGAAAAACTCAAAATCGTGAAAATATACTCATGAAAACCAATATGTTACCATCCACTTTTCTTTGAAAAAAGGGTTATTCCTACAGCCTCGTTAGCCGATATTCTACCAATCTATCTAGAAAAACAGTTTCGTCTGGCGCTCGAGTCCTGCCTGATAACTCTATTATCCCAAGAAGCTGAAATACTGGTTGAGCATGATAGTGAGAGTCGATGGTGGCGATTTCTTGCCTCCCCGTTAATTCCGAATGCAGAACCAACGCATTCGTCTCTCCTGCCCAAACAAAACTTGTCCCAACAATGTTTTCAAGCTATTGATACACAAACAATAGCAATCACGCTTGTAACAAGGATTATTGCTATGAAAAGCTCAATACTTCTCATAACTTCAACAAATTTGTCATTGGTCAAGTGCGGAATTAAATGAGAGTTCATGATAGTTTCCTCCTTCACATTATTGATAAGGAACATCTATTGAAACATAAACTGTCATTAAAATTGTGTTGGAGTGACGTTGTTTCAATTTCACTTTTAGTATACATAACACAGTAAAAAAGTCAAGTATTATTAACGAATTTTGTGGTTATCCAATTGCATTACTCACCATTTAAATTAGTATTAAGGAATTCTGAAATAAATCAATTTGAAACTGCCGGGTAAAATTATGTGTAAGTTGACTGCTTTGTTTATTTGCACTTTCAGCACAAACTCATGGATCACCAAGGAGAGGGGACGACACCGTGTATTACGGAGAGAAATTTAACGCCATTACGCATATCGTCGGGGCGACGTTGGCATTTGGCGGGGCCGTGGTTCTAGTAGTGCTATCAGCAATGTATGGTGACGCTTGGAAGGTTGTGAGCGTCTCGATATATGGTTCAACTTTAGTTTTGCTTTACTGTTGTTCCGCCCTATACCATAGCTTTCGTGGACGCGCCAAGAATATACTGCGGGAATTAGATCACCACAGCATATATTTGCTTATCGCGGGTAGCTATACGCCACTTTGCTTAGTGACGTTGCGAGGCCCTTGGGGATGGTCGTTATTCGGAGTTGTATGGGGTCTCGCGGTTTTCGGAATTTTGCAGGAAATAATTTTAAAAAGTGAAGCCAGAATACTTTCAGTAGTGATCTATGTTGTAATGGGATGGGCGGCCTTAGTGGCGCTTGTTCAACTTCAACATGCTATGGGCTCAGCCGGATTTGCCTGGCTTGTTGTCGGGGGTGTTTTCTATACCGTAGGGATTGTCTTTTATGTAATAGATACCCGTATTACACATTCGCACGGCATATGGCACCTGTTCGTAATTGCCGGCAGCGCGGCTCATTATGTAGCTATATTGCGATATGTTGTGATGCCGGTGAAGAGCTGAGCGTACGTTCAAATACAACAATCTATTACAAAGCAATTATTCCTCCAAATAGAAAAATTGGAAGATTTATACAACACTGAATCTCGCGATTTGTCCTTATTGGTTACTATGTGTGTATAGTTTGAGTGCGAGTGTACAAA
>Ga0224559_1001049_pt1 | contig 15860 bp, 12 predicted proteins | sample 714S33034metaG_FD_180676 | JGI IMG/M metagenome (GOLD analysis project Ga0224559, IMG submission 180676) | Peat soil microbial communities from Stordalen Mire, Sweden - 717 S3 30-34 | ecosystem: Environmental > Terrestrial > Soil > Wetlands > Peat | place: Sweden: Norrbotten County, Stordalen... | reverse complement strand
CCAATTCGGGCGGCACCTGCCCGGTGTGGAACATCCACGCGACCTTCTCGAATCCGGGACGCATCCTGACTCAGGTGATCGAACTCACCGACTCGACGCAATGGTTCTCGATCGCGCGCACAGTGCGCCGGTCGATTACGCCCTGGGGGGCGATCGAGCCGCGCTTCGCCATCGGACTTGGCTGCGAAATCAAATTTGCGCGCCGGCTCGTCTACGCAAAGGGCCTTGACTTCGATAATCCGGAAGCGACGCCGATTGGCATCAACTGCCGCCTCTGCGACCGGCCGGCCTGCCCGCAACGCGCGGCGCCGCCGGCGCTGCGCGCGCTGGTCGTCGACGAATCAACGCGCAACGTCTCGCCCTTCCCATTCAAGGACGTCTGAGGCGGGCTGAGCAGCGCGCCTTACGGACCGATCACGACGCGGCTTCCGCCGCCCGCCACCTCGATACCCTGATATTCGCACTCGCCCGGAGCCTTCTGAAAGGCGGCGACGGCGATAAGCCAGATGCCGACGATCCGCCGCGGCGGGGCGCCGCCGATCGCCTCAGCATAATCCGCCAGCACGGGCTGCTCCTCGTCCAGCCAGCGGCCGAGTTCAGCTTCGCCCGAGCGCGCGACCTGATGCGTTTCATGCTTGTCCCACCACGGCAGCGGGCATTGAAACACAGTCCCAACCGGCAGGGCCGCGCTCCAGATGTAGGTGAGGTCGAGGCCGTTATCGAACTCGACAGCGATCGAGAGATAATCATGCGTCGGGGCGCTGTCTTCGGCGAGTTTTGAAGGCAGCGTGATCACGCGCCAGCGCCAGGAGAGTCGCGTCGTCGCGTCGAGGGGGATATCGACCGGATATTTGATGATCCCGGCATCGCCGCCGCACCGGCAGAGGATGCTCGGCCCCTCGCTCGCGACGAAGGGTTCGCGGAAAACCTGCGTCTCGCCGATGCGCCACAGCGGCCCCAGCCGCGCGGGGTGCGGATCGGATCCAGCGTGCGTGCGCGGGCCTCGGCCGCAACGCCGCTCCCGTCTTTGGCGGCGAACAGGGCGAGCGAGGCCGCGGCAGGCTCCTTCCAGACGAGGATGGCGACCGTGATCACGCCGGTCGCCGCATTGCGCGGCCAGTCCGGCGCGAGGGCGCCGGTCTTATCGAGCCAGGCGCCGGGATAATTGGCGACAAAATAAAGCCGCCCCGACTCCTCGGCCGTGAAGCTGTCCGTCGACGCGGGGAATTTGGCGATGGCGCCATGCGGGCCGATCCGGCGCCATAAAAACAGATCGGCGCCGAAGCTGACTTCCGGCGCGCCGGCAAGGCCGAACGCGCCGCTCGTCAGCAACGTCACGGTTTCGCCGGCGTGAAGGTCGAAGCCGGAGTCGAACCAGTCCGGGCTGTCGCCGGGAACATCGACAACGGCGTGGCGCAGCAGCGCCTCGCTCGCCTGCGCGATCGCCCCCCTCCAGACGGACGTGATCGCTTCCTTCCCTGTACCGGGCATTTTTCCCTCCGTTGCGCGGGAGCGAGCCCGCCAGGGCCGGGTCCGGCCGCTTGCTGGCTCGCTTAAGCATTGTTTTCAAAAGATAAACCGATCATCGCCGGTCGATGATGAGGATAGCGGGGGGCGGTCGCCGCCGCTTGCCATCTTGCGCCAGGCTCCACATTTTGCGGGCGGGGAGGCAAAACATGCGCAGTTACGGGCTGACACGGGCGCGGTCGATGGGGCCGGTCGCCGAGATCGTCGAGCGGTCTGGCGGCTCGATCGCGCGCGTGTTTCGGCGCGCCGAATTGCCTTTGCGGCTGATCGAGGAGCCCGACCGCCTGATCCTCCTTAAGAACCAGCTCAATCTCGTCGAATGCGCCGCGCGGGAGATCGGCGACGATGCGCTCGCCGCGCGGCTTTCGACCGAGGCGGGATTTGCGAGTCTTGGATCCTATAGCAGGCGCGTCGAGACGATGCCTTGCCTCGACGGGGCGATCGTCTGCGCCAGCGCGACGATCGGATCGATGCTGCAGTCATCGACGCGCTTCACGCTGAGGGTCGCGGGCGGCTACGCGAAATGGACCTATTGCGTCACCGACAGGGTGGAGGTCGGCCGACAGAAGAACGAGATGCTGGCCTTCGGCTATATGCTCGATCTGATCCGCAGTTTCGCCGGCCCCGGCTGGACGCCGTCGCGCGTCGAACTTCCGGGGCCGCCTCTCGCCGCGGGTGCGGCGATCGAACAGGCGTTTCGCTGCGACCTCTCGCGCGGCGAAGCGGCGACGATCATCTTCCCGGCGCAACTCCTTGAGATTCCAAATCCCCGGGCGCCGCGCATTGAGGCGGGCGATGCGGACGAGCTTCCCGATCCGGACGATCTCGTCGCCTGCGTCGCCCGTCTCATCAGCCTCTGCCTGCTCGATGGACGTCCGAACATGGCCTGGCTCAGCCGCCGGTTACAGATTTCGCGCCGGAGCCTGCAGCGCCAGCTCGCCGCGCGCGGCGCGAGCTTTGAGGGGCTTTCGCGGCGAGCCATGCTCGATCGGTCTTCCGACCTTTTGACGCGGGCGAGCGTCACAGCCGCGGCCTTGGATCTCGGCTATTCTGATCCGGCGCATTTTTCGCGCGCGTTCCGGCGCTGGACCGGAGAATCGCCGCGCGAATGGCGGCGGGCCCAAGCTTACAGATGAATCTGCCGCTTCTCGACCGCCAGCGCCGCCTCGCGCACGGCTTCCGACAGCGTCGGATGGGCGTGGCAGGTGCGGGCGAGATCTTCCGACGAGCCGCCGAACTCCATCAGCACGCAGGCTTCAGCGATGAGTTCGCCCGCGCCGACGCCGATGATATGGACGCCGAGAACGCGATCGGTCGCGGCGTCTGCGAGGATTTTGACGAAACCATCGGTCTGGCGCATGGCGCGCGCGCGCCCATTGGCGGTGAAGGGAAATTTGCCGACCTTGTAGGCGATTCCCTTCGCCGTCAGATCTTCCTCCGTCGCGCCGACGGTGGCGATTTCCGGGCTTGTGTAAACGACGCCGGGAATGACGTCGTAATTCACGTGGCCGTGCTGGCCAGCGAGAATTTCGGCGACGGCAAGCCCCTCGTCCTCGGCCTTGTGGGCGAGCATCGGTCCGCGCACGACATCGCCGATGGCGTAAATGCCGGGCACGTTGGTGGCGAAATGATCGTCGATGACGACGCGGCCGCGTTCGGTGGCGACGCCGACGGCCTCAAGGCCAAGCCCGTCGGTGACGGGGCGCCGGCCGATCGCGACCAGAACGACGTCGGCCTCGAGCTTTGAAGCGTCGCCGCCCGCCGCGGGCTCGATCGTCACGCCGAGGCGCTTGCCCTTCTCGATCTTCGCGACTTTCTGGCCGAGATGGAATGTGAAGCCCTGCTTTTGCAGGATGCGCTGAAACTGCTTGGCGACTTCGGCGTCAATGCCCGGCAATACGCGGTCGAGGAACTCGACGACGGTCACATTGCTGCCGAGCCGGGACCAGACCGAGCCGAGTTCGAGGCCGATGACGCCGGCGCCGACGATCAGAAGATCCTTCGGCGGTTTTGCCAGACTGAGCGCGCCGGTCGAGGACACGATGCGCTCCTCGTCGATCTCGACGCCGGGCAGGGGCGTCGAATCCGAACCCGTCGCGATGACGATGTTCTTGGTCGAGAGCGTCTGCTTGCCGCCGTCTTCCGCGGTGACTTCGACCTCGATTGCACCTTGGCCCGACGCTTTGATCGCGCCGGAGCCGAAGACGGATTCGATCTTGTGTTTCTTGAACAGGAACGCGATGCCGTTGACGTTGGCGGAGACCGTGTCGTCCTTGTGTTTCAGCATTGCCGGCAGATCGAGCTTCGGCTTGTCGACGACGACGCCGAGGGCGGCGAGGTCATGCGCGGCTTCAGTGAATTTCTCCGACGCGTAGAGCAGCGCCTTGGAGGGAATGCAGCCGATGTTGAGGCATGTGCCGCCGAGCGTTTTGGTCTTGCGGCGCTCGACGACGGCGACCTTCAGGCCGAGTTGCGCGGCGCGGATGGCGCAGACATAGCCGCCGGGGCCGGCGCCGATGACGATGAGATCGTAGCTTGACATGAGGCCTCACAGAATCGACCCGATGCGCGAGTGCTCGGGGGCGTCGTCGCGAAGAGCGACCGGGAGGAAGCGCCGTCTGAAACGCTGCTTGTATAATCCTTGGTCGTAAAGGAAAGCGGAGAGCCGCGTTTGGTTCGCCTCAGATATCGAGCACCAGCCGCGCCGGCTCCTCAAGCGCCTCCTTGACGCGGACGAGGAAGGTCACCGCCTCCTTGCCGTCGACGATCCGGTGGTCGTAGGAAAGCGCGAGATACATCATCGGCCGGATCTCCACCTTGCCCGCGATGGCGACCGGGCGCTCCTGGATCTTGTGCATGCCGAGAATGCCGGACTGCGGCGCGTTGAGGATCGGCGTCGACATCAGGGAACCATAGATGCCGCCATTGGTGATGGTGAAGGTGCCGCCCTGCATGTCTTCAATCTTGAGCTGGCCGTCCCTCGCGCGCTTGCCATAGCCCGCGATCGCTTTCTCGACGCCGGCGAGGCCGAGCGCGTCGGCGTTGCGCACGACCGGCACGACCAGCCCTTTGTCGGAGCCGACGGCGATGCCGATGTGGTAATAGTTCTTGAATACGAGATCGTCGCCGTCGATTTCGGCGTTGATGGACGGAATCTCCTTCAGCGCACCGACGACGGCTTTGACGAAGAAGCCCATGAAGCCGAGCTTCACGCCATGTTTCTTCTCGAACACATCCTTGTATCTGGCCCTCAGCGCCATGACCTCGCTCATGTCGACCTCGTTGAAGGTCGTCAGCATGGCGGCGGTGTTTTGCGCCTCCTTGAGGCGGCGGGCGATGGTCAGGCGCAGCCGCGTCATGCGCACGCGTTCTTCGCGCTCGGCGTCGGTCGCGGGGGACGGCGCGCGGGCCTGTGCGGGCGCAGGAGCCGGAGCAGGCGCTGCGGCCACGGGAGTAGCGGGGGCCAGCGCCGGGGCGGCGACGGCGGACAGTACATCGCCCTTCAGAACCTGACCGCGAACGCCGGAGCCCTGAATGGCGGCGGCATCGATTCCGCGATCAGCGGCGATTTTGGCGGCCGCCGGCGACGGCGCCATGGCGGGTTGGGCGGACGCCGGAGCGGCGGCTTTGGGAGCGGGCGCAGGCGTCGCCGCGGCCTTGCCGTCGCCCTTCGCCGGCGCCGCGGCGCCATTGCTGATCTGGCCGAGCAGGGCGCCAACGCCAACCGTCTCGCCGTCCTTGGCGACGATTTCCGCCAAAACGCCCGATGCGGGCGCGTTGACCTCAAGGGTTACCTTGTCGGTTTCGAGTTCGAGCAGCGGTTCGTCCGCCTTTACGGCGTCGCCGGCTTTCTTGAACCAGCGCCCGATTGTCGCTTCGCTGACCGATTCGCCCAGAGTTGGAACGCGGATTTCAGTCGTCATTTCGCTTACGCCCTGCCTTGCTGAAAATTATCCTGCCCCGTGAATCCCATTCGAACGCCATACGCGCCGCCACCCGACGCGGGACGCGCCCCGCTAAGGCGTTTCGCCGCCTCATTTCGCATAGACTTCATCCATGAACGCCTTGAGCTGCTGTAGATGCTTTGGCATCAGGCCGGTCGCCGTCGCCGCGGCCGCCGGACGACCGGCGTAGCGGGGACGTTTCGATTTGCCGCCGGCCTGGCCGAGCACCCATTCGAGATAGGGATCGACGAAATTCCAGGCGCCCATGTTTTTGGGTTCTTCCTGACACCAGACGACATCCGCCTGCTTGAATCGCGACAGCAGGTTGACGAGCGCTTTCAAAGGGAACGGGTAGAGCTGCTCGACGCGCAACAGATAGACGTCGTCGACGCCGCGCTTCTCGCGCTCTTCAAGAAGGTCGTAATAGACCTTGCCTGTGCAAAGCACAACGCGGCGGATTTCGGCGTCCGGCCGCAGCTTGAAATCGGCGGGGAGTTTTTCGCCGTGATCGCGCAGCACGCGATGGAACGACGAACCGATGATGAATTCATCGAAGCTCGAGACGGCGCGCTTGTGGCGCAGCAGCGATTTCGGCGTCATCAGGATCAACGGCTTGCGGAATTCGCGTTTCAGCTGGCGGCGCAGGATGTGGAAATAATTCGCCGGCGTCGAGCAATTGGCGACCTGCATGTTGTCCTCGGCGCACATCTGCAGATAGCGCTCGAGGCGGGCTGAGGAATGTTCCGGGCCCTGCCCCTCGTAGCCATGCGGCAGCAGGCAGACGAGGCCCGACATGCGCAGCCATTTGCGTTCGCCCGACGAAATGAACTGGTCGAACACCACCTGCGCGCCATTGGCGAAATCGCCGAACTGGGCCTCCCACAGCACCAGCGCATTGGGCTCGGTCAGCGAATAGCCATACTCGAATCCGAGCACGGCTTCCTCCGACAGCATCGAGTTGATGACCTCGTAATGCGCCTGCTCGTCGCGGATATGGTTCAGGGGCACGTAGCGCGCCTCGGTCTCCTGATCGTTGAGGACGGAGTGGCGCTGGGAGAAGGTGCCGCGCTCGCTGTCCTGACCGGAGAGGCGCACCGGATGGCCTTCATCGACAAGCGTGCCGAACGCGAGAGACTCCGCCATCGCCCAGTCGATGCCGACGCCCGCTTCGATCATCTTGCGGCGGTTTTCGAGCAGCCGCATGACGGTCTTGTGGACATTGAACCCTTGCGGAACCGAAGTGAGGCGCAGGCCAATTTCCTTCAGCCGGATTGGGTCGACGCCGGTGCGTCCGCGCCTGTCGTCCTCGGCGGTCAGCAGCGCGGGTTTTAGCCCCGACCAGCGCCCGTCAAGCCAGTCGGCCTTGTTCGGCTCATAGGCTTGCCCCGCCTCGAACTCGGTTTCGAGGCGATGGCGCCAGTTAGCCTGCAGCGTCTCGACCTCGCCGGGCGCGAGAACGCCCTCGCCAAGCAGTTTCTCGGCGTAAATATCCAGCGTCGTGCGATGCGAGCGGATCTTTTTGTACATAAGGGGTTGGGTGAAGCTCGGCTCGTCGCCTTCATTGTGGCCGAAGCGCCGGTAGCAGAACATGTCGATGACGACCGGCTTGTGGAATTTCTGGCGGAACTCGATCGCCACCTTAGCGGCGTAGACCACGGCCTCCGGGTCGTCGCCATTGACGTGGATGATCGGCGCCTCGATCATTTTCGCGGTGTCCGACGGATAGGGCGACGAACGCGAATAGCGCGGCGCGGTGGTGAAGCCGATCTGGTTGTTGATGATGAAATGGATCGAGCCGCCGGTGCGGTAGCCCTTAAGTCCGGAGAGGCCGAAACATTCGGCGATGACGCCCTGGCCGGCGAAGGCCGCGTCGCCGTGAATGAGGAGCGGCAGCACATGCGTGCGGTCGACGACGTCGTGCAACTGATCCTGCTTGGCGCGCACCTTGCCGAGAACGACGGGATCGACGATCTCAAGATGCGACGGGTTGGCTGTCAGCGAAAGATGCACCTGATTGTTGTCGAAGTCGCGATCGGATGAGGCGCCGAGGTGATATTTGACGTCGCCCGAACCTTCGACATCGTCCGGCGTATAGGATCCGCCCCTGAACTCGTGGAAGATCGCCCGGTGCGGCTTGCCCATGACCTGAGACAGGACATTGAGCCGGCCGCGATGGGCCATGCCGAGCACGATCTCGCGCACGCCGAGCGCGCCGCCGCGCTTGATGATCTGCTCGAGAGCGGGAACCATGGCTTCGCCGCCGTCAAGACCGAACCGTTTGGTGCCGGTATATTTGACGTCGATGAACTTCTCGAAGCCTTCGGCCTCGATCAGTTTGTTGAGGATCGCGCGCTTGCCCTCGCGGGTGAAGGTGATCTCCTTGCCGGGCCCCTCGATGCGCTCCTGCATCCAGGCTTTTTCCGCCGGATCCGACATGTGCATGAATTCGAAGCCGATCGTGTCGCAATAGGTGCGGCGCAGGATCGGCAGCATTTCCCGAACGGTTGCGTATTCGAGACCGAGCACGTGATCGAGAAAAATCCGGCGATCATAATCGGCCTCGGTGAAGCCATAGGTCGCCGGATGCAGCTCTTCATTATCCTTTGGCTGTTCGATCCCGAGCGGATCCAATCGGGCGTGCAGATGGCCGCGCATGCGATAGGCGCGGATCATCATCAGCGCGCGCACGGAATCGCGCGTCGCACGCCGCACGTCGGCGGGGGCCGCGCCGTCGGCGGGTTTTACCGCAGCGTCAGGCTTGGCGCCGCGCTCGGGTCTGGCCCCGGGTTTCGCGCCCTCGGCCGTTTTCGCCCAGTCGCCGTCGAGCGCCGAGATCAGTTCGCCATTGGCGACGACAGGCCAGTTTGGCTTGCGCCAGTGCGGTCCATTGGCGCTGGTCTCGACCGCTGCCCGGTCGTCGTGGAGCTGGCCGAAAAAGGCCCGCCATTCGGGATCGACCGAATTCGGGTCGCGTTCAAAATCCGCCTGCAGCTGTTCGACATAGGCGGCGTTGCCGCCATAGAGGAAAGAAGTCTGGTTGAATCTGGCGTTCGGCTCCGTACGCCCCGCGCTGGAGCCCCCCGAACCATTCGCCGCATCAGTGCCGTTCTGGCGCGCCATCTGTCTCGTCCTTAGAAGTACGACCCGGAAAATCCGGCCCAAGCGCCGCGAAATCGCAATGAACCCACGCCCGTCGCTGTGGGCCGCGATCGCAGGTTGAACCAGTCAATCTCCCTTGTACATTTGTTTACGCATAACCTTACGTAGGCGCACTGATAATGATGTCGAGCACTTTCTCAGCATTTCAGCGTCACATCTTCGGGCGCATCGCGCGGCCCTGCAATTATACCGAAAGTATTGATAATTCAGACTAATATCGATAAGAAGGTAGTCGGATCCGCGTTTCTCCGGGGGCGCCGACCCTTCGCGGCGAGGATCACGATTGCAGGCGATCAGCCATCGCTATCCGCGCAGCAGCTCCGCCAGCGTCGCGCCAAGCCGCGCCGGGGACGGGGAAACGCGGATGCCGGCCGATTCCATCGCCGCGATCTTGTCTTCCGCGCCGCCCTTGCCGCCGCTGATGATCGCCCCCGCGTGGCCCATGCGGCGCCCTGGCGGCGCCGTGCGCCCGGCGATGAAGCCGACGATCGGCTTCTTGCGGCCGTTTTTCGCCTCGTCCTTGATGAATTGCGCGGCGTCTTCCTCGGCCCCGCCGCCAATCTCGCCAATCATCACGATCGAATGCGTGTCGGGGTCTTTGAGGAACAGCTCCAGGATTTCGATGAATTCCGCGCCCTTGACCGGATCGCCGCCGATGCCGACGGCGGTGGTCTGGCCAAGATTTTCGCGGGTGGTCTGGAACACCGCTTCATAGGTGAGCGTGCCCGACCGCGAGACGATGCCGACCGAGCCCTTTTTGAAGATATTGGCCGGCATGATGCCGATCTTGCTTTCGCCCGCGGTCACGACGCCGGGGCAGTTCGGCCCGATGAGGCGCGATCTCGACCCGCAAAGCGCACGCTTGACCTTGACCATATCCAGCACCGGAATCCCTTCCGTGATGCAGACGATCAATTCGATCCCGGCGTCGATCGCCTCGCAGATCGCATCCGCTGCGCCTGGCGGCGGCACATAGATCACGCTGGCGTCGGCGCCGGTCGCCGCTTTCGCTTCGTCGACGGTGTCGAACACGGGCAGGCCGAGATGGGTCGCGCCGCCCTTGCCGGGCGCGACGCCGCCGACCATCAGAGAGCCATAGGCGATGGCCTGTTCGGAGTGGAACGTTCCGTTCTTCCCGGTGAAACCCTGGCAGATGATCTTCGTATCTTTTTTTAGGAGGATGGACATGGCTCTCAAGCCTTCCTGACGGCGGCGACGATTTTCTGGGCGGCGTCGTCGAGATCCTCGGCGGCGATCACATTGAGGCCCGATTCGGCGATGATTTTCTTGCCGAGCGCGACATTGGTGCCCTCGAGCCGCACGACGAGCGGAACGGTGAGGCCAACCTCCCGCACCGCGGCTATGACGCCCTCGGCGATGACGTCGCATTTCATGATGCCGCCGAAGATATTGACCAGTATGCCTTTGACCTGCGGGTCGGCGGTGATGATCTTGAAGGCCGCGGTCACCTTCTCCTTGGTGGCGCCGCCGCCGACGTCGAGAAAATTGGCGGGCTCGGCGCCATAGAGCTTGATGATGTCCATCGTCGCCATCGCGAGGCCGGCGCCATTGACCATGCAGCCGATCTCGCCCGACAGCGAGATATAGTTAAGGTCATGTTTCGAGGCTTCGATCTCCTTCGGGTCCTCCTCCGATTCATCGCGCAGTTCCAGGATCTCCGGGTGGCGATAAAGCGCGTTGGAATCAAAAGAGATTTTGGCGTCGAGACAGATCAGGCGACCGTCTGTCGAAACGATCAGGGGGTTGATTTCGAGCATCGCCATGTCCTTGGCGACGAAAGCTTCGAAGAGTTGCCTCGCCAGCGTTCCGGCCTGCTTGGCGAGATCGCCGTCCAGCCCCAGCGCCTTTGCGAGCTTGCGGCCGTGATGCGGCTGGACGCCGGTCGCGGGATCGACCGAAAAGGACACGATCTTCTCGGGCGTCTGGTGGGCGACGTCCTCGATGTTCATGCCGCCTTCGGTCGAGGCGACGAAGGCGATCCGGCTGGTCTCGCGGTCAACCAGCAGCGAGAGGTAGAATTCGCTGACGATGTTCGAGCCTTCCTCGACATAGAGGCGGTTGACCTGCTTGCCAGCCGGTCCGGTCTGAACCGTGACCAGCGTCCGCCCGAACATCTCACCGATGTAAGCTTCAACCTCGCCGGCGGATCTCGCGAGGCGCACGCCGCCCTGGGAGCCGGCCTCAGGCTCCTTGAACCGCCCCTTGCCGCGTCCGCCGGCGTGGATTTGCGATTTTACGACAAAAATGGGTCCAGAAAGCTCGACGGCGGCGGATTTCCCATCCCCCGCCGCCAGAACCGCGATGCCGCGTGGCACCGGAACGCCGAATTCCTTCAGAACAGCCTTGGCCTGGTATTCGTGAATGTTCATGCCGGGATCCCTGATGCGCCGAGTTCAGAGCAATGGAATTGAGCGGGCGGCGAGAAGCGACGAATCAGCCGGCGAGCGCCGGATTGATCGTCTTGCAGGCCTCGACGAGACTGCGGACCGAGGCGACCGAGTTGGCGAACATCGCTTTTTCCGCTTCATCAAGTTCGACCTCGACGATTTTCTCGACGCCATTGGCGCCGATCACGACCGGCACGCCGACATAAAGATTGTCGACGCCATATTGGCCTTCGAGCTTGGCGGCGCAGGGCAGCACCCGGCGCTTGTCCTTGAGATAGGACTCCGCCATCGCGATCGCCGAGGCGGCGGGGGCGTAGAAGGCCGATCCGGTTTTCAGCAGGTTGACGATCTCGCCGCCGCCCTTGCGCGTACGCTCGACGATGGCGTCGAGCCGCGCCTGCGTCGTCCAGCCGATCTTCACGAGGTCGAGCAGGGGAATGCCGGCGACCGCCGAATAGCGCAGCGAGGGAACCATGTCGTCGCCATGGCCGCCAAGCACGAAGGCGGTGACGTCCTCGACCGAAACATTGAACTCCTCGGAGAGGAAATAGCGGAAACGCGCCGAATCGAGGACGCCGGCCATGCCGACGATCTTGGCCGGCGGCAGGCCGGAGGCCTTCTGGAGCGCCCAGACCATCGCATCGAGCGGATTGGTGATGCAGATGACGAAGGCGTCCGGCGCGTATTGCTTGATGCCGGCGCCGACCGCATCCATCACCTTGAGATTGATGCCGAGCAGATCGTCGCGGCTCATGCCGGGCTTGCGGGGCACGCCCGCCGTCACGACGATGACGTCGGCGCCCGCGATGTCCGCGTAGGAATTGGCGCCCTTGAGCGATGCGTTGAAGCCTTCGACGGGACCTGATTCGGCGAGATCGAGCGCCTTGCCCTGCGGCGTGCCTTCGGCGATGTCGAACAGGACGATGTCGCCGAGCTCTTTCAGAGCGGCGAGATGGGCCAATGTGCCGCCGATCTGTCCGGCTCCGATCAATGCGATCTTGCTACGCGCCATTTTCTCTATTTCCTCATCGGTCGTCAGTCTGAGATGGCTGGATGTTCTGGAGGGGGCCGGGGGCCTTCGCCTGCGCCGCCGGGCTGTTGCGGGGCTGAACGCGGCAAGCCAACGAAATCAAGCTTTGCTCTCTTGATGAAGGGTCTTCGACGTAGAGGCGGAAGATCGCCCTCGGCTGGTGAACGCCCAACGCGCGTCGCCAAAATCGCGGCTTTCAGCGCGGGCTCGGCGCGCACCATAACGGAATTCGATTCGGGCCGCCAGCACCGACGCAAGCCTGCGGATGAGGGACTTTTGTGCAAAAAGGTCAATAATATGCGCCTCTCGCCGTCTCCAGCCGGAAACTTGCCTATATTTTAGAAGCTTGCATCATGCCTTCACGCGCGCGTGTTTTGCGCGCCGAAGATTTTGCGATCGCGGCGCGGGTCGTGCGCGCGACGTGATTGGCTCCAATCCCTTTCGCGCCGCTCTTCAGGTCTCGACCAGTCCGCTGGCGTTGCCGCTGGCCACCGAGGCGATTGAGCCATGCGGGAGGGCCATATAGGGGTCCGAGCGCATCTCGATGAGGCGCGAGACGGTGCGTTCGAACTGGAAGGCCTGATTTCCCTCGACGCCGAGATAGAGGCCGCCGGGCTCGGCCGCGGCGGAGGCGATCAGCTTCACATGCTCTTCATAGAGCGCGTCGATCAGCGTGATGAACCGCGCGGCGACGTCGCGGCGGCTCGCCGCGATGATCGGGATGTCGTCGATGATGAGCGTGTGGAAATAGCGCGCGATATAGAGGTAATCGGTAGGGCCGAGCGGCGCCTCGCAGAGTTCGGCGAAGGAAAAGCGGCCGATATGGGCATGTGCCTCCGGGACGGCGAGCGCGCGGCCGAGCACCCGCAGCACCATCGGCTTGCCGCGCTCGACGCCGCTCAGGGCCTCGAAGGCGCCTGAGAGCGCCGCCATGGCTCTTTCATCGGACGGAACATACCAGCTTTTCTGGCCCTGCAGCTTTTCGCGGCGGTAGTCTGTGCGCGCTGTCAGTTCGACGACCTCCATGCGCGCCTTGATAAGCGCGATGGAGGGAAGGAAAAGCGCGCGGTTGAGGCCGTCCTTGTAGAGGCCGTCGGGTTCGACGTTGGAGGTCGCGACGATGACGACGCCGCGCTCGAACAGGGCCGTGAACAGCCGGCCGAGAATCATCGCGTCCGTGATGTCGGTGACGTGGAATTCATCGAAACAAAGCAGCACCGTGTCCGCTGCGATCGCATCCGCAATGGCGGCGATCGGATCGTCGCCTTTCGCCTTTTTGCGCTGGTCCGCCTGCCGCCAGGCGTAAATGGCGGCATGCGCATCCGCCATGAAGGCGTGAAAATGGATGCGGCGCTTGCGTTGCAATGGCGCTTCTTCGAAGAAAAAATCCATCAGCATCGTTTTGCCGCGTCCGACCGACCCCCAGACGTAAAGGCCCGGCAGAAAGGACTCGTCGCGGCGGGCGCCGAACAGGCGGGAAAGTCCGCTCGGCTTTGGCGCGGGCTGGTAATCGGCGAGGGCGAGGCGCAATTTCTCGAGTTTGCGCAGGACGGCGTCCTGGCCCGCGTCACCCTCGATCAATCCCCGATCGACCTGGTCCTTGTAGCGGGCGAGAAGCGAGGTCGACACGTCATTTCCCATGTAAGGCGTTTGCGACGCCGATGGGGCGACGATCAAAAACAGGCGGGCACCCTAGCATCGCCAAAGCTTTGGCGCCATCGCCGCGCAAGCTTCCACCCGCAGCCTTCGCCCGTGTTTCGGCGCGGCGATTCGCCGCAAAATCCACCCGGCCCGGCGCGACCCGAACGTTGCGCGCCGCGTCATTCGCACAACCCGCGCGAGGTTCAGCAAATCTTAACGCGACAGGCGGCAAATGAATGAAATGCCGTCCTGCCTTTTTCTGCTCGCATTCGGAAAATAGAACTTTCTGGTGAGGGCGCTTTGCGTTTGTTTGCGTCGCTGCGGCGGGCGCCGGTGACAGGAGATCAGACGGATGAGTCTTAGAGGCAGAAAGCACGTCGCTGCTTGCGTCTTCCTGTTTGGGGCCTCCTTCTGCGCTTCGGTCGTTTCCGCTGCTCCTCTCGCGCCACAAAAAATCGATGGCGATTCGCCGCCCTATTTCGGCGCCCGCCTGGAGCAGGTCGTCGTATTCGGCCGCGACAGCCGGCGCACGGTCGAAGCCTTCGCGGCGGAACAAAAGCTTGATCCCGTTGACCTGCATCGCAAATTCGCGGCGTCCGGCCTGATCGAATGCGGCGCCGCGCATGGCGCGGGACAATTGACCCTCGCCGACGATCTCGTGACGACGGCGGCGCATGTGTTTTTCGATGAAGACGGCGTTCCGCGCGCCAAGACCTGCACCTTCGTCAACGAGGTCGATGGCAGGGAAATCCGCACGGCGATCGATACGGCCTCGATCGTCGCCGGCAGCAAGAATCCCTATGCGGTGGCGGCGGTGCACGACTGGGCGGTGGCTCGTCTGACGCGGCCGGTGCATGGCGCTGCGCCCTTTGGGCTCGCAGGACCCGCAAGTCCCAATTCGCCGGTTGAATTCGTCGCGCGCGGCCATATCGACTGGGGCGACGGGCGCGAGCTTTCGATGGAGAAATGCGGGCTGCACGATCAATTGACGGTCGGCGAGGAAGGCACCCGCGAATTTTCCTTCGACTGCGAGACTGGCGACGGCGCTTCCGGCGGCGCGCTCATTCTCGGCGATGCGAGCGATCCTGTCATTGGCGCAATTCTCGTCGGCTGGCGCAGCAACAAGCCGTTCCGTTCCGCTCCCTTCTCGACGACGCATTACAATTTCGCCGTGACCATCGAAGGCGCCTTCAAGAAAGCCGTCGTCGCGGCCGCCGCAAAGGCTTATGTGGCGAAATAGTTCGCTGCCGGACTGCGCGCCCTTGTTTTTTTGGACCTGTGGCGGGCTCTCGCCCACAGCATAGCGTCCTCTTTGCGGTGGCGAACGCTCCCGACGCTATCGAAGCCGTTCCGCCAATCAAACCATGATCTCGCCGCCAACCTTCATGATGCTCGTCGCGGCCGCCTTCGTCGCTGGCTTCGTCGATGCGATTGCCGGCGGCGGCGGCCTCATCACCTTGCCGGCGTTGACGCTCGCCGGGCTCGATCCCGTCAGCGCTATCGCCACCAATAAATTGCAGGGCTCTTTCGGCGCCGGCTCCGCGCTGCGGACCTATGCGAGGGCCGGCCATCTCGAATGGCCCGACGCGTGGCCGCTGGCCTTGCTCGCGGGTCTTGGCGCGGTCGCGGGCGCGCTGCTCGTCTCGCATGTTCCCTTGCGCTGGCTCGCCGCAGCGATGCCTTTCGCGCTGATTCTAATCGCGCTCTATTTCGGCTTCGCGCCGCGGATCGGCAATGTCGCGACGCGTCCGCGCATGGGCGTTCGCGCGTTCACGCTGACGATTGCGCCGCTGGTTGGATTCTACGACGGCGTGTTCGGTCCAGGCGCCGGATCCTTCTACATGCTGGGCTTTGTCGCGCTTCTCGGCTTTGGCATCGTCAAGGCGACCGCCTACACCAAGGCCGCAAATTTCGCCTCGAATCTCGCGGCGCTGGCGACTTTGAGCCTCACCGGTCATGTCTACTGGAGTCTTGGCCTCGCCATGGGCGTCGCGCAATTCTTCGGCGCGCGGATCGGCGCCCATGCGGCGATCAAGAATGGGGCGCGGCTGATCCGCCCGATGCTGGTGACGATCTGCCTGCTGCTCGCCGCCCGGCTCGCATGGAGCCAATTGTGAAAGCGCGGGCCGGCGCCTCTAACAGCGCACCAGC
>Ga0224559_1001048_pt1 | contig 15867 bp, 17 predicted proteins | sample 714S33034metaG_FD_180676 | JGI IMG/M metagenome (GOLD analysis project Ga0224559, IMG submission 180676) | Peat soil microbial communities from Stordalen Mire, Sweden - 717 S3 30-34 | ecosystem: Environmental > Terrestrial > Soil > Wetlands > Peat | place: Sweden: Norrbotten County, Stordalen... | reverse complement strand
CCGGAACAGGCGGGGCAGCGCATCTGGGTAGTTGTACCGAGCCGATCCGCGCAGGCGGCTGCGCCGAGCAACTGGCGGCAGCGTTCGAGCGCGGCGCCGCGTCTGCGGTTGGCGAATAGGCCGAAGTAGCGGATGCGGACCAGGCCTTTGGGCAGGACGTGAAGCAGGAAGCGGCGCAGGAACTCATCAGCTGAGAGCGTCATGACCTTCTTCTTGCCGCCGTGGGCATAGTCTCGCCAGCGAAAGGAGACGCGGTCGTTTTCGAAGGCCACGAGCCGATGGTTGGAGATGGCCACGCGATGGGTGTAGCGGGCCAGATAGTTGAGAACATGCTCGGCGCCACCGAAGGGCGGCTTGGCGTAGACCACTCAGTCCTGCCGGAAGAGCTGGCGCAGAAAGCTGGCGAAGCAGCCGGGCGCGGCCAGATCGACGAGCGAGCCGTGGAACAGCAGCTTGTCGTCCTCGAAGAGCTGCTTAAGTCCAGCGGCGAACTTGCCGCGGAAGACGCGGCTGAGTGCTTTGACGGGCAGGAAGAAGCGGCGCGACGAGCCGATCCATCTGGAACCATCAAGCGCCAGGCCGCCGGCGGGAACGATGTAGTGCACGTGCGGGTGATGCTCAAGGTTCTGTCCCCAGGTATGGAGCACACCAAAACCGCCGATGTCGGCTCCGATGTGCCTCGGATCGCGAGCCAGTTCGAGCATCGCCGCGGCGCTTGTGCGAAAGAGCAGATCGTAGAGCAGCCGCTTGTTCTGGAGGATCAGAGCTGAGAGTTCGTGCAGCAAAGTAAAGACGATGTGGAAATACGGAACGGGCAACAGGTCAGCCGAGCGCGCCGCCAGCCATTTTGCGCGCGCGTTCCCCTGGCACTTTGGGCAGTGCCGTGATCTGCATGAGTTGTAGGAGATGGCCTGATGGCCGCAGCGGACGCACTGATCACGATGACCGCCCAGCGCCGCAGTACGGCAGCGGACGATGGCATCGAGCACCTTGCGATGCACCCATGCAAAGTGTGACTTGTGTTTTTCCCAGAATCTGTTGCCCGCTGCACGGACGATGTCGGCCACCTCGAGGGTGGGCCGGCTCATCGCTTCATCAGCCTCCTGGAACGCTTCACTTCATCGGGGCTGGAAACCTCGATGGCTTCGAGTGGACTGGCAACCGCCTGCAGATGGCGGCGGGACAGATGCAGGTAGAGAGCGGTATCGCCGATCTTGGCATGGCCGAGCAATACCTGAATGGTGCGCAGGTCGGCGCCGGCTTCCAGCATGTGTGTCGCGAAGCTGTGGCGAAGCAAATGCGGCGCCACGCGCTTCTTGATGCCGGCGCGCTTGCCAGCCTCGTTTACGGCCTTCCACACAACCTTCGGAGTAATGGGCACATCCGCCCGCCAGTTGTTGACCGTGCCTGGGAACAAGTAGGTCTTGGGCTTCATCCAGCGCCAGTACTCACGCAGAGTCTCCAACAGCTTGGGGCACAAGAGAACATCGCGATCGCGGCCGCCCTTGCCCTTGTGGATATGAATGACCATGCGTTCGCTGTCGATATCGAAGACCTTGAGATGGCACAGTTCCGAGCAGCGGATGCCGGTTGAGTACAGTGTCATCACCATGGTGCGGCGCATCAGGTTCTCTGCTGAATCGATCACCCGCTGAACCTCTTCTGGACTGAGTACAACGGGCAATTGCATGGGACGCTTGGGAAATGGGATGTGCTCGGGCAGATACGGGCGTCGCAGCGTCTTGACGTAGAGAAAACGCAAAGCTGCGGTGCAGCATGCAATCGTCCCTGCCTGGAGCTTGCGTTCTCGAAACAGATAGGCCTGATACTGCCGGATATGATCCGGTCCCAACCTATCTGGCGAGCGGTGAAAATACCGGGAAAACTCTTCTACCGCGTGCATGTAGGTGCAGATCGTGTTCTGTGAGTAGTTGCGACGCTGGAGCTCATCCAGCATCTTCTGCCGAAGATGGGTCACAAAAGCCTCCTTGTGACCCAAACCTTACACGGCCTAAAAGGCTCTAGGGGACCACCGATGCAGCAGCGTCCGCCGCGCCAGCGGCTTAGTACAAACGCAATTCTCGCAATGAACCTGTGCGCAAGGCACGCAATTCCTCCTGGTGCTCGAAGAGGGCACTCTACGTGCGATTCCATTTCGCGTATAAATTGTCAGCCGTATTCAGTCCGCTGGTATACACTGCGCCTGTGGCGTCCGGAGATCAAGAGTATTCAGGGGCTCATCTGGTCTTCTTCTCGCAGGGTCTTCGAAAAGGAGGTCTATGCTCTCTCAGACAAACATCTCCTCATCCACCCCACTTGGCGCAAATGTCGCTCCTGGCGGAGGTGTCACGTTCCGGGTCTGGGCGCCGCGCGCGTCAGCCGTGTACCTTAATGGAACGTTTGGCGGTGTGACCTATGCGGGTCAGGATCCGGACTGTCTTTTGGCGAAGGACGCCCAAGGCTTCTGGGCAGCGTATGAGAGCGGCGCGAAGGCCGGCGACGCCTACAAGTTCTGGGTAACCGGCACAGGAACCAGCGGCTACAAGCGCGACCCTTACGCGCGCGCCCTTGATGCGACCGGATTTCCGGATAGCAGCAGCACGGTCTGCGACGCGCGGGCGTATCCGTGGCATGACGCCGGCTTCCAAACGCCCAACTTCTCTGATCTAATCATCTACCAGATTCATATCGGCACCTACGCCATCAGCCGGCCAGGAATAGCCGCAAACTTTCTGGATGTGGTGGGCAAGATTCCTTATCTGCAAGCGCTCGGGATCAATATGCTGCAGCCTCTGCCGGTGGACGAACAGGAGGCCAACCCGAATATGGGCTACGAAGGCGCGGACCTGTTTTCACCGGACTTCCCCTACGTGTGTACGGACGCGGTCTTGCTGAACGGCTATCTCGTAACCATCAACTCTCTTTTGGCAGCCAAGGGCCAGTCGCCCCTGCAGACCGCGGAGATCACGCCGGCGCCGGCGCAGTTGAAGGTTCTGGTCGATCTTTGCCATCTCTATGGGATAGCAGTCGCCTTCGACGTCGTTTACAACCATGCCGGCGGATTCGGCGCAAACAACGCGCTCGATGACAACTGCCTGTATTACATGGACCGCGTTCCGGACGTTGGGAATCAGAACGACAGCCTTTATTTTACCGATCAGGACCGCGGAACGGGCGGCCTCGCGTTTGCGATGTGGAACCGCCCGGTAACGCAATTCCTCCTGGACAACGCGCGAAGCTTTATCGAGGAGTTTCACGCCGATGGCTTCCGTTATGACGAAATCGGCACCCTGATCTCCTGCAATCAGGGCAGCGGCTGGGAGTTCTGCCGCGAGCTCACGAGCCAGAATCGCGCGCTGCAGAATCGCATCCTGCAAAACGCGGAGTTCTGGCCGGGCAGCCATACGGGAATACCGGACTCACAGCAGCCCATCGTGCAAGCGGCGTCGAATGGCGGCGCGGGGTTCGACGTGGTCCAAGCGGATGCGTTGCGCTCTGCCTTGCGAACTGCCGTTGGCCAAGCGGCTGGCGGCGTCTCTGCGCCGGTCTCAATGAGTAGCATTGCCAACGCGCTGTATCCGCCGGGGTTCGACCATGCGTGGCGGGCCGTGACCTGCATCGAGAATCATGACGTGGTGTATGCCGGGCGTGACCCGCGCATTCCCACGCTGGCCGATGGCTCCAACCACCGCTCCTGGTATGCGCGCAGCCGGACACGCGTGGCGATGTCGATCCTGCTGACGTCGCCTGGGATTCCGCAGCTCTTCATGGGGCAGGAGTTCTTGGAAGACAAGCCCTGGAACGAATCACCCGCCGGCCCTTATTTGCTGTGGTGGGAAGGTCTCAACGAAGGCCTGGACAAATCGATGGCGGACCACCTCCGCTTTACACAGGATCTTCTCCGCCTGCGTTGGACCTATAACGCGTTGCGCGGCGAACTGGTCCATCCCTTCCTGGTCAACGACTATGATCGCGTCGTCGGATTTCACCGATGGCTGGAAGGGGTGGGTGAAGACGTAGTCGTCGTCGCATCACTGGCGGAGCAGACCAAGTGGAACTACCCTGTCGGCTTTCCGTTTGGAGGATTCTGGAAGGAGGTGTTCAACAGCGACGTCTACGATCACTGGGTCAATCCTCAGGAGGCCGGCAACGGCGACGGCGTTTGGGCCAGTAGTGGAGGCTTGCAGGGCTTTGCAGCTTCGGCTTCCGTCGTCATCCCCGCTAACGGAGTAGTCGTGTTTGCTCCAGCGGCATTGTAAAACGGTTTGCCATCGAAGGATGAATGAGACAATCTTCCGCAGCAAAAACGCCCCTTCTAAGTGATTGTCAGTGAATGCATTGAGCTATACAGAGAGTACTCAAGGCACTGCATCAACTCTGGGACTCATGTACCGAAGGCGGGAACACTCTACGTAAAGATCGAATATGATTCCTTCCGCGAAGGCGACTTTTCGGGGAGTAGTCCCGGGAGAAACTGTAACGAGCAGAAAGCAGAACCGCTATTCAGATTTTTGTTCCACTACATGGATTGGCTGCAATATTCTGCCTTGAGTGAATATTTCCGCCCAGGATGGTGAATTGCTACTACTAACACTGTCGCGATACCCAGCGCGGCCTCCGCGCCGTAAGCGTGTCGGGGAGTGAACCGGTAGTAACTGGCGAGCAGGCGGTAGTCCCGGCGGAGCGCTGGAATGCGCTTCCGGTGCTCGATGAGCCGGTTATGGCTATTTGGCTTCATCTCAGCAGAGAGTCCTGACTGTTCACTCTTACACACAATCTGATTGACTAGGGAACAATAATTGTCTGATGGCCGATACATGACGTCCGGTTCAGTCGTTGCATCCGAATGGCTACAAGAAAGTGACATGGATCGGCATGGCTTCGTGATGACTGCAGCAACGGTGGCTGGCGTGGTAACGGCCACGAAACGCGTGGCGCCTGATCTGCGTGTCGAGGTAAAAGGTCGCCAGGGCAGCGAAGAAATTTGTCGCACGCCGGGTAGCGCCGGCGAACGGATATCGGCTACGATTTGGTGTCTTCTTCAGATTCGCGTGGTGAGAGAATATATCGAGGTGAGCTCGTGATCAGGATCAAGAAAGTCGTCATTACGGCGTACGGTGACGAAAGCAAACTCGCGATAGTCGAATGTGATTTGCCCGAGCCGGCTGCCGGAGAGGTGCAACTCGCGGTCGAGTACACAATCGTTTCTGGCTCTGACGTCAATATGCGCCGTGGAACCTATCCATTCCAGAAGAAGCCGCCCCTGACTCCCGGATATAGCGTCATCGGCAAGGTGCGTGTCAACGGCAAAGACTGCTCAGAGTTCAAGATCGGCGATCGTGTCGCATGTCTTTCGAAGTACGGGGGACAGGCGGAGCTGATCAACCTCCCTGAAAAATACCTGGTACGCGTGCCGGATGGAGTTGACGGAAGGGCCGCGGTGGCCTTGATTCTCGATTGGGCCACAGCGTATCAAATGCTGCACCGCGCTGCTCACGTTACAGCCAGTCAGAAGATCTTTGTTCATGCGCTAAGCGGGGCTGTGGGAGGGGCGCTCCTCCGGCTCGGACAGCTACAGGGAGCTCAGGTCTTCGGTACGGCTTCGTTGAAGCGGCATGACGAACTGCGTCAGCTTGGAGCTGTTCCCTTCGATTACGCGACCAAGAACTGGATTGCCGCCATGCAGGAACTCGGCGGCGTCGACGCAGTCTTCGACCCGCTTGGCTTCGAGAGCTTCGACGAGTCTTACTCGGTCCTGAAGAAAGGAGGAGTTCTGGTGGGATACGGCCTGAACTTGCCGGCGTGGACCAGGACTCCTGAGCGCCCCGTGATTCCGTCGGTCCTCAAACTGTTGTCGAAGAACCTGCTCTTCTGGTCGGGGAAACGCACAACTTTCTTCGGTGTGAACCGCGGTTCAAAGAACTTTGCGCCAGATCTGGAGCAACTCTTCGAATGGCTCAAAGATAGGAAAATCTCTGTGCCGATCAAGGCCACTTTCAAGCTTGACGAGATCCAACAAGCGCATCGAGAGTACGCCAGCAGTGCACGCATGGGCTCAATTGTGATCGAGGTCAGTCGGTAGTGTCTCGTCATGAGATACCTTACATTCGCAGGTGTCGGGTGCAGTCCTGATAAACTCCCTAGAGCCCATCTCATAAATGCTTGAAGAGCATCATGAGGCAGGCCAGTTGAACGAAGCCGAGGAAGTTTTCGATGCGATATTCCCATCGCGTAACCAGTCGGCGGTAGTTCTGCATCCAGGCGAAGACTCTCTCGATCTTCCATCTGCGCCGGTAGCGGCGCAGTTGCCTGCCGTCCTGGGTCTTCTGCTTGCGGTTGGACCGGTTGGGCGAGATCATCTTCACGCCGTATTCGTCGGCCAGCCGCTGATCGAGTGCATCTGAGTCGTAAGCCTTGTCGCCAATCAGTCTTTCGGGCAGTTCGTCGAGGAAGCAGCCGGCCAGAACAACTTCCACAAGTTTGCACTCGGCAGGCGAAGCGCTTTCGACAGTGACGGCGAGAGGAAGACCGTCACCAGAGGCGATAGCGACGATCTTCGTGCCTTTGCCGCGTTTGGTGGGGCCAACGGCGAAGCCCCCTTTTTGGCGCTCGCAAAGGTAGCGTCCACAAAAGCCTCGTCCAGATTCAGCTTGCCTCGCTCGTGCAGATGTTTGGCCAGCAGGCGAAGCACTTCGGCAAACCTGCCCTCGCGAACCCACTGCTGGAAGCGACGATGGCAGGTCTGGTAGGGCGGATACTTCGAGGGCATTTCAGCCCACTGAGCACCACTGCCCAGAATCCACAGCACGCCGTTCAGTACGGCCCGCGTGTCGTGCCACGGACGGCCACGGTTGTCCTCGCGCCGTGCGGGGCGCAAGACCGGCTCTACCAATTCCCATTGTTCGTCTATCAGTTCCCAACGACCGGCCATCACAGTCCGCGGAAGCGCCTTGAGCTACTCCAGTTTCGCAGATTTTCGACGGAAAAATGTTTATGAGATGGGTTCTAGTGCCAGGCCATCCTGTCGTCCTGAATGCATCTGACAGATTCCATGACACTTGGCGACTTCAGAGTAGTAATCCGCCTCGGTGAGTACATTAGCTATTATGTAGTCATTGAGAGCTGAAGATGACGGCTGAAAGGCGGCCACTTCTGATGTGAAGTCTGCTTATCTCGGCCAGCGCTTACGCTTGAGCGTGGAGTCATTGGGATCGAGTTCGCGCAGAAGTTCATCTTCTGCGGTTGGGTGATCTTCAATAGGGCGCCGCGCCCAAATCAACGAGAGGCAACCGTCATATGAAGGCATCTGTATGCTCTGCTCAAATACGACTGCATCCTCTCGCAGCCAAGAGCTTGTGATCCAAGCTTCGGCAGGGACTTCTTCCATCTCGTTTGAAAGAGGTTTACTTTCATACGCACGGTAAGTGACCTGCCCCCGGAAAACTCTACCAGTGAAAACTGGAGTTCTCTCGTAATCTGAACGGGAGGACAGGATGAAGAAGAGCCGATTCACAGAAGAGCAGATCATCGGGATACTGAAGCAGCAGGAAGCCGGGGTCAAGACGGCGGATCTCTGCCGGGAGCATGGCATCAGCGCAGGAACATTCTACGGGTGGAAGTCGAAGTACGGCGGTCTGGATGTGAACGAGGCACAGCGGCTTCGTCAGCTTGAGGATGAGAACCATCGTCTGAAGCAGCTGGTGGCGGATCTGAGCTTGGACCGCGAGGCTTTGAAGGGCGTGATCCGAAAAAACGGCTGGAGCTTGCCGGTCTAAGGGAAGATATTGCATTCGCTCAGACCCACTATGGACTGAGCGAACGCAGGGCCTGCAAGCTGTTGGGCGTGGATCGCGCCAGCTACCGCTATGAGCCGGCGCCGGATCACAACGCGCAGCTGCGCGAGGAGTTGTTGAAGCTGGCGCGGCAGAAGTCGCGCTATGGCTATCGTCGGCTTCATGCCATTCTAGAGCGGCGCGGCCATCAAGTGAACGTGAAACGGGTCTACCGGCTCTATAGCGAAGAAGGTCTGGCAGTGCGCCGGCGCAAGCGCAAGCGGCTGGTGCGGGAACGCGCGGAAAGGCCTCGGCTGGTGCGGCCGAACGAGGAATAAGCGATTGATTTTATTGTGGATGGCCTGGCGAATGGGCGCATGGTGCGCATCCTGAGTGTGGTCGATGCGTTTACCCGCGAGTGTCTGGCGCTGGAGGCCGATACCAGCCTGGGCACGAGGCGCGTGACACGGGTGCTGGATCGGCTGATCGCAGAGCGCGGCAAGCCCTCAAGCGTGCGCTCGGATAATGCGCCGGAGTTCACTTCGCGGCGCATGCTGGGCTGGGCTGAGGAGCGCAAGATCAGCCTGGTCCACATCCAGCCGGGTCGTCCCATGCAGAACGGCCATGTGGAAAGCTTCCACGGACGGTTGCGCGACGAGTGCTTGAACGCAAACTGGTTCCGCACGCTGAACGATGTGCGCCAGACGCTCGAGGCCTGGCGCCAGGACTACAACTGCGAACGCCCGCACAGTTCGCTGGGCTACAAGACGCCACGGGAGTTTGCAGCTTCCATGGGCTATGGAGATGTGGAAAGCAAAGAACGCTTCCCACATCTCCACAGCCCCTACTACGGCTACGAGGTATACTCGTGGCCAAACTAAAACCGGGAAACTCCAGCTATCGGTGGTTGAGAAAAACGGGGGCAGGTCACTGGCACCAGCCTTCGCGAACTCGCGAAGACCCTGAACTGCAGCGACTCCCTGCTCCGCCGCCTGCTGGCGGCCCTCCAGGCTCCACTTGCGGACCGCCTTCTCCTCCGCCAGGGCAAGATCAGCACCAATGAACTTGTCCGCCGCTCCAAGGCGGCGGGAATTCGCCGTTCCAGCATGCACCGCGAGGCTCGCGAGTTCGAGCGCACCCAGGCTTCTCGCCAGGCATGCAGGACGATCTGTGGCTGGCTGGAGGCTGAGCAGAGGTCAGGGCCATACGGCGAACAGATCGTCGATGAAGCTCGGCGGCAACTGGCGATAGCGGGAATGACCGGGAGGTTTCCCAAAGACGCCGCACCACCGGATATGCCGGCTGAGGAGATTATTCAATGCTGCCGGCCGCCCCAAGCCGGCATCAACGAGCTCAGCTCTACCGCCTGGTTCGGTGCATGGCTCGCACGCTGGACCTATTACGCCTTCACCGATACCTCGGTCCGAGACACTGCTCTTGATCTTGCCCTCGACGAGCAGTTCACGAAATAGGCCAGATCGACGGGCTGGAAATTTCTCAGACGCCCGGTTTTGGCCTGGCCGTCATGAGCCGGGAAGGCCGGCTTCTCCGGTCATGATCGGCCCTGGACTCCTACCCGATCGGCTGGAGTATGGCCGACCGGCCTGAGCGAGCATCAGAATTGCGGAGGTGTGGCTGGCAGCGCCGCGGAGTTGATACCTTCGCACTTCAGATTGTCGATGCTGGCATTGCCCTGCGCATCGAGCTTCACCGTCCAGACGGTGTCGTAGTCATCGTCCGGCCATGCCGATATGGGTTGTCCAACCTTATAGGCTGTCAGCAATGCATTCACTGTGGGCGCAATGTGATCGTGCTCCCAGCCCACCAGCACACTCTGGTTTGTGAACTGACCACCGAAGAAGAAGAAATTTGCGGCCTCGATCGCTAACTTGTTCTGCGCGAGCAGTTCGAAGCTTGCAGCCAGGTTATAGGGAAGGTCGTTGGCAATCGCATAGGGTAATACCGTCGTGTTCGTTCGGACATAAGAGTAGTGGAAGCTGCCGTTCACGCTCTCGGCACCCAAAGTCACCTGGGCGGGATCGATAGAATAGACCAGGTTAGGATGGATTTTTCCGCGTAAAGCATTGGGAAGATCGAGCGCGCGCCACTGTCCTGCACCATAGTAGTTGCCATCTTCCCACCAGGATGTAGGATGAGCCTCGGCGTGGCGAATAAAATAGATCGTCTCATTGGTATTGACTCCGACAGGAACCACAGCGCCGCCCATGCCGCCAGTGACGGTGACGTGGAATGTCGTATTGGTCTGGACCGGGAGACATGCCGAGCCGACGATCCCTCCCGCAGGCAGCGTAGGATAATTACCATCCGGATTGATACCGCTGTCATAGGTGACGAGGCTGGCGCTTCCCGACGGAGCAATCGAGATCGCATAGATATAGTTGGGACTGATATAGCTCGCCGGAAGCGTGAGGTTATAACCTTCGCTCTGGTTGATGTTCGCCATCAACGAACTAATCGTCTCCCACGGGGCTGCGAATACATAGAATCCCGCCGTATTCGATTGAATAAGAGCGCTAACCAGAGTTTCGTTGTCTCCATCCAAGTCTCTATAGTCCATCCCCTGGCAAGCATATGCGCCACTGGAGCCGATTGCCGGACAGTTCAGTAGCGGCTTGGCAACGTGAGCCGGCCGCGGCGCCGGCGAATACGATATGTTCACCGGAAAGCTGTTGGCTGTCACCGGCAACTCATTCGGATAGGACAACGTCGTCTGATTCAGCATCGCGAACTGCTCCACCGTCATCAGACCGACCATGTCCGGATATTGATTGGCGGTTTCGAGATGCGTCATCGGTATCAGCGCGTAGATGCCGCTTGCATTATCGCCGCCTAGCACCTTCTGCTGGAGGAACGTGGCCATCTTCAGCGTGCGTTGGAGACCGCGGCTGGTGAGGTTCGCGGTGATGGGGTTTATGTCTCCGGAAGCTTGGTAGGCCAAATCCTCACTTGCCACGAAGACCAGGTTAAGGTTGCTGGATCTCAGCGGAGATGGTGTCGGATTCGGTTGCGACGAGCCGCCGCATCCTGCGAGCAGCGTCAGGGTGACGGTCAAGAACAACGAAAGCGCAAGGGTACGTTTATTCATGATGTCCTTTCCTGCAACTGGTCTGCCACCGTCTCAGCGACCATCAGAAGCGAGGCGGCGTGGCCGGCAGCGTCGCGGAGTCGATGCCTTCGCACATGGCATTGTTCACGGTCAAGTTTCCGACGCCATCAAGCTTCACCGTCCAGATGGTGTCATAGTCGGTGGGCGGCCAAGCGGAAATCTGGGAAATCTGTTGGCTGGTGGCGTTATAACTCTTGAGCAGCTTAACGATTGTCGGTTGGATGAATTGGAAGGACCACGCCACCAGCACACTCTGATTGGAGAATTGGCCACCGTTGATGAAGAAGAAGAAAGTACTGGTCTCCTGGTCGACGTCGGTATCGGTGAGCTGGAAGCTGGTAACCAGATAGTAAGGCAAGTCGTTGGCGATGGCGTATGGTTCGGGGGTCAGGGCAGGCGCAACCGTCGACCAGTTGTTGTCCCCTGAGGGGCTAACGGAACCGTCGCTCGAATATAAGAGCGAACCTCCGCTATATTGAGCAGGGTCGATCGAATATACCTGGTTGGGACTGATTTTGCCGAGCAGTGCGTTGGGAAGATCCAGCGCGCGCCATTGCCCCGCACCGACATAGTTGTTGTCGTCCCAGTAGGGCAGCGGATGCGCGTCTGCGTGCCGAATGAAGTAAAGGGTTTCGTTGGTGTTGATTCCCTTCGGGATTACGGCGCCACCCGTGCCGCCAGTGACGGTGACGTGGAATGTCGTATTGGTCTGGACCGGGAGACATGCCGAGCTGACGATCCCTCCCGCAGGCAGCGTAGGATAATTACCATCCGGATTGATACCGCTGTCATAGGTGACGAAGCTGGCGCTTCCCGACGGCGTAATCGAAATAGCATAGATATAGTTGGGACTGATATAGCTCGCCGGAAGCTTGAGGTTGTAACCTTTGCTCTGGTTGATGTTCGCCATCAAGGCGCTCACAGTTTCCCATGGCGCTGAGAAGACATAGAAACCCGGTACTTTCGGGTTCGCATTCAAGATGCCGGTCACCAGGGCCTCGTTGTCCCCGTCCTGATCTCCGAAATCGAGCCCCTGGCAATTCGGGCAGGGTGGCGTCGGCAAGGCAAATCCGACGGGCAGGGGCCCTGCCGCATAAGATGCATTGATGGGATAGCTCTGGCCGGCATATGGGGATCCGCCAGACTGGTCGCTGGACATTGTGACCTGGTTGAGCATGGCGAACTGCTGAATGGTCTCAAGTGCCACCATGTCGGGGTAATTATTTGCCGTTTGCAGATGGGTCATGGGTTCGAGCGCGTAAATTTCAGTCACATTCTGCCACCCCAGCACCTTCTGCTGGAAGAACGTGGCCATCTTCAGCGTGCGTTGGAGACCGCGGCTGGTGAGGTTCGCTGTGCTGGGGTTCATGTCTCCGGAAGCTTGGTAGGCCAAATCCTCACTTGCCACGAAGATCAGGTTGAGGTTGCTGGAACTCAGCGGAGGGGGAGTTGGCCGCTCTGGCGACGGTGGATTAAAAGAGCTGCCGCCGCAGCCAGCGAGCAGCGTCAGGGAAAAGGTCAAGAACAGCGAAAGCGCAAGGGTATGTTTATTCATGATCGCCGTGCGTCCATTCTCACAACCATCGGCAATGGCTTGATGTGAGTTTGAGAACCTGTCTATAAACTCCAGGCATTGAAGGGAACGGGCTTTAGCCCATCCATTGAGAGCAAGTGAGAGCAAGGTAAAATTGCCGCCTTTAGCTCCTGAGGGAATGCACATCGCCCAAAAATCGCCCTCGGGGGCTAAAGCCCGTACCCTTCACCCAAATCCGAGTTTCTGGACAGCTTCTTACTCCCCGAATTATTGTTTGGGCTTCCCGATCCGCATATTGAACCCAACCATTGGACCGTAGACATTGATTCCAAAATCCTCATGCTTCGGTTGAGACAAGTAGGCATTTGATATATGCATATAAGTCAGTCCGGACGACATACTATACCGGGGATTGAAGTTATATCGCACTCCGCTGCCCATCATAAACGTGAATGTCAGGTCCTGTCCCTGCGCATATAACACTCCGTCAGGCCCCTTAGCGTCAATATCCCCGACGCCGCCCTGCAGTTCAAAGTAAGGCACAATCCTCCACCTAGGCTGGATAAAGTTACGCCGCACGCCAACATCGAAAGCCGCATAACGTGTTTCTGGTCCCCTCGGAATCGCAGTGAAGGAGCCGCTGAATGTAAGGTCGGTATTGCCACGTAGAATCCAAGGCCCCCCTATGTCGTTCACGTGCCATCGGAGAGAAGCAATGTTGGGCACGAGAGTGTAATGAAGCGGCCATGTCGTATAGGGACTGCCTGTGAGAAAGTCGAATACCAAGGGAATATTGATGGGGAGCACTCCCAGTTCCTGGGAGTATTCGAGTTTGTTTCGGTAATAAATGTCATTGTTGAAATCAGCCGACTTCGAAGCCCGGTAAACTTCAACCTGCGGCTGGGCGATTGAATCTTGTCCCATAAAAAGAACTGGCTGTGTAAGATATGCCAGTGCCAGGGTGAACAATTTGAGGTTTCGTTTGCCCATTTTAGAAAACTTCATCCGGAATCTCCTTTTTTGGCACAGATTCAAAGGAATTGTATCGCTCCTGAGGCAGGTTGCAAGGCCAAAAGAATGTCTGTGCCGAAAAACTAAACGGTCGTGGTAGAAAAGCCTGTCTGGCGTCAACTATTCTTTCCGGCGACCGCTGACGACGGCGATGATGGGTTTTCTGGCCCGCTGGGCGCGGCGGCTGAGATGGCGGGAAACGACGCAGGTCTTTCAGGCCAGTTGGGAATCGGTGTATCGTTCGGTGGAGTGGTTCGTGGAATGGGGTCTGAATCATCGCCAGCTCGACGGCGTCAACTCCATCGGTATGGACGAGATTCACTGGGCCATGGCATGAAAACCGACAACTTCCTGACCGTGATCTACCAGATCGACGCTGGTTGCCGGCGGCTGCTGTGGATCGGCAGGCGACGCTCAGAGAAAACGCTCAGGCAGGGGCTGAAGGTGCTGGGCCCGGATCTGGTCAAGGGCTTGCGTTTCGTCTGCAGCGATATGTGGAAGCCCTTCCTGAATGTTCTTGCCGCCGAGGCCGGCAAGGCGCTGCATATGCTGGATCGCTTCCATATCACCCAGCACATGAACCAGGCCGTCGATCAGGTGCGTCGCGCCCAGAGCACACGCGCCGGTTTAAACTTCAAAGTGCAAAGAACTTTGAAGTTGAAACCGGCAACTATTACCCTGGATTTCTAAGAATTTCGCGTAAATACTCACCATAGTCATTTTTGATATGCGTGGCCAATGCTTCCAGTTGTCTGGCATCGATTAAGCCGACGCGGTACGCAATTTCTTCCGGACAGGCCACCTTCAGCCCCTGCCGTTTCTCAATAGTCTGAACGAATGAACTGGCTTCCAGAAGGGAGTCGTGAGTGCCCGTGTCGAGCCATGCAATACCTCGGCTCATCGTTTGTACCGACAACTGTCCCATTTGCATATAGCGGCGGTTTAAATCAGTAATCTCCAGCTCGCCACGCGGCGAAGGCCGCAGGTCGGCGGCAATATCTAGAACCTGATTGTCGTAAAAATAGAGTCCAGTCACAGCGTATCGCGACTTGGGCTGTGTGGGCTTTTCCTGCAGGTCCACTGCCCGCCCGGAAGCATCCAGCAAAACGACCCCGTAGCGCTCCGGGTCCTTCACCCGGTACGCAAAAATCGTGGCTCCCGCTGGCTGAGCTGCGGCAGACCTGAGCATCGTCACCAGTTGATGACCGAAGAATATATTGTCGCCCAACACCAATACGCAATCGTCTTGACCAACAAAGTCTCTACCCAGAATGAAGGCCTGAGCAAGTCCTTCTGGTTTCGGTTGCACGACATACTGAAAGGACATTCCCCAGGCAGATCCATCTCCGAGCAATTGCTGGAAACGAGGAGTGTCCTGCGGCGTAGAGATCACAAGAACATCACGGATGCCCGCAAGCATCAATACGCTAAGCGGGTAATAAATCATGGGCTTGTCGTAGATGGGGAGCAGTTGCTTCGACACAGCGTGCGTGATCGGGTACAAGCGAGTCCCCGACCCTCCCGCCAGGATAATTCCTTTGCGTGTACTCATCGTTTCTCTGCACCTGTAAGGCTGGATGGCTCGTACTGTAAGTTGATCCATTCCCGGTAGGAGCCGCTGGTTACGTGCTCCACCCATTCGGGATTATCGAGATACCACTGTATTGTCTTGCGCAAGCCGCCGGCAAATGTTTCCCGTGGTTGCCAGCCAAGTTCACGTTCGATCTTTGATGTATTCATGGCATAGCGGCGGTCGTGACCAAGACGATCCTTGACGAAGGTTATAAGGCTCGCGTAAGGTTTCTCGGTAGGCTTGAGTTCGTCCAGGACGATGCAGATTTGCCGTACCAAATCGAGGTTCGACATTTCCTGGCGGCCGCCGATGTTGTAAGTCTGCCCCGGAACTCCCCGCTCCAGCACGGTACGAATGCCATCGCAGTGGTCGGTGACAAAGAGCCAGTCACGCACGTTCTGGCCGTCACCATACACCGGTATCGGCAAGCCCTTGAGGGCATTGAGCACCACCAACGGAATCAGCTTTTCCGGAAACTGGTGAGGGCCGTAGTTGTTGGAGCAATTCGTGGTCAGTACGGGCAATCCATAAGTATGGTAGTAGGCACGCACCAGATGGTCTGAGGCCGCCTTGGACGCTGAATAAGGACTGTTGGGCGCATACGGAGTCTCTTCGGTGAAGGCCGGAGCTGTAGGAGTGAGGGAACCATAGACTTCATCGGTAGAAACGTGCAAGAAACGAAACGCACGCTGTTGCGGAGTAGGCAGCTCCGACCAGTATCCCCGTACAGCCTCAAGCAACTGGAAGGTTCCCTCGATATTGGTTCGAATGAATTCAGCAGGGCCAAGAATGGATCGATCTACATGGCTTTCCGCGGCAAAATGGACGACCGCTCCAGGGCGTTGCTCAT
>Ga0224559_1001047_pt1 | contig 15873 bp, 9 predicted proteins | sample 714S33034metaG_FD_180676 | JGI IMG/M metagenome (GOLD analysis project Ga0224559, IMG submission 180676) | Peat soil microbial communities from Stordalen Mire, Sweden - 717 S3 30-34 | ecosystem: Environmental > Terrestrial > Soil > Wetlands > Peat | place: Sweden: Norrbotten County, Stordalen... | reverse complement strand
AACTGACCTTGTATACGCCTGCCCCGGCTGCGGGGTGGATGGCAAGATTCGCATACTTGAAGGTGGTATAGGAAAGCCCGTAGCCAAACGGGAACAGAGGCTTCACGCCGTTGTGTTCGTAGCCGCGATAACCCACAAACACGCCGTCGTTGTAGGGGATGGTCAGTGTGCCGGGCGTCGGGTAGTAATACGGAAACGACGGATTGTCTTTCAGGCTCTTTTCCCAACTGATGGGCAGACGGCCCGAGGGATCGACGTCGCCGAAGAGCACCTCGGCAAGCGCCGTTCCGCCTTCCTGTCCCGGATACCAGTTCTGCAGCAGCGCGGCTACATGGTCGATCCAGCGGGAGGCGTCGACACTGCCGCCTGCGGTTACGGTGACGATGGTGTTGGGATTTACAGCGGCGATCTTTTCGATGAGTTCATCCTGGCCTGGAGGAAGCTGGAACTCGCGATCTGCGCCTTCAGACTCGATCTCTGCGTTGTAGCCCACGGCAACGATGACCGCGTCGGCACGCTTGGCCAGATCGATGGCCGACTGGCTGACAAACGTACCTTCCTGAACGATGCCCATGGTGATGGCTGTGTCGTTGAACTGCGGCGCGCCCAGCGTGTCAACGACCACCTTGTGGGGGCCCGGGGTGAGCGGCACCACCCTCTGGGCTAGCGCGAACTTCGGCACTTCCACATGGTCAATCACTGTTTTCCCGTCAACGGTCAGCCGGTATTGGCCCTGGTATTCGACAAAGATTACAAAGTTGCCGTGGGTGCGGGCAAAGTAGTAGCCGGTCCAGCGGTCGTATCGCGGGGGCACGCCAACGCCCATGAATGCAGCCATCTGGTCGGCCGTAACGGTGGGGACCATGTCCGCCAGATCGGGATCGGAGAGCAGAGTTGGGGCGCTCTTTGCGAATATCTCGGTGCGCGTGGCAATCGGCTTGCCGGTGAAATCCGGGTTGCCGAAGGTCTCGACTGTCATGCCGGGCACGAACTTGTCGGGGGAGAGCATGAAGCCGGAACGGATGGCCAGCAGGGACAGCTTGGTGACGCCACGGTCGTAGAGGACGCCGGCATGGAGGCCGAGGCGATCGCTGATGCCCTTCAAGGCGCTGACTTCGGTGAACGTGGGAACCTGGCCGCTTCCGCCGGCGGTTGGAATGGCCGGGAAAGCGTCCGGGCCGATGACCGCGATGGTCTTCACTTTGGCGGGGTCGAGCGGAAGCAGGTTGCCCCGATTCTTCAGGAGAACGATACCCTCGCGCGCGCCATCGAGCGCAGCGACGCGTCCCTGCTGGTTGTAGCGGGGAATGCTCTCGTCGAGCGGATCGTGGGCCATCCAGCCGAAACGATATGCTTCGCGAAGCAGGCGGCGGATCTTGTCGTCGATCACCGACTCCTTGACTCTTCCATCCTTCACCGCCGGAAGCAGGGTTTGTTCATTCATGTAGGTTCCGAAGGGCATCTCCAGGTCCATCCCGGCGTTCGCCGCAGCCACGCCGTCGTGGGTCGCTGTCCAATCGGACATCATTACGCCGTTAAAGCCCCACTGCTGCTTGGCGATCTCAACGTTGAGGTGATAGTTCGCGGTGGCGTGCGTGCCGTTGAGCAGGTTGTAGGAATCCATGACGGACCCGACGTGGGCTTTGCGGACCGCAGCCTCGAATGCGGGAAGATAGATCTCCCTTAGCGCGCGCTCGCTGACGACTGAGTCAGAGGTAAAGCGGAAATACTCCGAGTTGTTGGCGGCGTAGTGCTTGACGGTTGCGCTCACTCCTTGCGATTGGACGCCGTCGATGTAGCCGACCGCGATCTCGCCGGCCAGGAAGGGATCTTCGCCAAAGTACTCGTAATTGCGGCCGTTCAAGGGAGCGCGGTAGATGTTGACTCCAGGACCGAGCAGAAAGCTGGCGCCGCGCGAGCGGGCATCGCGGCCGATCTGAGTACCGATCCGGAGGGCCAGGTCGCGATCCCAACTGGCTGCCAGGCCAATGCCGGCGGCATATGCGGTCGAGGGCGGCGGAATGTGCGCGCCGACTGGACCGTCGCTCATTCTGAAGGCTGGAATCCCCAGCCGCGGCAAACCGGTCGAGGCCATCATGGTCGATCCCGAGAGCATCTTGATCTTCTCGGACAACGTCATCTTGGCAATGGTATCGTCGATCTTCTTTTCGTCATCCGCGCTCTGCGCGCGGGCAATCGCCGCGCCGGACAGGACTGCGCAAGACAGGACCGCTGAGAACAGGAATATATTCCGCCAGAACGTCCGCGGCCGCATCGATTGCAAAGCTTGGTGCATGTTGCCTCCTGGAAATGGAACCCGACAATTTTAGTCGAGCGGGCTCGGGTCCGGCTTTCCAGCTCCGGTTTCGGCAGGAATCGGCATGAACCCGGTCCGGGACCAAGGCCGATCGGTTGCGGGGTTCAATGTACAACTGTTCCTGTAAATCGAGTTTCTGACGGGGGCTATCCAGGTCACCCGACGGGCCACCCAACAGGCCGGCTAAGAGCCTATTCGCAAATAGTAGCGCCGGTCTCCAGACCGGCGCTACTGGCGGCTTCCTAGCCGCCTGATGCGGTTCGCGCGGGCCTAGAGACCCGCACGACAGCCGCTCTGGAGAGCGGCGCTACAAATTCGCTATTCGCGGATAGGGTCTAAGTCATGCGGATGGGAATAAGACCGAGGGTGGCTTAAAAACTTACAATTGCAATAGACAATTCGTATCTCTATCGAATACTATACCCTGTTCAAGCTCTTCTTGGCGATCGAGTTCATTATGCGCGCGTCTCTGTTCATCACCTGCTATAACGACACACTCTTCCCGGAGACCGGCCGCGCGGTCGTCAGCCTGCTTGAAAGGCTGGGAGTATCACTCGACTTTCATCCAAAGCAAACCTGCTGCGGCCAAATGCACGCCAATACGGGTTTTCGCGGCGAGGCGTTTTCGCAAGCCAAGCGCTTTGTCCGGCTTTACCAGGACGCGGAGACAGTGGTCATTCCGTCCTCCTCGTGCGTCGCGATGTTCCGCGATCAATACCCCGGCCTGTTTGAGGAATTGGGCAACGAGGCACTGCGCCGGGAGTTCGCCGCATTGCTGCCGAGAGTCTACGAGTTAAGCGAGTTCCTGATCGACAGACTTGGCGTCGAGGATGTGGGCGCATGGTTCCCTCATCGCGTCACGTACCACGCGAGTTGCCACGGAGTGCGCGCGCTGCATCTGGGCGATCGGCCCTACCGGCTGCTGGCCAAGGTGCGTTCGCTGACGCTGGCGCCGCTTGCCAACGTCGATCGCTGCTGCGGTTTCGGCGGGACATTCTCGGTGAAGAATGCCGAGGTATCTTCGGCGATGCTGGCCGTGAAACTGCAGGATGTGGTGGCAACGGGCGCGGAATACTGCACCGCTCTCGACAACAGTTGCCTGATGCATCTTGGCGGAGCGATGCATCGCCAGTATGCGGGCATGAAGACGATTCATCTGGCGGAGATTCTGGCCAGCACCGAAGCCTCTCCCTCGGAGGCGACCCGATGAGCCTTGAAGCCATGCCGCATACTGCCGCGAATCATCCTGTCCTGGACCCGCTGCTGGCGCCTCCGTTCCCGCAGGCGGCACTGCCCATGCTGCGCAATCCGCAACTGCGCAAAAACGTGGGCCACGCCATCGACGTGATCCAGGCAAAGCGCGCCAAGCTGGTTGCGGAAAAGACGGATTGGCAGGATCTTCGTTCGGCAGCCTCCGCGATTCGAGCACAGGCCCTCGAAAATCTGGGCGCCTACCTGGAGCAGTTTGAAGCTCGCTGCACTGCTGCCGGCGGCACGGTTCACTGGGCTGCGGACGCTGCCGAGGCGCGGCAGATCATTCTTGACCTTCTCCGGGAAGAAAACGCGTCCGAAGTGATCAAGATCAAGACGATGACCTCGGCCGAGATTCAGCTGAACCCTTTTCTTGAGGCTGGGGGCGTCAAGGTCTTTGAAACCGATCTGGCCGAGATCATTCTCCAACTCGGAGAAGACGAACCTTCCCACATCGTCGTTCCGGCACTGCACGTGAATCGGAGCCAGGTGCGGGAGATCTTTGCACGGCGCATGGGATTGGAGAATCTCTCCGACGATCCGCAAGCCTTGACTGCCGCGGCGCGCAATTATCTGCGCCGGAAATTCCTCGATGTTCCCACCGCTATCAGCGGCGCTAACTTCCTGATTGCAGAAACTGGCTCCGTGGCCGTTGTCGAGTCGGAAGGCAACGGCCGCATGTGCCTCACCTTGCCGAAGACGATGATCACGCTGGCCGGAATCGAGAAAGTGCTGCCCCGCTTCAAGGATCTCGAAGTGATGCTGCAGGTGCTTGCCCGTTCCGCTACCGGGGAGCGCATGAACCCCTACACTTCGCTCTGGACCGGGGTCACGCCAGGGGACGGTCCGCAGCGGTTCCACGTGGTTCTGCTGGACAACGGGCGCTCGTCCATCCTTGCGCACAAGACGGAGCGCCAGACCCTGAAGTGCATCCGTTGCGCAGCCTGCATGAACGCCTGCCCGGTCTATCGGCAGACCGGCGGCCACGCCTATGGCTCAGTCTACCCCGGCCCCATTGGCGCCATCCTGACACCGCAGTTGATGCAGATGCATCACGCGCAATCGCTGCCCTACGCTTCATCGCTTTGCGGCGCGTGTTACGAGGTCTGCCCGGTCAAGATCAATATTCCCGAGGTGCTGCTGGAGCTGCGCTCGCAAGTGGTCAATCAGGAGCGCCATCACATCGGCCGCTTCTTCGATCCCATGTACCTGGGCTTGAGGGTCGCGAATTTTCTGTTTCAAAAAGCGTGGCGATTCCATTTGGCACAACGTCTCGGGCGTATCGGCCTGCGACTGTTTACAAAGAAAGACGGATGGATTCATTCTCTGCCCAGCATCGGGGGCAAATGGACCCAGACACGCGATCTCCGCGCTCTTTCCAGCCAGACATTCCACGAGTGGTGGGCGGCGCGCCGAAGGGAGGCCGAATGATCGCGGCAACTTCCAACTCCGCTCCAGGCCCATCCCGGGAGAGGATTCTCGACCGCATCCGCTCCGCAACGGTTTCCTCGAAGGAAGTCGCTCAGGAAGCACTCCCACACACCCATACCTGCCATGGGAAACTGACAGCCGAAGGGCGGCTGGCGCTGCTGATCGAGCGGCTGCGCGAGTACGACGCCGAAGTGATCGAATCTACGCCGGAGAATCTTGTGGCCTCGATTGCCGCACAGCTTGCCGGCAGCGGCAGGCACACGTTTGTCGCACCAGAGGGACTGGCGGCGGACTGGCTGATTCCAGGCTTCGACTGGAAGGTGGACCACGGCCTGATCACGGCTGAGATTGAGCAGGCCGAAGGCGCAATCACCGCTGCTTTTTGCGGGGTTGCAGATTCGGGAACCATCGTCCTGCACCATTCCCCCGCTGAAGGGCGGCGCGTGCTCACCCTGCTCCCCGACTGGCACCTGTGCATTCTCCGCGCCAGCCAGGTTGTGGAAACGCTGCCGGAGTACTTCGACCGTTGCGCGCAACCTCCCGCGCTGGTAACTTGGATTTCCGGACCCAGCGCCACCGCCGACATTGAAATGACCCGCATCAAAGGAGTCCATGGACCGCGTTTTCTCCATGTAATCCTGGTGCGCGATGAGATTTGATTTTTTCGCCGGGCAACATCGTCCCGGCAAGGGGTAACGATGAAGCATTCAGAATCCGCAACCTTCGACCTGGCAGCTCAAGCTCTGGACTCGTTCCAGATCGAGATTCCCTCCTGGGGATTCGCAAACACCGGCACGCGATTTGGCAAATTCGTTCAGGCCGCCGCGGCCACCACCATTGAAGAGAAGTTCGCCGACGCGGCCGAGGTCAACCGCCTCACCGGCTCGACACCTACGCTGGCACTGCACGTATTGTGGGATTTGCCCAACGGCGTCGCCGATGTTGCCGAGGTGAAGCAACTGGAGCACCGCTACGGCATTCGCGCCGGGTCGATCAACCCGAACCTCTTTCAGGATCAGGAATACAAGTTCGGTTCGCTTTGCAACCCGTCGGCGGAGATCCGCAAACAGGCGGTCGATCACGTTCTCGCTTCGATCGAGATCGCCAAGCGGCTGGAGTGTCGCGATATCTCGCTGTGGCTGCCCGACGGCTCCAATTATCCCGGTTCGCAGAGCATTCGCAAACGGATCGCCTGGCTTGAAGAGGCGCTGCGGACGTCTCATGAGCATCTCGACGCCGGGCAGCGCCTGCTCATCGAATACAAGCCGTTTGAGCCCGCCTTCTATCACACGGACATTGCCGACTGGGGCATGTCCTCGCACTTTGCGCGCATGGCTGGCCCGCAAGCCCGTGTTCTCGTCGACACCGGCCACCATTATTCCTCGCAGAACATCGAGCAGATCGTGGCTTGGCTGCTGCATACGGGCCTGCTTGGCGGCTTCCACTTCAACGACCGCCGCTACGCCGACGACGACTTGACGTTGGGCTCGATCGATCCATACCAGATCTTCCGCATCTTCCACGAAATTCACACAGCCACCACCGATGGCCTGCCCCACGACATCGCCTTCATGATCGACCAGAGCCACAATCTGAAAGGCAAGATCGAGGCCTCGGTCCAGACGGTGGTAACTGCACAGGAGCTTTGGCTCAAAGCCGCGCTGGTCGATCGCGAACAGTTGGCCGCGCATCAGCAATCCTGCAACCTGGTGGCTGCCGAAGAGCTGCTTCGCGGCGCATTCTGGACGGACGTGCGGCCGCTGGCAGCCGCCTGGCGAGTACAGCGAGGCTTGGCCGCCGACCCTCTGGCAGCACTCTACGAGGGCGGCTATGTGGAACGCGCCGCGGCGGAACGAGGAAGCCGCCACGCGACAGTGAGCAGCTACGCTTGAGATGCTGTATTCTACTTTGAATGCAGTTTCGGTATTGAAACTGAAGGCGGAGAAAGCGGATTGCCCAAGACCAAGATCAAACGGCTGTACCTGATCCCCATTTTGTCCAAATCGCTCGATGTGCTCGAGCTGCTGGAGCAGACTCACACTTCGGTGTCTTTGGAAGATGTCTACCAGAAAACTCAAATCTCAAAGACCAGCGTTTATCGAATCCTGAAGACCCTGGTGCATCGCGGCTATGTGGCGCAGGGACAGAACGGAATGTACCGGCTTGTTTCCCGCCCGCGCAGGCTGCGGTTCGGTTTTGCGGCGCAGAGCGCCGAGATGCCGTTCTCGGTCGCGGTTGCCCAGAGCATTACCGCCGCGGCGGCCGCATCGGGCGTGGAATTGCTGATGCTCGACAATCGCTACGACGCGGACACCGCTGTTGAGAACGCCGAGAAATTTGTGGCCAAGCGTGTGGACCTGGCCATCGAGTTCCAGGTGGAGGAACATGTGGCGCCGCGCGTTGCGCACATCTTCAAGAAGGCTGAGATTCCGCTGGTCGCCATCGACGTGCCGCACCCCAATTCTACCTATTTTGGAGTGGATAACTTCGAGGTCGGCTTCGAAGCCGGTTCCCTGCTCGCCCAGCATGCCCTGCGCAAATGGAAAGGCAAAGTGGATTGGGTGCTGGGCGTCGGATTTTCAGAGGCGGGCAGCTTTGTGCAGAACCGGATCACCGGCGCATTTGACGGAATTCGCGACCGGCTCAAGGATGTTCCCGCCGACCGCTTCCTGCACATCGAGGGCCGCGGCATGCGACAGCCCAGCAAACTGGCGGTCGCGGAGTTTATCCGCAGCCACCGCAAGGGCGAGCGAATCCTGGTGGCCGCAGCTACCGATTCCAGCGCGCTCGGCGTGCTGGACGCAGCCCGCGAGGCAGGCCGCGAGCCCGACTTCGCCATCGCCGGACAGGATTGCATTCCAGAGGTTCTCGAAGAGATGCGCACCGGGACAAGCGCCCTGATCGGCTCCATTTCGCACGAGGTGGAATCCTACGGGCCTCGGCTGATTCAACTGGGGATTGCGCTGCTGCGCGGATACACCGTGCCGCCGTACAACTACGTCCGTCACAAGGCAGTGACGCCGGAGACGCTGGGCGCTGAGGGCGCTGAAGGCTGATGGAGCTAAGGCAGTGTAAATGAATGAATGAGTGCTTCAGTGGTTTGCCACTGTGTCAGGGCACGACTGAAGTCGTGCCCTAGAAAGAAACAAGATTCCGATTCTTCTGCAAGTTGAACAATCCAAGCGAGAACAGGCTGTTCATGTAAATGCGGCGAGTTAGCCCCCGCTGAAGCGGGGATAGCGAGTTGGCAGGTTAGCGGCGGTACCGTCGAACCTAGTTTCATCGCTCCGTGGGTCGGCGAAGCCGGTGGACGACTAAAAAGAAACAAAATCGCAAGTTCCACAAAACAAAGGGAAATTGCGAGGCGTGCGCAATCCCACCCTAGCCGCAAAAACAAAGACGCGGTGCCCAGAGGGCGCCCAGGTGGGGCACCCAGTTTCATCCCTCGCGGGTCGGCAACATCGATGGAGAAGTAAAAAGAAACAAGATTTGGATTGGGTTGCAAGTTGAACAATCCAAACGAAAAGGTGTCGCAGACAAATTCGGCGAGTTGGCCCCCGCTGGGGCGGGGATGGCAAGTTAGCGGGTTCGCGGCGGAATCGCCGGACTTGGTTTAATCCCTCTGTGGGTCGGTGAAGCCGGTGGACGACTGGCACAATGCCGCATCTTCAGCGCGTTCTATGAATGAAGGGCAGCGGACAGACTTGGGACGCTTCTGATCCGATTATGTATTCTACTGAGACATTTATTGCCTATTGCTTTTCGACGTGATATCTTGACTGTAGTGCTCTCATTCCCCGTAGAGTGGTATGTATGACGTTGGCAACATCCGCTTCCCCTCCCCTCAACTTCCTTGAAGACCGCTGGGAGACCAGCGTCGCCGCTACGCTTGATGAACCGGAACTGCTGCGTTATCGCTCGAACCTGCTCGGTTCCGATCTTCGCATTACGAACTTTGCCGGCGGGAACACCAGCTCCAAGGTGACTGAAATCGACCCGTTGAACGGCGAACCCGTTCAAGTGCTGTGGGTGAAGGGCTCGGGCGGCGACCTGGGCAGCATCAAGCGCACCGGCTTTGCCACCCTCTATCAGGAGAAGCTGCTGGCGCTGGAGCGGATTTACAAGGGCGTCGACACAGAGGACGACATGGTGGGGCTGTATCCGCTATGCGCTTTTCGCGGCAACCCCGTGGCCGCTTCGATCGATACGCCGCTGCATGGATTCCTGCCCTTCCCGCATGTCGATCATCTTCATCCGGATTGGGGCATTGCGCTGGCTGCATCGGGCAACGGCAAAGCCAAGATGGAGGAGTTCAACCGCGAGTTCAATCACTCGTTGATCTGGATTCCGTGGCAACGGCCAGGTTTTGAGCTGGGGCTGATGATGCGCAAGGCTGTCGAAGCGAATCCCGGTTGCGACGGCATCGTGCTCGGCGGCCACGGGCTCTTCACCTGGGGCCAGACGCAACGCGAGTGCTACCTGAACACGCTTACCGTCATCGATCAGATCGGGCAGTTCATTGATCGCCACGGAACTCAAAAAGGGGGGGCCCGGTTCGGCGGCGAAGTTCTACCAGCCCGCACCGATCGAGAGCAACTTTCCGTTGAGATTGCACCTTATCTTCGCGGCCAGGTGAGCACGCAAAACCGATGGATCGCAAGCTTCAGCGACGCGCCCGACGTGCTCCAATTCGTCAACTCGAAGCACGCCAAGGATCTTGCGTTCCTGGGCACCAGTTGCCCCGATCACTTTATCCGCACCAAAATCCGTCCGCTTTTTGTGCCCTGGGCTGGGGAAGAAGACGTGGCGGCGCTCAAGGAGCATATTGCCAGCTCGCTTGAGGAATATCGCGTGCAATACCGCGCCTACTACCACTCCTTCGCTACGCCCGACTCACCTTTGCTTCGCGACACCAGCCCGACGGTGGTGCTGATTCCCGGCCTGGGGATGTTCAGCTTTGGGAAGAACAAGACGGAAGCCCGCATCACCGGCGAGTTTTACACCAACGCCATTCACGTGATGGAAGGCGCCACGCTGCTTGGCGAAGGCGACGTTAGAGGCACGCTGCCGCAGTGCGGCGAAGGCATCACGCCGGGGAGTTTCAAGGTCTTTTCGAACTACGTCGCGCTGCCGGCGATGGAGGCCTTCCGCATCGAATACTGGGCGATGGAAGAGGCCAAGATCAGGCGGCAGCCTCCGGAAAAGGAGTTCAGCCGGCGCATCGCCCTGGTGGTAGGGGGCGGCAGCGGAATTGGCAGAGAAGTTGCGCTGCAGATTGCCGCACGCGGAGCGCACGTCATGGTCGCCGATCGCGATACGGAAGCGGTAGAGCGCGTCGCGGGCGAACTCAAGGCCATTACGTCAAAGGAATTTGCCGCCTGCACAGTGGTTGATATCCGCAGCCGCGAGGCCATAGGCAAGGCGCTCGCTGCGACAGTCGCGGCCTTTGGGGGCGTCGATATTCTCGTCAATACGGCGGCTCTGTTTCCATCATCGCCCGACGGCGTGATTCCAGATGCGATGTGGGCCAGCACATTCGATATCAACGTGACGGCAAATTATCGGCTCGCCGATGAGATCGGAAAGATCTTTGCCGAACAGGCGTTTGATGGCGCTATCGTCCTCACCAGCTCCGCAAACGCGGTAGTCCCCAAGTGCGGTAGCGAGGCCTATGACGCCAGCAAGGCCGCGCTCTCGCATCTGGTTCGCGCGCTGGCCGTTTCCCTTGCGCCGCGCGTGCGCGTCAATGGCGTCAGCCCGGCCGCAGTGGTCAAAGGCTCAACCATGTTCCCACGCGACCGCGTGCGCGCTTCGCTCACCAAGTACAGGATTCCTTTCGACGAATCACTCAGCGACGATGAGCTTCGTAACCTGCTGGCAAGCTTTTATGCCGAGCGCACCCTGACGCGTCAACCTATCGATCCGTCCGACTGCGCGGAGGCGATTCTCTTTTTGGCCAGCCCTCGCGCCCGCTGCACAACGGGACACTTGATTCCCGTCGACGGGGGCCTTACGGAAGCGATTTTGCGATAAACTTGAATTTGAATCTACCTGTCCTTATGCAAGAACCTGCACGGATTGCCATTGATTTAGGCGCCGAAAGTTGCCGCGTCTCCCTACTTCGGTGGGCAGATGGGGTCCCTTCGATAGAAGTCATTCATCGCACTCCGAATGGCCCCGTGCACGATCACGGCAACTCTCTCCGATGGCCTCTCGATTCGATCCTCGCCGGCCTTGAAGAGGGCTTGCGCAAAGCCGCGCTGGCTGCCCCGGAAGGCATCGCTTCGATCGCCGTCGACAGTTGGGGCGTCGACTATGTTCGTCTTGCCTCGAACGGCAGCGCGCTCACCGATCCGTTTTGCTATCGCGACGAGCGAACTGTCCCCACCAAAGAGGCGGCTGACCGTCTTTTGCCACCTTTCGAACTCTACGAGCGCACTGGCGCTCTGCCGTTGCGCATCAACACGGTTTACCAATTGCTGGCCGACCCAGCCGAGGGGATCAGCCCCCATGCGCCATGGGTCACCATGCCCGAGTATGTTCTGTATTGGCTGGGCGCGCGCCGGGTTGCCGAGTACACACACGCGACGCATACCGGCCTGGTGAATTTGAAGACCGGCGACTGGGATGAAGAGCTCTTCCATCTGTTTGATATTCCACTCAAAGCCGCTCCGCCGATCGTCAAGGCAGGGACCATTGTTGGCCGGTTGCAGGGGCCGCTTGCCGCTTTGGACGCCTTTCGCGAGACCCAACTGATTGTGCCTGCTTGCCACGATACTGCCTCCGCCATTGCGGGCATTCCCACCAGTCTCAGCTCCACGCTTTACATCTGCTCCGGGACCTGGTCGCTGGTCGGCACCCTCATCAAGGAACCGGTGACGACGCGCAAGGCCTTCGACGCGCGCTATACCAATCTCGGCGCCGCAACCGGGGACCTCTGCTTCCACTCCCTGGTGAATGGGATGTGGCTGCTGAAGCAATGCATGGATTCCTGGAGCGCCGAGGGCCGGGTCTGGGACATTGAAGACCTGATCGCGCAGGCCGCAATTTCCGGCTTTCCGGGAGTCATCAATGTGGACGCGGAGCCTCTGCTGCTCGACTCCGACATGCCGGAGCGCGTCAACCATCAGTTGTGGCGACGCCGCTGGGCCACCATCCCCGACGTTGCCGGCAACGAGCCGGTCTTTGCCCGCGTGATTTTCGAGAGCCTTGCCGCGCGTTATGCCACGGCGCTGGAAGACCTGGAAGAGATGCTGGGCCGCAAGCTCAATCGCACTCATATTCTGGGCGGCGCCAGCCGCAACAAGCTGCTCACTGAGTTGACCGCGCAACGCACCGGCCTGCCGGTTGAGATCGGAGAGCCGGAGAGCTCGACCATCGGCAATCTGGCCGTACAACTCGCGGCCAGCGAGGCTGAAGGCCAGCCCATCAGCCCGGAATCGGTCCGCAAGTGGGCGGCACGGCTTTGCCGGGCCTAGAAACAGTTGGGAGCCGGTATTGCACAACTCCCCCTATCGAAGATGCGGATTCCAACATTCAGCATCAAAGTTAAGTAGGTTGCACATTTCCGAGCCAAAGCGCATCATAATAGTGCCATGGCCACTTCAGTAGCATCCACAAAACGCCAACCGCCTGCATCCCGTGACGCGGCGCTGGAGAGCCTCGCCGAAGAAAGGCCTGCCCCGCGCAGAACCACAATTACACTTTCGCCGGAAGCCTTCGAGATCGCCGAGCGATTCAAAGAGGCAACAGGACTCTCGATGAGTGAGGCCGTTTCCGAGCTAATTGAGAGAACGGAACCAAGAGCGCCAAGAATAAAGTATGTAGACGGCTTCCCCACCGCGGACATCCCCATGGACGGCAAATGGATCACAACGGAAGACATCTTGCGTGCTCAGGCTGAACTCGGGTGATCCATTATTTGCTCGACACAAATGTGCTCATCCCCTTGCTCTGGCCCATGCACACCGAGCAGTCGAAGGCGCGTAAGTGGTTCGCGGCAAACGCCGCGAATTCCTTTGCAACCTGCTCGCTCACCCAAGCCGGCTTCCTGCGCATTACAAGCTCTGTTGAAATCATGCGCCAACGCTATGCGCTCAGTGAGGCTCGACAGTTGCTGCTCACGTTCATTGAGCATCCTGGCCACACCTTCTGGCCCACCACGATCAGCTACTTTGAAGCAACTGCGCCGTTTGAGCGTCGCATGTTCGGCTCCAAACAGATTACTGACGCCTATCTTCTCGGCATCGCCAAACACCACGGCGGGAAACTCGCCACATTTGACAGAGCCATCGAGGCCCTGGCAGGGCCCGAGTTCCGCGATTTGGTTGAGGTCATCGCATAGCGGTCCCTATCCCAGCACCTGCACCGTCCCTTTGCCAACGAGTTCTTCCACGCGTTCCACCCAGCCGCGATCGGCGGCGACGCTCATCCCCTCCGGCTCCAGGATCACCGCATACTCGCCCTTTTTTTCCAGATGCAGCATCACCTTTCCCGGCCCCGGCGCCGCATCCGCCGCGCTCTTCAAACCCGCAAACATCTGCTCCGAGGCTCGCTCCAGATTGATGCGGATGCGAATGCCTGCCGGAAGCTTGACCTGCACCTCATCCAGAGAAGCAATCGAACTGACCGCAATTTTCGGCGCCGCATCCTCGTCGCCCATAAGCACGCCGCGTACGAGCACCGGGGCCTCCATCTTCAACTGATCTTGCAGACGCTCATAGTCGCGCGCGAAGCAGATCAAGTCGATTTTGCCGGTCGCGTCTTCGAGCGCCGCCTGGGCATAAAGCTTCTGGTCCCGCTTGCTCTTTTGCACGCGCAATCCCAACAGCATCCCAGCAACCTGAATCTCGTCGGCCGGGTCCGATTGAGTGCCCCAGCGCTTCTCCGGAGGCTTCCGCTCGAGCGCCTCGGCCACTGAAATCACTCCCGTCAAATTGCGCAGCTTTTCAGCGTACTTATCCAGCGGATGCCCTGAAACAAAGAACCCCAGCACCTCTTTTTCATTGGCCAGCCGCTCGCCTTCCTCCCAATCCGCAACGCGCGGCAGCTCGTCGTCTCCCCGCACTGACTTCGGCCCTTCGTCGAACAGCCCAAACAGCCCCGCCTGCCCCTGCGCCGCGTCTTTCTGCGTCTTTTGGGCCCGCTCCATCGCCTTGTCTACGGCCTTCATTAAGGATGCTCGGCCGCCCAGCGAGTCCAGCGCACCCGCCTTGATCAGCGATTGAATCACCCGCGAGTTCATCACCCGCAAGTCGACCTTTTCGCAAAACTCCCAGAAGCTTTTGAAGCGCCCGCCAACCTCTGTGCGCGCCTTCAAAATGGACTCGATCGCATTGCCGCCGACGTTCTTCACAGCCGCAAGGCCGAACCGGATTGCATCTCCATGCGGCGTGAACTGCGCGCCGGATGTCTGCACGTCCGGCGGCTCCACGCGGATGCCCATCTCCTTGCACTCGCCGATGTACTTGACGACATTTTCCGGCTTCGAGGTTTCCGAAGTCAGCAGCGCGGCCATGAATTCCACCGGATAATGCGTCTTCAAATATGCGGTTTGATAGGCCACCAGCGCATAGGCCGCCGAGTGCGATTTGTTGAATCCATATCCTGAGAACTTCTCCATCTGATCGAAGATCTCGCTCGCCGCGTCTTCCGGATGGCCCAGTGCAGCCACTCCGCTCATAAAGCGGTCGCGCTGCTCCGCCATCGCCTCGGCGTTCTTCTTACCCATTGCGCGCCGCAACAGATCCGCCTCGCCCAGCGAATAGCTGGCCAGCACGTTCGCAATCTGCATCACCTGTTCCTGGTAAACAATCACGCCGAGCGAGTCCTTCAGAACTGCCTCGAGTTCCGGGAGCATATACTCCACCTTGCGCCGGCCCCACTTGCGTTCGATGAAGTCGTCGATCATCGCCATCGGCCCCGGCCGGTAGAGCGCATTGAGCGCTGTCAACTCCTCCACCGAATCCGGCTTGTAACGCCGCAGAATGTCCCGCATCCCCGACGATTCAAACTGAAACACCCCCGACGTCAGCGCAGTATGAAACACCTTCTTGAAGGTCTCCGCGTCGTCCAGAGGAATCGTGTCGATGTCCACCTTGCCCCGATCGGCGGGGCGGCTCTTTTCAATCAGCTTCAAGCAATCGTCGATTACGGTCAGCGTGGTAAGGCCCAGAAAATCCATCTTCAGCAGGCCCATCTTTTCGACAGCCTTCATGTCGTAGGCAGTTACGATTTCATCGTTCTTGGTCTTCGACAACGGCACCAATTCGGTCAGCGGACGCGGCGCAATCACCACCGCCGACGCGTGAACTCCCGACCCGCGCACCAGGCCCTCGAGCTTCTTTGCCGTGTCGATCAGCTCGCGGATCACCTTGTCGTTCTCGTAGACCTTCTTCAGCTCCGCAACTTCTTCCAGAGCCTTGTCCAGCGTCATGCCGATGGTCGCCGGAACCAGCTTGGCAATCCGGTCCACATCGCCGTAGGGCATGTCGAGCGCGCGGCCGCAATCCTTGATTGACGCCTTCGCGGCCATGGTGTTGAAGGTGATGATCTGCGCCACCTGCTCGCGGCCATACTTGCGCGTCACGTATTCGATCACCTCGCCGCGCCGGTTCATGCAGAAGTCCACGTCGATATCCGGCATCGTGACTCGCTCAGGATTGAGAAACCGCTCGAACAGAAGCGAGTTCTGCAGTGGGTCGATGTTTGTAATCTCCATTGAGTAAGCCACCAGCGAGCCAGTCGCCGAGCCGCGGCCCGGTCCGACGGGAATGCCATGATCCCGCGCGTACTTGATGAAGTCCCAGACGATGAGAAAGTAGCCTGAGTAATTCATCTGCTTGATGATCCCGATCTCGAACTCCAGCCGGGCC
>Ga0224559_1001046_pt1 | contig 15883 bp, 11 predicted proteins | sample 714S33034metaG_FD_180676 | JGI IMG/M metagenome (GOLD analysis project Ga0224559, IMG submission 180676) | Peat soil microbial communities from Stordalen Mire, Sweden - 717 S3 30-34 | ecosystem: Environmental > Terrestrial > Soil > Wetlands > Peat | place: Sweden: Norrbotten County, Stordalen... | reverse complement strand
CCTCGCCAACCGTATAGTCGGTAAGCGGGTTCAGGCCTCCGCCGTCAACTTCGCTTCGGCGACAAAGTACTTTCGCAACGCCGAGGTCACAGGCATTCCCGTCCGGCCGGAGTTCTTCGCTCTCCAGGCTTCCACCTCGCCCAATCCGCACTTGCTGGTCTTTGGAGGCTCGCAGGGCGCGCGCATTTTCAACACGCATCTGCCGCTGATCATCCCGGATATGCTGGACGCTGTCCCCGGACTCACCGTGCTGCACCAGAGCGGCGCGCGCCACTTTGAGCCGACCCAGGAGGCCTACGCCGCCAGCGGCGCCGACCCCGCTCGCTGGCAGGTAAAGCCTTTTCTCGATGACATGCCGGCCTGCTTTGCCCAGGCAAGCCTGGTGATGGCTCGCAGCGGCGCATCCACAGTGGCCGAACTGGCCGCGGCCGGCAAGCCGGCCTTGCTGGTTCCCTTCGCCGCTGCCGCCGACGATCACCAGCGCCGCAACGCCGAGGAGATGGTGAGAGCCGGCGCCGCGGTTTTGCTTGATGAGCAGGACCTCGACATTCCCGGCAAGCTGCTCTCCGCGCTCACCGGCCTGCTGAAGAGCCAGGGGTGCCTGGCCGCGATGGCTGCCGCGGCCCGCACCCAGGCCCATCCCGCCGCCGCCGAACACATTGCCGGGCGGCTGGCGGCTCTCGCGCAGACTACCGCTTGACGATCCTGGCCAGGCGCGGATCATTCCACAGCGCGGTGAAATCCGGATCCTTATACACCTTGTTCAGATCGGGGTAATGCAATTCCTTCGCCCTGCGCAGGTACTCCAGGGCTCCATCGGAATTGCCTCGTTTCATATACATTTTTGCAATCATGAACGAAACGCGGGCGCGTTGCCCCTCGGTCACAACCTGCGCCTGAATTCCTTCCGGGTTGGTGCTCAAAACGTCCGCATCAAGCTCCAGGGCGCGAGCGTATTCGGTCATGGCATAATCCATGTCCCCCAGGCCCATCCAGGCCTCTGCCAGGTTCAGATGAGTATGCGCATTCGACTCATCCAGCGCCAGCGCCAGCTTGAAATGGCCAACGGCCGACTTGAATTTTTTATCGATGAGTTCCACGACGCCCAGGTTGTTCACCGGAGCAAACATCTGAGGGTCAATCTTCACCGCCCGGCTGAAGTCTCTGCGCGCCGGCCCTCTGTCGCCCAGCTTGAGTTCGGCAATGCCCATCTTGTTATATAACCCGGCATTCTGACGGTTGACGCGAAGTGCTGCATTATAGTGGGAAACGGCCGATGAGTAATTGTTGTGCATGCGCGCCAGGTCGCCTTTTTCCTCTTCCAACCTGGCCGCCTCCTGCTTGGCCGCGTCCGAAACGGGAGCCGTCCTTCCATACTGGGCCGCGCTCATCAGCAGGCTCATTGTTGCCAGCATCATCACCAGTTTTTTCATGGGTCACCTCTCCTGAGCAGGTGCATTTTGCGGGGCGGTAGCTGCGCTTGCCGTCTCCGGCGATCTGCTGCCTGCATCGACTCCAGTAAAGATCGACTGCCGAACGCCCGCAACGCTATTCCTGCTACCTGCCCGAATCTCCGGGTTAAATCTTACCCCTTCTTAACGGAACTGATGCTCCTGCTTTCACTTGCGGAAATTAAGTATTCTGTGCGTAGCGTCTTGCCGGCGGAAAGCGCCGGGGGTTACACGCCGTTACATGCCAATTTCCGCTGTCGCCACAACCGTTAAGCTCTTGCCAAAAACTTATGGACCGTTACATTACAATCAGTCCGGGGATGGACCAGGGTGAATAGCATGGCGAGGGAAAGTCCGGAGCCTGCCGAACTCGAGGCTCAACGCGCGGAACTGGAGACGGTGCTTCATGCGGAGCACTTCACTCGCGCGCCCGCGCTCGCCCATCTGCTGACCTATTTATGCGAGAAGCTCTTTGCCGGCGAAGCCAGCCAAGTCAAGGAGTACTCCGTCGGAGTCGAGGTCTTTCATCGCGCAGCCTCCTTCGACCAGGACTCCGATTCGATTGTGCGGGTGGAGGCCAACCGACTGCGCAAGCGCCTGGCTGCCTACTACGCCGGCGAAGGGGCATCGCATCGGCTTCAAATCACCATTCCGCTGGGACAATATGTTCCGCAGTTCGTATTGGCGGCCTCTCAGGGCGAGAATGAAGCACAGGCTTCCGCGGATTCCCAGGGGCTGAACCCGCAGGAAATCGAGAACGCCGCTAACAGGCCGAGGGATGAGCGATTGGGCAGCGCCGGGAAAAAGATCTGGTGGCTTGTCGGCGCACTCGCCCTTCTATCTCTTGGTTTGGGTTGCGCTTTGCTTGTCCTCCGTCATATGAGGCAGGCCCCACCGGCAGACATATCGAATTCCTCCTCCGCCCAATCTTCGGAGTCGCAGCTAGGCCCGCCAGGCGGCGAGGAGATTCGTATCCTGGCCGGCTCAAGCCGCAGCTTTGTCGATCATGCAGGTAAATTGTGGAATGCCGATGCCTGGTTTGATGGCGGCATAGCCATAAAAAGCTCCGTCGAGCACATTTGGCGCACGCAGAGCTCGGATTTCTACCGCACCAGCCGCCAGGGAAATTTTCGCTATGCGATTCCCCTGAACAAGGGCATCTACGAACTGCGCCTGCACTTTGCCGAGACTGTCTATGGCCCGGAGTCGAGCGGAACCGGCGGGGAAGGCAGCCGCCTGATGACCGTGCGCGCCAACGGCAAAACGCTGCTGTCCCGCTTCGATGTGGTCGCTGATGCCGGAGCCAGCCGCACCGCCGACGTCAAGGTCTTCACGGACATTCAACCGGCGCCGGATGGATTTCTCCACCTGGAGTTTGCCGGCGACGACGGCAAGCAGGCAATCCTCTCCGCCATCGAGATTCTGCCCGGATTCCGGGGGCGCATCCGGCCCGTGCGCCTACTGGCCCGCCAAACCCCTTACTACTCCAACGATAGCCACTGGTGGAGTCCGGACAGCTACTTCGAAGGTGGACAATTGGCGACCTATGTTGCCCCGGTGAAGGGGACCAACGATCCGGAACTCTACGAAACCGAACGCTGGGGCTACTTCACCTACGCGATTCCCGTTTCTCCCGGGATCTACTCTGTATCACTGCATTTCGCGGTGCGCCACGGCGACTGGGACCAGCCTTCAGTCCCCTCCGACACGGACAGGGCGCCGGTTGCCCACATCTTCGACGTTTACTGTAATGGATACGCGCTGCTCAAGAACTTCAACCCGGCCAGGGAAGCGCGCCAGAGCGACGTTGTCATTCGCGCGGCCAAGGACCTCAGGCCGAATGCCCAGGGTAAGCTGTTGTTGAGCTTTGTTCCGGTGGACGGCTACGCCACTGTGACAGGCATCGAAGTTCTTCCCCAGTAATCCGCCGCGCCGGTCTTCAGAGGTCAGCAACCGAAAAATTTTATAAATCGATGCGACTCTTGCCCTGAAGGCTACTTGACCTCCGTAAAAACAATCGATAAGGCGCCAGAAGCCGGTCCAGTCGTTCTCACGGCAGTCAATGTGCCATTGCTGTTGACCGTGTAGACCGAAGCCGCGCTTTGCTCGTTGGTCACGTAAAGAAACTTGCCTGTAGGGTCGAAGTCAATGCGGAAAGGTTCGGTTCCGGTTGCGATGGTGCCCGTCGGGTTTGCGGCAGTGGCATTCAGCGTCAGGTTTCCCGTGGCCGGATTGATGGTGTACATCGAAACCGTATTATCCAGCCGATTCACCACGTAAGCGTACTTGCTCGTTGGGTCCACGGCCACCGCTGTTGGCGCGTTGCCTGCCGCGACGGCTGCCTGCGTATTCGGGGTTAGAACTCCCGTTATTGAATTGATCGTGTATTGCGAAACTCCCAAACCGTAACCCGGACTAGAGTCATTGTTCACAACATATGCGAACTTATCCGAGGGGTCCACAATGACCTGAAAAGGGATCCCGAAGTTAAGGACTGTGGCGGGTGAGGTCGGTGTGAGAACTCCGGTGGTCTGGTTGATGGCGTACATGTCGACCGTAGAGTCGGTGCTATCGAGTGCGGTCACGTAGAGGAACTTGCCCGTAGGGTCGACGGTCAAGAAGTTCGGCTGTGAAAGCATTTCGCCGGGGATCATAGTTGACACCGAGGCGGGCGTCGTCGGATTCAGAACTCCTGTGGTCTGGTTGATGGTGAACATGGAAACCGAACTGTCGTCGGTGTTGGCGGTGTAGACGAATCGTCCAAGCGGGTCGATTACGATTTCCTGGGGGAAAAATCCCGTTGGCACAGTGGCCGGCGTCGTCGGGGTCAAGACTCCGGTTGCGGAGTTGATTGTGTACATCGAGATGGTGGCGAGGTCTGACGCATTAGAGACAAGATTTGCTACATAGGCAAATCTTCCCGCAGGATCGACGACCATTTGTTCAGCGCCGTGTTGCGGGTACGCATAGCCGGTTTCAACGGTAGTCGGCGTCGTCGCCGTAAAAGCCCCGGTGCATGAGTTAACGGTATACATAGATACCGCATAGCCGGTCAGAGCGTAGGCAAACTCCGGCGTGGAAGAAGGCACGCACGCAGGCGCAGCCGGAGGTGTAATCGACGAGGTTGAGTTTACGCCGCAACCGGTGGCAAGCAGAACAAGCAAACTCGAAGCTGCGGTAAGTAAATACGTCGATTTCATCGGTATATCCTCTTTGATTGCGATTCGGGAGCAATCATACGCTTATCGATAGTGTCCGTATTTCAAAATCAGGCGCCCCATTTCCGTGTTGCGGCATGAGAGCTTCCTGCCAAAATCCATAATTTGGTTTGCAAGCCAGCAAAAAAAGCCCGCCTGCCAAAGCAGGCGGGCCTTTCTTGGAAGGCACAAAACTCTTACCGGTGTCCGCTGCCGCCATGGCCGCCGCCACCGCTGAAGCCGCCGCCATGGCCGCCGCCACCACTAAAGCCGCCGCCATGACCGCCGCCGCCACTAAATCCGCCAGCGTGGCCACCGCCGCCACTAAAGCCACGGGAGCCGCCACTAGAGCCGCGACTGCCGCCGCTGTAACCACGGGCACCGCCGCTAAAGCCACGCGTACCGCCGCTATAACCGCGATTGCCGCCGGCATAGCCTTGATTGTGATTGCCTCCGGCATAACCGCGAGAGCCACCGGCATAGGAGCCACGGTTACCATATCCGCCGTAACCTCCGCGTCCGGCATAGCCTTCGTGACCGTAGCCTCCATGGCCGTAACCACCGTGACCCCAGCCGCCTCTACCCCAGCCGCCGTGACGGTACCATCCGCCGCCCCAGCCCCAGCCATACCAAGGGCCTACGCCAAGAAACATCCCGTCCATGAACCAATTCGGTCCGTAAAAGCCGTAGGGCGCGCAGGCATAGGGATAGTACGAGTAGTAGCCCCACTCGCAGACCGGGGGACCGTATTCCATGGGAGCGGGAACAAGCGCAGGACCAACTCCAACATCTTCCTCGATATCCTGGGCCATTGCCGTTACTGTGAACGGCAAAGCCAGCAGCATCGCAACTAGTACCAGCCGAAACTTCCGCATAAATCCTCCTCGTGCTGACTTGTGCTGACTTTGCACTGCCCAGTCCTGCTTCCGCTTGGACCGGGGAACCGGAGACGACCTCTGTCCTCAGCACTACCGGCTCTTGGGCTTTTCTTCCCAACCGGCTACTGTACACTCAGACAACATTCCTGCGGTTAAGTTGCGGTCCCGCCAAGAATAATTCGCAAGGCGGCGTCAAGGTGCTAATTTGCCAGCACTGCCCGGTAGCGAACCTTGCCCTTTTTCACCTTTTCGATCGCGGTATTGGCCTGGGCCATGGGGAAGGATTCTGTTGTAGCCTTCACACCGTGCCGCGCCGCCACGTCCAGCATCTCCTTCAGCCGATAGGGACTTCCCGTCGGGTTGCCGCTGATGGAGCGCATGCCGCTGATCAGCGGAAAGGCATGTACACTCACTGGCGACGGTGGAACCCCAACAAAACACAGCGTACCGGTAGGCCGCAGAGCCTGCACGTAGGTTCCCCAGTCCTGATCGGCGTTGGCGGTGTACAAAATAAAGTCCAGCGTCCCGGCCGCTTCCCTCAGCGCTTTGGACTCGCGGCTGTTCACGAAGTTGTGCGCTCCCAGAGCGTGCGCCTCTTCTTCCTTCGCGGCAGAGGTGGAAAAAGCCGTCACCTCAGCGCCAAAGACCCGCGCAAACTGGATGGCCAGGTGCCCCAACCCGCCGATGCCGATAATCCCAACCCGCGAAGACGGGTTGACGCCATGGGTGCGCAGCGGGTTATATACCGTAATGCCGCCGCACAGCAGAGGCGCGGCGTACTCGCTCTCCAGCGCATCGGGAATCGGAATTACAAAGCGCGCATTGGCGCGCACCCGGTCCGCATATCCACCGTTCCGATGGACGCAGGTTCCCTCGGCGGCTGGGCAAAGATTCTCCATGCCCCGGATGCACCACTCACATTCGCCGCAGGAATTCGACTGCCAGCCAAGGCCCACACGCTGGCCCACTTCGAGCAACCGCACTTCGGCGCCCGTCGCGCTTACCGTGCCAATCACCTCATGGCCGGGAATGAACGGATACTGGCTGATTCCCCAGTCGTTTGCGATCAAATGAAGGTCGCTGTGGCAAATTCCGCAGTGGGTAATCGCGATCTCCACTTCATTGAGGCCCAACTCGCCGGGGTCATACTTGTACGGCAACAGTTCGGCTCCTGCCGCGTGCGCTGCAAGTCCTTGTATTTGATTCATAGTCAGTTGTAAATCCTCGTTTTGGGGATAGGGAACAGGGCAAATCGTACCCGAAAGCTCTACCCTGAAGGCCGGCGGCGAAATTCCATACCGCCGCTTCTAGTTTAAACCGCTACCCGTCTCCACGCGCAGATTAAGTATTTCAAAACCGCTCAGTACCCCGCCGGCGGGAGCATCAGCTTCCACTTTCGCCGACTCCCCATTCAGACTCGCATCCTTTGAGGCGCGCATCGGTTCCAGCTCGTTAGCCACTGAAAGCGGAAGACTTACGAGAATTTTCCTCCATGCCGGCCTGCGCCTCCGGCACCAGCAGGCTCACGTCGCTATGCCGCGTGCTGCCGCCTGGAAATGTACACGTCTCCAAGATAATAACTGGCGGCATGATTGCCGCACGACCGCAGTGACTAAAGCAAATTGTAGAATTACCGGGTTTGTCCTGCCGGCAGCAGCGGTTCCTCGCCTTCCTTGCGCGGAACAAAGTGCTGTGCCAAAACCGAGTCAGCTTCCTTCTCCCGTCCATCCTCGCGAAGAGCATAAACGAGCGCGCGCACCACTGCCGCGGGCATCTTCTCCTGATTCGGATAGCTTTTCAGCATCTCCACGCGTTGAGCCGGGGATGTCCCCGTCTGCTTCATTGCCTCATTGAGCCCTGTATAAAGCTCCGGGTTTAGGGCATCGGCAGCTAATCCACGCTGAAAGACTGCCTCGGCCTCGGCGGGCTGTTTCTTGATCTCCAGCAGAGCGCGCCCCAGGCTGGCAGCCAGCGCGGGAATCCTGGGGTTGATCGCCTCGGCGCGCCGCCACTCGTCCAGAGCTGTGTCTACCATGCCGCGAGAAAACCACAGCGACCCAAGTAAAAAGTGGGCCGACGCATCCCCGGAATTTGCCGCCAGAGCCGCGCGCAGCACGGCAACCGTATCAGCCTCGTTGGGGAAGACGTAAAGCAACGGCATCCCCGCTGCTGCTGCGTAATCCGCTGTCCCGGATTGCCCCAGCTTCTCGCGGCAATATCCGCGATAGTACGCCAGCACAGGATCATTGGCCGGTTGAATCGCGCCGGGCTCGCTTTCCTCCGCAGCCGATTTTGGATAAAGACGTATAAGCAAATCCAGCGAGTCCGCGTAGAGACCTAGGCGGTTGTATGCGATCACCAGATTCAAAATTCTGCTGGTGTCGGCAGCAAGATGCCGGTTAAGCTCGGGCGCGGCGAAGCCCAACTTTTCAACCGGGCCCAGCTTGGCAACTTCGTTGCGCAGCATAGCGCTGGTAGGATTGCGGAGCAGCGCTTTGCGCGCCAGTTGCCGGGCGCTGTTTCTCTCTCCAGTCGCGCGTTCCAGCGCCACCGTTTCCTCCACGCAGCGCAAATCGCCGGTTGAATCCGTACAAGACTCTTTCAGCACTTTGAGCGCTCCGGCCAAATCGCGGTCCTGCGCCAGCAACTCCGCCAGCAGAACTCCGCCCGCGCTGCCGAAGGAAGGAGCGCGATGCGCGGCCTCCAATTCGCCGCGCGCCTCGCGCGCATGGCCCAGCGTCGCTTCTGCAATGCCGCGATAGTAGCGAATCTCCGCATCCCACGTAGCGCGCGCCTCGGCTTCTGCAAGCAGCCGGGACGCATCTTCATAACGCAGCAAGCCCACCGCGAGCCGGCCCGCAGCCTTGAGCAGCTCAAAGCTGGCAGGGAACTTCGCCAGCCCCGATTGATATTCCTCCCACGCGCCCAACAGGTCGCCCTGCAGTTCCTTCTCTCTGCCGTCGCTGAGAAAATCTCCATCCGTCCAGACTTCCCGCGGGGGCGGCTGATAGGCGGTTTGCGCGCCGGTCTTCACCTCATCGCGCGGCGTCCAATCGTAGCTCCCCTCAGTGTGCTGCAATAGAACTTCTCGCCGTGCGTTCAGCGCCACAAAAGTGTACTTCGCGCCGGCAGGCAGATTTTCGATTTTCCGCGACCATGTGCGGGCCGGATCGAGCGCAGCGGATTCCTTGAAGGCACTTTTCTCACCGTCCCGAATTTCGATGGTCGCGCCGGAGATTTTCTGGTTTGCATTAAAGCCCGCCGCAAGCGTGATTCGGCCATCAGCCTGCGGTATCCGCGCGAGGGAGACCACACCCTGCAAATTTGCCCTGGAGATGGAGCCGATGCCGCGCACCGGCATCCAGAACTCGGAGAAGCGGATCGCCTGCCGCGGTTCCAGAAAGGCATAGGTCTCCTGGTTGCGAAACAGGCCTCCCTGCACCTCCACATAGGCGCTGTCATTGTCAGAGAGCGTGTGGCGCCATTCCAGACCTTCCTTATCGACTCCCCAGGACCAGAATTTTTTGCCAGGCAGGTCCGCATAATTGGCGTAGTGAACGACTCCGGCATCTGTGTGCGGGTTGTAAACACCCATGAACGGTTCGCGGCTTCCATAGACAAATCGCGAAACATTCCCAGCGGTTTGATTGGAGATAAGGCTCAGGTCTTTTCCAGAAGTATTAACTGGCCAGGTATCGATGTCCTTGAAACCGTGGCTGGCCGTGAACTGCATCGGATATTCGATTCGGGAATCGTTCCAGACCTCGACCCCGGCATTGCTCCACCAATAAAAACGATGACGCAGATCGCTGCGGTTGTTCAGCGTGACGCGCTCTTCGAGAACCGTACTCCCGGGGCGCAGCACAATCTCGACCGTCCATTCCATACCGTAGACGCGATCCCGGTTGCCGACCGTTACCGATGCGCTGCCGTCCGCTGTCCTGGCGTACGCCCAATCCACCGGGGAAAGCGAGACCCAGTTGTGCGATACGGGAAAATTGAATTCAATGCCGAAGGCCGACCATGCGCCACGATAACCAATTAGCGCCTTTTTGATCGTGGGATTGGCGTAAAACATCGGCTTGCCGTTGATTTTGTCGATGCAGGTGTAGATGTGGCCGCCCATGTCGGGCAGAATCGTGCATTTCAAATACTCGTTCTCAAGATAGAGTGCGCGAAATGCGTGAACCGATTCGGTATTCCGTACGCTTTCGCGCAGGGTGTACGGATAGTTGAATCGAACGTGGGAGAAAAGGTCGAAGGGCGGATTTTCTTCCGGAGCGCCCTCGTCGGATGCAGCCAGCGAGATGGTTCCTTCACTCACCCGTACCTGCCCCAAAGCCTGCGGCGCGCAGCACACAAGAAAAATTCCCAGCAGTGTAAACCAGCGCATGAATGTCTCTGCCTTTCTCAAACCGGCTGTTCTACCGCTATGCCTTTGCCTGCGCCCCTGAAAGCCGCACGCTGCAAATCGGGTTCAACGCCCGGCGCAGCGCTTCCACGCCTGCTCAACATAGCTGTCGGTCATGCCGGCGATGTAGTCGGCGACGGTGCGGGCCAGGCCCTCGGCGGGAATCTGTTCTTGGTGGTCCTCGGGCAGCAGACTCGGCTCGGCGATGAGCGCCGCAAATAGTTCCAGAACAATTTCGGCGGCGTTCGCGTGCTCCTCCTCCATGCCGGGAGATTCGTACAGATTGGCGTAGAGAAACTTCTTCAGAGCCATGCGGTTGGCTTCCATCTCCGCGCTCAGTGTCGCCAGCCGTTGCGGCGCGCGGCGAATCTCATCCGTTGTTGCCGCCCCAAGCGCGGACACTTGCCTGCGAACCTCTTCGATCAAATCTGTCACCAGCGCGTTGAGCTCCAGCTTGAGCGTCTCATTCGCGGCCAGCTTGGGCGGCGCGGCGGGATACTCGCGCAACACGGTGTCGTGGAATTTGCGGAAGAAGGCCACATCCTCGCGCACCTGCCCCAGCGTGAGAATCCCCGAGTCGAGTCCGTCGTCCAGGTCGGCGGTCAGGTAGGCAATCTCGTCGGCCAAATCGATCAGTTGCGCTTCAAGGGGAGGGAACTGATCGAGGAAGAACTCAGCCAGCTCCGGGTGGGTGTCGATGGAGTAATCGTGGGAGTGCTTGACGATGCCTTCGCGCACGCCGAGGGTCAGGTTCAGTCCGCGAAAACTGGCGTAGCGCTCTTCAAACCACGTAACAATGCGCAAGGCATGCAGGTTGTGGTCAAAGCCCAGGCCAAAGCCGCGCAGGCACTGGTCGAGAGCTTTTTCGCCGGCGTGTCCAAACGGCGGATGGCCAATGTCGTGCGAGAGCGCCAGCGCCTCGGCCAAATCTTCATTCAGGCCCAGCGCGCGCGCCACTGTGCGGGCAATCTGCGTCACTTCCAGAGTGTGGGTGAGGCGGCTGCGGAAGTGGTCCGAAGTGGAATCGCCGGGCAGGCGGCCAAAGACCTGAGTCTTTCCGGCCAGGCGGCGAAAGGCCCGCGCATGCAGAATGCGCGAACCATCGCGGGCAAACGGCGTGCGATAGAGATGGGGCGGCTCCGAGTGTGTGCGGCGGGCGAGTTCACCCTCTGCGCAAACGGCAATCCCCGCAGGCAGCGCGAAACTCGGTCTGGCTTCTGGAATCTTCAATGCCGTGCACTCAAAAATTCTTAGTTATTCCGGCTTGGCCTGCCCAAAGGCGCTCTCCTGTTTGGCCAGCTTCACGCGGGCGCCATCCAGCTTCTTCTGCACCTTGGCCACTTCAGACGGATCCACATCCGTAGCGGCCGACTTGGCAGACTGCGCCAGCGAGAGCGCCCACTGCGCAGCGGCCAGCCGTGTGCGGCCGGTCTTCTCGTAGAGATCGCCCAGGTGGTCGTGGACTGTGGGGTCGGTCTGGTCGCGCTCGACGGCCTGCCGCAAATTCTGCTCGGCCAGTTCGTACTCGCCCATCTTGAAGTACGCCCAGCCCAGCGAATCCAGGTAAGCGCCGTTCATCGGCTCCAGTTCCACAGCCTTGCGAATCAGCTTGAGCGCTTCAGGCAACTGCTTGCCCTTGTCGGCCATCATGTATCCCAGGTAGTTCATGGTCATGGCGCTATCGGGCGCCAGTTCCAGCGCCTGGCGGAACAACTGCTCGGCTGGCTCGAAGTGTTTCTGCCGCTCGGCCAGTTCGCCCCGTAAAAACAGCAGATACGAACGGTCTTCTTTTTTTGTGGTCAGCGCCTCGGCCTTGTTGAAGGCGTCCTCGGCATCCTTCCAGCGGTGCGCGCGCACATTCATCTGGCCAAGCATGAGCCATATCTGGCGATCCTCTGTTGTGTTGGCCAGCAGCCCTTTGGCCATCGCCAGCCCTTCGTCGGTCTTGCCCAGGTCGCCCATCTCCGCGGCCAGCATCAGTTTCAGGTCGCGATCTTTGGGGTTGGCCTCGACTGCCTTGCGTGAAACCTCAACCGCCTTGTCAAACTGCTTGGCTTCGCGCCAGGCGTCCACTTGAAACTGATAGCCGTGTACGGCGGAATCGCCGCCCATATCAATGAGTTTTTGATAGGTGGCTACTGCCTCGGTCACTTTGCCCTGCTCGTGATAGACCGTTCCCAGCCGCTCCAGAAAAATGCTGCGATTGTTCTTCTCTTCAGCAGTGTAGGCTCCGTTGGCGTGCGAGGTCAGGTCCACCATCTTGTCGTAAACCTGCGCGGATTCGTCGTAGTGGCCCAGCACGTCCAGCAGCAGTCCCTCGTTGTAACCGGCTTCCAAATTGCCGGGCTCCAGCTTGTGCGCCTTGCGAATGGTGGCCAGCGCATCCTCATACTTCCCCTGGCGGCGCTGAATCTCGCCAATGTGAACCAAGGCGCCGGCATTCTCGGGGTCAAGATCGGCCAGTTTCTGGAACTGTTTGAGCGCCTCGTCGAGCTGGTTGTCGCCGAGCAGCGCATCGGCCAGCGCTTCAAACGTGCGCACGTCTCCCGGCGCTATCGCCGCGGCGCGCTGATAGGCGGCAATTGCATCCTTGGTGCGCTTCAACTGCTGATAGGCCGCGCCCAGCGCATCCTCCATCTTGGATGTCCGGTCGCCCGCCGGAACCGACTCAATCACTTTGGCGGCCTGATCCATGTCGCCGCTTTGGGCATACAGGCGGGCAAGGTTCAGCACCACCTCTTCGGAGTCGGGTTCCATCGACTTCGCAATCGTGAACTGCTCTTCGGCCTTTTTCTGGTCGTGCTTGACGGTGTAGAGCTGGCCCAGGACCATGCGCTCTTCAACGTTTTTCGGCTCCAGCGCGACGATCTTCTCGAATACGGCAATCGCCTGGTCCAGAACGTTGCCAGCTGGCGAGGCGGAGGACGGCGCATTCTGCCCTTCGCTCAGCGAATGAAGGTAGATGCGCCCCAGCAGTTGGTTTGCTTCGAGGTTGTTGGGCGAACTCTTCAGCAGCTCCCGCGCCGTGTTCTCAGCCTCGCGCACGCGGCCGGTGCGGAAGTACAGTTGGGCCAGCGCGTTATTCAACTGTGGCGAAGCCGGGTCGGCGTTCAGCGCCAGCTTGTACTCCTCGATTGCCCTGACAATCAACTCCGGGTGGCCCTCGTTGGCGGCCTTCTCTTCGTATCCGTCGGCCAATGAGAGGTGATAATATGCCTGGGCGCGGTCCGGCTGCGGTGCAGCGGCCTCCGCCGTCTTGGCCGGAGCAACCTGGATCGGGCTGGCGATGGGCGCCTTAGCCGGGCTATCCTGCGCCGGACCTGCCGGAGCGGTATTTGCCGGACCATTCTTGATGGGGGTGGTCTGGGCACAGGCGTTCATGGCCGGCAGCACAAGTGCAATTGCGGCGGCAGATACGAAACCAAGGGAAAGCAAACTCAGTTTTCTTGTCATCATCCTGGAATTCCACGCCTCTTCAGCCGGGTCGTTTGACGAAATATCTCTACGTCCAAAGGCCAAGAGGCAGCGCAGGCAGCCGGTGGGAGCAACTCTACCTACTGTTAAAGACGATTCTAACCGCCATTGGGCTCATTCTTCTTAGCGGATTTGCAAACTACTTGAAGATTTCTCAGGGTTTCATCCTATGGGATGCCTAGAATCTTGTGGGTTTGCAGGCTCAATCGCCACTGCGGATGAGCCATGCAATAGCGCAGGGCAAGCTCTGTATTGGCCTCTCGGCTGGGCCCGTCCATTGGTTGCAGGAAGAAATGCCTGAAAGCGAGGGCCTCGAACTCAGCCGGATCAGCGCTCGTTTGCGGATAAACCAGCTTCAGCTCATCCCCGCTCCGCTGCACCAGTTTCGCCTCCGCCTTGGGGCTCACGCAGAGCCAGTCCAGCCCCGCCGGCGCCGCAATCGTTCCATTAGTCTCGACGGCAATCTCAAAACTGCGCTCGTGCAGCGCGGCAATCAGCTTTAAGTCAAGTTGCAGCAGAGGCTCACCGCCCGTGCAGACGACGAACCGCCTGCCCAGAGCGGAGTTCGTGGGCCATTTCTGCTCAATGGCTGCCGCCAGTGCTTCACTGGAATCGAAACTTCCCCCTCCCGGTCCATCGACGCCCGCGAAATCGGTGTCGCAAAACCGGCAAGTCGCCGCCGCCCGGTCCGCCTCGCGCCCCGACCACAGGTTGCAACCGGCAAAGCGGCAGAAAACCGCCGCGCGTCCCGCCTGCGCCCCCTCGCCCTGCAGCGTATAGAAGATTTCCTTGACCGCATAACTCATCTCAAGTTAACCCCACACTCCGGGTGCCGGGTGCCCCAGGTCCCTCGCATTTGGGAACCTGGGATACCACCAGAACTATTTTCATAGTTCCACAAAAGCACCGTGCCCCATCCATTCGCGTTCTTTGCGAATGGGTGGGAAACCAAATACCTCAACTGTCCGGCCATTTAGAAACTCAGCCTTCCCGGTAAGCCAATGGATCTTCGATACCGTTTTCGCGAAAGCCTTTGCGCCTGAGCAGGCAGGAATCACATTCTCCGCACGGCGCGCCTGTGGACCCGGGATCGTAGCAACTGCTGGTTAGGCCGTAATCCACGCCCAATTCGATTCCCCTGCGAATGATCTCCGCCTTAGTGAGCGCGATCAGCGGCGTATGTACCCGCAGCGCCTGCCGCCCCTCGACCCCGGCCTTGGTCGCCAGGTTGGCCATCTTCTCAAAAGCCTCTATAAACTCCGGGCGGCAATCGGGGTAGCCCGAATAATCCAGCGCATTCACCCCGATGAAGATGTCGCTCGACCCCAGCACCTCCGCCCAAGCCAGCGCAAAAGAGAGAAAAATCGTGTTGCGCGCCGGAACATATGTGATGGGAATGTCGTGGGACATTTCGTCTGCCGTACGCCCCTTGGGAACATCGATCTCCGCAGTCAGCGCCGAGCCGCCGAAGACCCGCAGATCGATATTCGCAATGCGGTGGTCCGCCACGCCGATGGCCGCGGTAACACGCCGCGCCGCTTCTAATTCAATTACATGCCGCTGGCCATAGGAGAACGAAAGCGCATACAGCTCGTAGCCCTGGCTGCGAGCAATCGCCAGCACCGTGGACGAGTCCAGGCCTCCGCTCAACAGCACCACCGCTTTTTTGGGTTGGGTCGCCATTACTTCAAGTCTCCGCCCTTGCCGATATCAATCGAAGGCGGCAGCGGATTGTCTGCATCGATGGAAGCCGCAATGCACTGCTCCAGCAGCCCCTTGGCCTCGAGGATGAACTCGATGGCGTCGCGCCCGGCGCCCTCGCCGCCCCGGTGCGGAGTCACGAAATGTGCCTCGGCTTTCACTTGCTCGCGCGCATTGGCCGTAGCCACGGCCAGGCCGCACTTGCGCATCACCGGCAGATCGACAACATCGTCGCCTACGTAAGCAATCTCTTCCAGCGTGATACCTTCTTTTTCCATGATTTCGCGCACCGGCCGCATCTTGAAGGCCTCGCCCTGGTAAACAAACTCCAGCTTGAGGTCGCGGGCGCGCAGGGCCACCGTCTCGCTGATGCGCTTGGTAACGATGCCCAGCTTCATGCCGCCCAGTCGCGCCAGCGTAACGCCCGCGCCGTCGTGCGCGCTGTAGCCCTTGGCCTCCACCATTTTGGTGGTGATAGCGCCGTCCGGCCCGGCGACCGGAACAGGAATAATCCAGATGTTGCCGTTGGTCAAAACGCCATCGACGTCGAAGAGAATCACTTTAATGCGCCGCGCGCGATCCTGGGCTGAAAGTGTCATGCTTCGATTTTACCGAATCGGCGGGGCGCACTTCCTTATTGAGCCACTGCCGGTGTTGCCGCCGGCTCCTTCACCAGCACAGCAAAGCGCGGAAAGGCGAAGCTGCCGGCCGCGTCGTCGATCACATTCAACTGGCAGAGATACGAACCCGGCTTGAGTCCTGCCAGCGGCA